>Ga0233430_1000297_pt1 | contig 100666 bp, 78 predicted proteins | sample SI_118_April2016_2_FD_179883 | JGI IMG/M metagenome (GOLD analysis project Ga0233430, IMG submission 179883) | Seawater microbial communities from Saanich Inlet, British Columbia, Canada - SI_118_April2016_150_MG | ecosystem: Environmental > Aquatic > Marine > Inlet | place: Canada: British... | reverse complement strand
GGAGGTACCTACACAGACGCGGTCCTGGTGGATCACGACACCGGCTCCATCCTGGCCGGAGCCAAATCCCTGACCACGCGCCACGACCTTTCCATCGGCATCACCGGTGCCATAGATGCGGTCTTCGCCGAAGCGGGCGACCGCGCCCCGGAGCCGTCCGCCATCGATCTGGTCGGCCTCTCCACCACTCTGGCGACCAACGCCATCGTCGAGGGTCAGGGCACGCCGGTCTGTCTCTTTCTGGTCGGCTACGACTCCTCCCTCATCCAGAGCCGCGGCTTCGAACGCGACCTGGTCACCCGCGACATCGTCTACATCCGCGGCGGCCACGACGGCCAGGGGGACGAAGCCGAACCGCTCGACGAAGAGGCGATCCGCCGGGCCGTCCAGGAGCGCGCCGACAAAGTCGAGGCCTTCGCCGTCTCCGGCTACTTCGGGGTCCGCAACCCCGCCCACGAACTCCGCGTGCGCCAGCTCGTCGAGGAAGTCAGCGGTCTGCCCGTCACCTGCGGCCACGAATTGACCAGCAAGCTCGACTCGGTCCGCCGGGCCACCACCACCGCGCTCAACGCCAGGCTGATTCCCCTGCTCCGCGAATTGATAACCACCGTCCAAACCACCCTGGACGCCAAGCAGATCGGCGCCCCCCTGATGATCGTCAAGGGCGACGGCTCCCTGGTCCAGGCCGACTGGGCCATGCGCCGCCCGATCGAGACCATCCTCTCCGGTCCGGCCGCCAGCGTCGTCGGCGCCTGGCATCTGGCCGGCCGCCGCGACGGCTGGGTGGTCGACGTCGGCGGCACCACCACCGATATCGCCGTGCTCCGCGAGGGCATGCCCCGCCTCAACGCCGAAGGAGCGCGCGTCGGCCGCTGGCGCACCATGATCGAGACGATCGACGTGCACACCGCCGGTCTGGGCGGCGACAGCCACGTCCGCTTCGACGCCTCTCTCTCGCGGCTGTCGATCGGCCCGCGCCGCGCCGTCCCCCTCTGCCAGCTGGCCAGCGCCCATCCCGAAGTGACCGATGAACTGCGTCGTCAGCTGGTCGCTCGCGAGCACCTGCCCATGACCGGCCAGTTTACTCTCGCCCAGCGCCGCTCCGGAGCCGTACTCGCCGACCGTGACCGGGAGCTGTTGACCCATCTCGACTCACTCCCCCGCTCCTTCCTCTGGCTGGCCGACCGCCTCTCCCACGGTCTGCTCGTCGCCCGCCAGCTGGAACATCTCGAAACCCGCCAGGTGGTACAGCGCGCCAGCTTCACCCCCACCGACGCCCTGCATGTGCTGGGTCGTTTTACCCGCTGGGACGCGGAAGCTTCCCGCCTGGGAGCCGAGTTGCTGGCCATCCAGACCGGCCTCTCGGCGGAAGACCTGTGCACGCGCATCGTCGCCGATTTCTCCAGCAAGCTGAGCGCCGAACTGGTGAGCAAAGCGCTGGGCGACGAGGGCTCTCCGCCCGATTGGGAAACTGAAACCGCAGCGGTGGCCCTCCTGCAGCGCGCCCTCGGCGAAGCTCCCAAGTCCACCCTGGCCTGCAGCATGACCCTCCACCAGCCGATCGTCGCCGTCGGCGCCCCGGTCCAGGCATACATGCCCCGATCGGCCGAACAACTGCACACCGAACTCCTCATACCCGACCACGCCGACGTGGCCAACGCCCTGGGCGCCGTGGTCAACGGCGTGGTCCAGCGCCTGCGAGTTCTGGTCCGCCCCAACGATCTGCTCTACCGCTTCTACCTGCCCGAAGGGGTGCGCGATTTCCCCGATATCGAATCGGGCATCACCCTCTCCCAACAGGTCGCCACCGACCATCTGCAGGATCTGGCCCGCCAGGCCGGTGCCCGCCAGGCCGAGGTGCAGATGGTCCGCCAGGATCACATGGCGCCCGACGGCTACGGCAGCGGCGGCGAGATCTTCGTCGAGTCGGAACTCATCTTCACCGCCGTCGGTGCCCCTGGCCTGAAGCTGGCACCCGAGGCATCGTGAACGGACTGGAACGCTACCTGGCCGTGCTGCGCGGTCGGCCGGCCGACTTTCTGCCGCGCCTGCCCATCCTCATGCAGTACGCCGCCGAGCACATCGGCTCCCACTACGGCGACTTCGCCGCCGACCACCGCGTCATGGTCCGGGCCAACCAGTGCTGCGCCGCCGACTTCGGCATCGATCAGCTGAGCACCATCTCCGACCCGTATCGCGAAACCCAGGGCTACGGGGGCGAAGTCGTCTACGTCCGCGACGGCGTGCCCCGCTGCCCCCATCCGCCGCTCATCGACAACAAGGACCTCGACGCTCTGCCGCGACCGAATCCGCTGACCGCCGTGCGCATGCGCGACCGGATCGACGCCGTGCACGCCTACCGACAGAATAGTCCGGTCGCCCATTCCATCATGGGCTGGGTCGAAGGACCGGCCGCCGAAGGAGCCGACCTCCGCGGCGTCGCCAATTTCCTCGTCGACTTGATCGACGATCCACCCTTCGCCGGGGAACTCATGGACATCTGCGTCGCCGTAGCCCTCGACTTCGCCCGCGCCCAGCTCGACGTCGGCGCCGAGACCATAGGCGTCGGCGACGCCATCGCCAGCCAGGTCTCCCCCGGTCTGTACGAAACCCTCATCCTGCCGCGCGAAAAGCGGCTGATCGCCGGTCTCAAGGAGATGGGCGCCATCGTCCGCCTGCACATCTGCGGCGACATCACCCACCTCCTGCCCGGCTTGACAGAGCTGCCGATCGACCTCATCGACGTCGACCACATGGTCGATATGGTCGCCGTTCGCCGCGCTCTGGGCGAGAATGTGGTCCTCACCGGCAACATCGATCCGGCCGCCGACATTCGCTTCGGCGACCCGAAAACCATCCGCCAGACGATCCTCGATACCTATGCGGCCGTCGGCAACCCCTACATGGTCAACGCCGGCTGCGAGATCCCTTCCGGCACCCCGGTTGAAAATTTGAAAGCCCTCTGCGAACCCGTGCCGTATACTCTCTGAGGGCTGAGAACGCATGATTTCGCCAATACGGAGAGAATCTGAGGACAAACAGAAATCCAAATTTCTGTATCCAGCCGCAAGAGGAGGCAGACGATGACATCCCGCGAGAGAGTCCAGGCAGCACTCGCCCACCAGCAGCCCGACAGAGTTCCGGTCGAATTCAGCGCCACCGCCGTCACCGGCATGCACGTCACCTGCGTCGCCGCCCTGCGCGACCACTACGGCCTGGAAAAGCGGCCGGTCAAGGTCTGGGAACCCTACCAGATGCTCGGTTGGATCGACCCCGACCTGCGCGACGCCCTGAATCTGGACGTGGATGGCCTCATCGGCCGCAACACCCTGTTCGGCTTCCCCAATGAGAACTGGCGCGACTTCACCACCCCCTGGGGTCAGGACGTCCTGGTCTCCGAGCACTTCCGCACCAGCACCGACGCCAACGGCGACCTGCTCCTATATCCGGCCGGCGATACCTCTGTCCCCCCCTCCGGCCGCATGCCGGTCGGCGGCTTCTACTTCGATACCATCATCCGCCAGGAACCGATCGATGAGGAACACCTCGACCCCGAAGACAACCTCGAAGAATTCGCCCCCATCGCCGACGAGGACCTCCAGCACATCGCCCGCGAGGTAGAGCGCCACACCGACTCCCCTCGCGCCCGAATCGGCACCTTCGGCGGCACCGGCTTCGGCGACATCGCTCTGGTCCCCGCCCCCTTTCTTAAACACCCAAAGGGTATTCGCGACGTCGAAGAATGGTACGTCTCCACCGTCGCCCGCCAGGACTATATCCACCAGGTCTTCTCGAAACAGTGCGACATCGCCCTCCAGAACCTCGAAAAGATCCACGCCATAGTCGCCGACACCATCGACGTCCTCTTCGTCTGCGGCACCGACTTCGGCACTCAGATCTCCACCTTCTGCTCCGGCGAAACTTTCAACAGTCTCTACGCTCCCTACTACAAACAGGTCAACGACTGGGTCCACAAACACACCAACTGGAAAACCTTCAAACACTCCTGCGGCGCCGTCGAAACCTTCCTCGCCAATTTCATCGACGCTGGCTTCGACATCGTCAACCCGGTCCAGTGCTCGGCCACCGGCATGGAACCCGACAAACTCAAATCACGCTACGGCGATCGCCTGACCTTCTGGGGCGGCGGCGTAGATACCCAAAAAACCCTCCCCTTCGGAACGCCCGAAGAGGTCCGCGCCGAAGTCCTGCAGCGTTGCGAAATCTTCAACAAAGACGGCGGCTTCATCTTCAACTCCATCCACAACGTGCAGATGAACACCCCCGTAGAAAACATCGCCGCCATGTTCGACGCGATAAAAGAATTCAACGGAGACACCAACTGACCCAAGCGGCTCCGGGAGTTGCTGGAGGAGCGTTGCGTCTGCCTGAGGCCGCCCCGGCCCGACCACGTATCGAACAGCATGTCAACTATCTCTTTCGGATCTTCCAAAAAACTGGAGAGACCAAAGGTGCGCCATTGATGAGCCAAATTCCCATACAAGACGCATTTTCCAAAATGCCACCGACCTCCCAATCTCGCACGCTCAGCGCACCAAGGTCCAAAGCCGAGTTAAGCAACGCTCCGGAGGCGGCTCCCGGAGACGCGCCCCAAAGGTGAATCACCCATGGCCGAAAAACTGAAAAAACGCCCCGTCCTCCACCTCCCGCTCACCTCCACAGAAAAGATCCTGGAAGTGGTCAGTGGAGTTGGCGTGCTATTCATCATCCTCGTCCCGATCTACTACGAACCCATTCTCCCCGACGCCATTCCGCAGCACTTCGGCGCCTCGGGCAAGGCAGACGCGTGGGGCGGCAAGGGCAACCTTCTCGTCCTCCCCATCGTCGGCATCGCCATGTACGCGCTGCTGACCGTCATCAGCCGCTATCCGCAAACCTGGAATTTGCCCTTCGCCCTCACCGAAGAAAACGTGGAACGCCAGTACCGCTCCTGCCGAATGCTGCTATCCATTATCAAAGTGGAAATCGTCTGGCTCTTCGCCTACATCGGCTGGCGGACAATCCAAACGGCGCTGGGCGAGGTGGATGGACTCGGGCAGATGTTTCTACCGGTATTTCTAATTGTTATGACCGGCACTCTGGTCATCTATTTCTACCGCGCAGGCCAGGCCCGTTGACCACCCGACCATGAGGAGATCTCGATGAAACTCAGCTTCACCACCCTCGGCTGCCCCTCCTGGGACCTGGACACCCTCTGCGATCGAGGCAGCGCCTTCGGCTACGACGGCGTCGATTTCCGCGACTGGAGGACCCCGAAGAGATCTTCCCGCAGTTCGTCGCATGGATCAAACCGCTTATCGTCTGAATTTTCGACTTGACAGGAGGGGTCCCATGACCCGCCGCGAGCGCCTCCGCAGGTGCTATTTCTACGAAGAACTGGACCGACCCGCCGTCTACAGCCGCGCCGGCTTCCCGGTCGACGATCGCACCTACGACCGCCTGAAAGCCTATCTCCAGCTCCACACCGAACTCAAGCACAGCTGGAGCAGCACGCGCATAGAGACCGAATATCCCCTCAGTTCCAGAGAGGAGCCGCACTCCGAAGATTTCAAACGCCGCATCATCACCCTTAACACCCCGGCCGGCGACCTGGAGCGCTCCATGCTGCTCAGCCTCAAGGGGCTGCCCGGATTGCACGAGACCTTCTTCATAAAATCTCCGGAAGACGCCGAAAAATACCTCTCTCTGCCCCTGCCCGGCTCCCAGGGAGACATCACCTCCTTTTTCGCCGCCGAGGATCTGATCGGTGACCGGGGCATCGTCGACGTCCATCTCGGCTTCAACCCGGGCGGACACGCGGCCGAACTGTGTGGCTCCGAAAACTTCGCCCTGATGTCGGCGAGCGACCGGGAGGTGCTCCACGCCCTCTGTCAGCGACAGATGGAAATCCTCTCCCGCCGCATAGAGTTCCTCCTCGCCCACGGCATCGGCCCGTACTTTTCCGTACTCGGTCAGGAGTACATCGTGCCCCCGCTCCACGGCCTGGACGATTTCTACGACTTCAACGTGCGCTACGACAAGCCGCTCATCGATCTGATACACGAAGGCGGCGCTCGCATCCACGTCCACAGCCACGGAGCCGTCAAGAAAGTCTTCCAGGGCTTCGTCGACATGGGCGCCGACGTCCTCCATCCCTTCGAGCCCCCGCCTCTGGGCGACATCACCGCTACCGAGGCCAAGGAGATTGCTGGGGGACGGCTCTGCCTGGAGGGCAATATTCAGATCAACCGCATGTACGAAGCCGCCCCCGAAGAGATCGCGGCAGAAACAGCTCAGCTCATCGAGGACGCCTTCGACGATAGCCGGGGCCTGATCGTCTGCCCCAGCGCTTCCCCTTTCATCCGTGGCAAAGGAGAGGACTGCTTCCCCATGTACAAAGCCATGATAGACACCGTGCTGGCGTGGGGGCAGGACAGGCGGCAACCCAGCAAAAGCGATCGCACCTTCGACCAGACTGCACCGTGAGCAATTTTGGCTTACCTTAAAATCGACACCTACGGAGATACCGGTGAATAGCAGAGAACGCATCCAAAAAATCGTTGCAGGAGAGGGCGCAGACCGCTGCGGCTTCTGGTTGGGAAATCCCCACGGCGAGACCTGGCCCATCTACCACGAGTATTTCGGCACCTCCACCGAAGAAGAGCTGCGCCAGAAGCTCAACGATGACTACCGCTGGATTATGGCCGGCGTGTACCGCCATCCCGAGGGCAAGGGACTCTTTGACATTCCCCAGAAGATCGCCCACGGCACGCCCGGCCCCTTTGCCGACTGCGAGGATCCAGCTGCCGTCGACGATCTCTACGAATGGCCCAACCCCGACTACCTCGACTTCGAGCCGGTGCTAAATGCTTTGCGCAACACCGGCGACTACTACCGGGCCAGCGGCTTCTGGGCCCCCTTCTACCATCACGTCATGGACCTGTTCGGCATGGAACAGTACATGATGAACATGCATCTCAACCCCGAGCTGGTCCACGCCGTCACCGACCGCGTCTGCTCCTTCTTCCACGAGGCCAACGAGCGATTCTTCGACGCCGCCGGCGACCTGATGGACGGCTACTTCTTCGGCAACGACTTCGGCACGCAGCTCGACCTGATCTGCGGCCCCGACCAGTTCGACCAGTTCATCATGCCCTGGTTCAGCAAATTCACCGCCCAGGCCCACGCTCGCGACTATCAGGTCATCCTCCACTCCTGCGGCTGCGTCTACAAAGTCATCGACCGTTTGATCGATGCCGGCGTCGAATGCCTGCACCCGCTGCAGGCCCTGGCCGCCAATATGGACGCCGATACCCTGGCCCGCGACTTCAAGGGTCGCATCTCCTTCCTTGGCGGCATCGACACCCAGGAACTGCTCGTCCACGGCTCGCCCGAAGATATAAAAGCGGACGTTCGTCGGGTCAAAGATCTTCTCGGCCCGAATCTGATCGTCAGCCCCAGCCACGAAGCCCTGCTTCCCAACGTGCCGCCGCAGAACGTCCAGGCCATGGCCGAAGCGGCGCTCGAATAGAAAGGCAATCGCATTGGCACGCATCTACGAAGCACCCGGCTGGCAGGAGTACGAAATCGTCTACTCCGACCCGCACAAACCGCTTGAATCTCTGGACCGCGAAATCGAAATTATCGACGCTGCTCTGGCCGAACTGGTCGACGCAGGGATCCTGCCGCACGCCGATTACGACAAAGAAAAGCTGCTCGCCCACCGCGCCGGTGTGGAGGACAATTTCGAGATTCCCTGGACCGCCATCACCCACCGCATGCAGCGCCTGATCTACGCCATCAACGCCATCGCCCAACCCGACACCATGATCGCCGTCGGCATCTTCTGCGGCAACACCTTCATCTCCAACGCCGGCGCGGCGGTCGGTCCGGGTGCCTGCTACCGCGCCAGCCGCCTCGTCGGCCTCGAAATTCGCCCCGAAGAAGCCGAACGCGCCGCCCGCAACGTCTCCAGCATCGACCCCGAGGGATGCGCTCAAATCCTGGCGCAGGACGGCATCCCCTTCCTGCGCGACATCGACGGCACTGTCGACTTGCTCTACCTGGATGCCGACGGCACCGGCGGTCGGGGCAAGTCGATCTATCTGGATATGTTCGAAGCCGCCCGTCACGCCCTGCGCCCGGGCAGCCTCCTTCTCGCCCACAACTCCGTCAACTCCGCCGACCAAATGGGCGACTACCTGAACACCGTCCGCAACCCCGATATCTTCAGCGCAAGCGTCAACATGTTCGTCGACGGCGAAGGACTGGAAGTGTCCCGCTACACGGGCAACGAAGGATAAAAATCATGTCGACCCTCATCGACTCCGACAACTCCGCTCCTGCCGCCGAACGTCTCTCCCTCCTCCGGCAGCGCCTCCTCGAGCGCAAGGATCGCGGCCCGAGCGGCTGGTCCCTTGCCGCCATGCCGGTAGCCACCGCGGATTCCCTCCGCGCCAGCGAAGAGGTCGACTCCTGGCAGCTCCGCCGCGGCCTACTCCTCCGCGACCGCCTCGCCTCGATAGTCTTCGCCACCGACGAGCTGGAGCTACTAGCCGGTCGCATCGATCTGGACCACGAAGAAGGTTCCGACGAAGAGATCGAGGCGGCACAAAAATACCTGCAACAGTACCCGCCCCCCCCCGGGCAAAACGGCCACTGCGAACTGCACCTGGAACTGCTCATGGCGAAGGGGATAGACGGTTTGGCCACCGATATCCGCGCCATGAAAAACGGCGCATCCGGAGAAAAGGCCGATACGTACCAATCCTTTCTCCACGCCCTCGAAGGATTCTCCTTCATGATCGGACACGCCGCCGATGTCGTCGAGGAATCCCTGGAGAATGCCCCCCCCGATCGCCGTCTGGAACTGGAGGCGATCGCCACCTCCTGCCGTCGCATCGCCCACGCTCCCCCCGCCACTTTCCGCGACGCCCTCCAGTTCCTGTGGCTCGCCCTCGTCGGCGTCATGCACGGCGAACCGGTCGCCCTGGTCGTCCCCGGACATCTGGATCGCACTCTCTATCCGTTCTTCCAGGCCGATCTGGAAAGCGGCGCGCTGGATGAAGAAGAAGCGCTCCTCCTCATCGAAACCCTCTACCTTCTCATCAACGAGTACATCCCCGACGGCCTGGCCATCGGAGTCATGGTCGGTGGCCGCGACGCCGCTGGTCAAGATATCACCAACCCGCTCTCCTACCTCTGCCTCGAAGCCCTGCGCCGCACCGCCCTGATATACCCCGCAGTCGGCATCTGCTGGCACGAAGGAACACCGACCGACCTGGTCGAACTCGCCGTCGATCTGATCGGCCACGGCAACGCCAATCCCGCCTTTTTCGGCGACGAGACCATCCAGACCGGCCTCAAAAATCTGGGCGTTCCCGAAGCCGAATCCTGCCGCTACGTCAACTCCACCTGCGTCGAGATCACCCCTTCCGGAGCCAGCAACGTCTGGGTCGCCTCACCCTACTACAACACCTGCCAGATCCTGCTCGACGAAATTGCCGCCAATGTAGAATCTCCGGCCCCCGACTTCAGCACCTTCCTCCAGCAGTATCGCCAACGCCTGACAGCCGCTGTCGAACAGGGCGTTGCATACCAAAACGAAGCGCGCCGTTTGCGCCATCAGCGGGGCCGCAAACCGCTGCAGTCCGTCTTCACCCGCGACTGTATCGGTCGCGGCCGCGATATCGACGATGCGGGAGCGCGCTACAACTGGGCGGAATGCTCCTTCGTCGGCCTGGCCAACCTGGCCGACTCTCTCCACGTCGTCGATCAGGAGATCTTCCACCAGCGCACTCTCGACTTCGCCGAGTTGAAGAAACTGCTCGACACCGACTTCGCCGAACGCGAGCACGTCCGTCTGCGCTTCCTCAACGCCTATCCCAAATACGGCCAGAACTGCGCCGAACTGGACGACCTGGTGGGCGACACCGTGCGCTATGTCGCCGGGGAATGTGCCCGCTTCCGCATGGAACCGGACGACAGCCACTACGTCCCCGGCGCTTTTGTCTGGATCGTGCACGAACAGTTTGGGCGCGACACCGGCGCCACTCCCGACGGCCGCAGCGCCGGCTTTCCCTTCGCCGATGGCTGCGGACCGGCCCAGGGACGCGAGAGCAAGGGACCGACCGCCGCCATCCTCTCGACCACCAGTTGGGATCACAGCCCGATGATCGGCGGCCTGGCCTACAACATGAAGTTCAACACCTCCCTCTTCCGCACGCCCGAGGGCTTCGATCGGCTGCGCGACCTGGTGCTCACCTTTCTCTACCGGGGCGGTTTCGAGACCCAGATCAACGTCGTCGATCACCAGGTTCTGGAAGAAGCCCGCCAACACCCGGAAGAATTCCGCGACCTAGTCGTCCGCATCGGCGGCTACACCGACTACTTCACCCGCCTCACCCCCGAAATGCAGGACGAAATCATCCTGCGCACGGAGTTCGGCGATGCCTGATACAATCGGCCGCATCTTCGAAATACAGCGTTTCTCTATCCACGACGGCCCCGGCATACGCACCACCGTTTTCTTCCAGGGCTGCCCCCTCTCCTGCCTCTGGTGCCATAACCCCGAGGGACAGGCAGACCATTCTCTCCTCTCCTTCCAACCGGAAAAATGCGTCAGCTGCGGCCACTGCTTCGAAAACTGCCCGCAGAACGCCCACCGCATGGAAGACGGAAAGCACACCCTCGATCGCGCCGTCTGCCTTACCTGCGGCACCTGTGCCACAGGTTGTCACGCACAGGGCCTGGAAATCGTGGGACGGGATGCAACCGTTGCCGAGGTCATGGAGGAACTGCTCGAAGATCGCCCCTTCTACGACATCTCCAACGGTGGCATAACCCTCTCCGGCGGAGAGCCGCTCTGCCAGATCGGCTTCGCCGCCGCCCTGCTGCAAACGGCGACCGCCGAGGGCCTCCACTGCGCCGTCGAAACGTGCGGCGCCGTCCCCTTTTCCCATCTGGAGCGCATCCTCCCCTCCGTCGATCTCTTCCTCTACGATATCAAGGAGACCGACGCGGAGCGCCATATGGAATTCACCGGCGTGTCCAACGACCGCATTCTCGACAATCTCAAACGCCTCCACCGCACCGGCGCCCGCATCCGTCTGCGCCTGCCGCTGATTCCCGGGTACAACGACCTCCCAGACCACTTCCTCGCCGTGGTCGATCTGGTTCGCGCCCTGCCCGATCTGGAGGGAGTCGAAATCATGCCCTACCATCGCCTGGGTGTCAGCAAGTCCGCTCGCCTCGGTCTGCCGTCCGGTCTCGACCTGGAACCTCCGTCGGCGGCCACCGTGGACGGTTGGATCAAGGCTTTCACGCGCCTCGGAGTTCAGGTCATCAACCACCAGAATGAATCCACCTCGACCAAAAAGAGGAACCCTCATGTCAGCCGCAACTGAACGCGTCACCCGCGCCTTCGCCCACCAGGCGCCCGACCGCACTCCGCTGTTCGAGATCTTCTCCCCCTTTCATCCGATCTACTGGGATATCGCCGGCCGCAACGCCGCCACCGACGCGGGGATGGCCTGGGACGCCATGGCCGACGGCATCGATCCCGCCGAACTGTTCGCCATGAACGTCAAGGCGCAGTACGATGTCAACAAGTTCTTCGGCGTCGACATGGTCCGCCTCAACGGCGCACCGGGGGGGCGCTACACCCGCCCGGTCAAAACCGGTCCGACGACCTGGACCCTGAACGGCGTCAAATACCATCGGGATGAGAAAACCGATCTGGTCGTCCTCGAGAATCCCGCTGAGGAGTCCAGCTACTCCCACCGCTATTCCGAAGAGAATCTCCGTCGTCAGATCGAGGCGTGGGACGGCGCCGTTCCGGAATACACCGGCGGCGAAGATCCGACCATCGCCGCCGTGCGCAAGTTCGCCAACGCGGACGGTGTCGAGTGGACCTACATGGGCGAAATCGGCGCCGGCACCGGCGTCGCCTTCTACCCTCCCTTCATGCTGATGTGGATGCTCGACCAGCCAGACCTGGTCCACCGCTGGATCGAGATGCAGAAGGTGAACGCCTGGGTCGGCACCCGTCGCCTGGTGGAGAGCGGCTGCACCGTCATCGCCATGGGCGGCGACGTCAGCTGCGACAAAGGGCCGTTCATCTCCCCCGCCCTCTACCGCGAGTTCATCCTCCCGGTTATCAAAGAGCACGTCGATCTGATCCACGAACTCGGAGCGCAGGCGATCTACACCTCCGACGGCAACCACTGGCCGATCAAGCAGGAATTTTTCTTCGACTCCGACATCGATGGCTACAAAGAGGTCGATCAGGCGGCCGGCATGACCTGGCCTCGCCTCATCGACGAAGGCGTCGCCGAAAAAGTATGCATCGTCGGCAACCTGGATGCCCGCTACAACCTCTGCCACGGCACGCCCGCAGAGGTCCGCACCGAAGTGATCGGATGTCTCGACTACGGGCGCCAGACGCCGGGCGGCCACATCATCCACGCCAGCCACTCGGTCCACGAAGACATGCCGGTCGAAAACTACTATGCCGCAGTCGCAGCGTATCGCGAGTACTTCGGCATGGAAAAACTGCCCTGCTGAGAGGAACATGACGCCAAAGGAACGCATCCAGAAGGCCGTCGCCCACCAGCGACCCGATATCTGCCCCTATTCCCTGGGCTTCGGCGGAAACCTCCGCCAGCGCCTGGTCGACCTTACCGGCGACCCGAATTTCGACGCCCACCTCGAACCCCACATGTTCGGGGTCGGCCCGGCCTATCCCGAGACCAACGACCGACTCGACGCCAGCCACTATATCGATGCCTTCGGCGTCGTCTGGGAGGAATCGGTCCCCGGTGAAATCGGCATGGTGCGCGATCCGGTGCTCAAGGAACCAACTCTGAAAGGATACGAATTCCCCGACACGCAGATCCCGGATCTCTTCGACGGTATTCCCGATCAGCTCGCGGCTCACCCCGATCTCTATGCCTCCTGGAGCATCGGCTTCAGCCTCTTTGAGCGCGCCTGGTCACTGCGCGGTTTCGACACCTTTCTGATGGATATGGTCCAGCAGCCGGCCTTTGCCGACGAACTCCTCGACCGGATCTGCGAGTTCAATCTGGCCCTGATCGACCGCGCCTGCCTCCATCCGTTCAACTGCGTCCGCTTTGGCGACGACTGGGGCGCCCAGCGCGATATGATTATGGGTCCACATCTCTGGCGCCGCTTTATCAAGCCCCGCTTCGCGCGCATGGTCGAACGGGCCCGCTCCTACGGCAAGGACGTCTTCCTCCACTCCGACGGCGACATCATAGAGGTAATCCCCGACCTGATCGAAGTCGGGCTGACCATCCTCAATCCGGTGCAACCGGATGTGATGGATATCTACGCAGTGAAGCGGGAATTCGGCAGCGACCTGACCTTTCTCGGCGGCGTCAGCGTCCAGGAACTCCTGCCCCGGGGCACGCCGGAGGAAATACGTGCCGAAGTGCGCCACCTCATCGACGAGGTCGGCGCGGGCGGGGGCTTCATCATCGCCCCCACCCACAGCCTGGGATCCGATATCCCGCTGGAAAACCTCGTCGTCCTCGTCGAAGAATTCGGCGGGCAATAGATACCCTTTTCCATTGATAAATGGATTTCCCGATTCTACGAGGAGATCCCAGTCCTACAACAAATCGAGGCCGATAGAAAGAGAGCCCCATGAGCGCACAGGACGACCGCATCAAATCACTGAAATACGAACACCCCGAATTCATCCCCGTCGGCGTTGGCATCCTCCCCGCCGCCTGGATGAAGTATCGCGAGGAACTGGACGCCCTGGTGGCGCAGCATCCGATCCTCTTCGGTGAACAGAACCAGGACCGCAACTACGACGCAGTCGGCGGCACCTACGTAGCCGGCGATCACGTCGACGTCTGGGGCTGCGTCTGGAGCAATGTCCACGAGGGGAACGAGGCGATCGTCACCGGCCATCCGCTGCCCACGCGCGAAAGCGTTCGTCAACTGCAGGCGCCCACAGAGGACGCCGGCTTCCCCCACGGCTTCATGTATCTGCGCCTGGGCGATCTGCGCGGTTTCGAGGAGGTGATGGTCGACTTCGCCGAGGAGCCGCCCGAACTGCAGCAGTTGATCGACACCGTGCTCCAGTACAATCTGCGCCAGGCCGAACTGCGCCTAGCTGAAATGGATGACGAGCCGACCATCATCTACTTCGGCGACGACCTGGGCATGCAGCACGCCCTCCCGGTCAGCCCGGAAAAATGGCGTCAGTATCTCAAACCCTGCTTCCGGCAGATCTACGCCCCCTTCCACCAGGCCGGCCACTACATATACATGCACACAGACGGCCACATCCTGGAGATCATCCCCGACCTGGTAGACTGCGGCGTCAAAATCGTCAATCCGCAGATCCGCGCCAACGGCCTGGACGGTCTGGAAGAAGTCTGCAAGGGCAAGGTCTGCATCAACCTGGACCTCGACCGCCAGCTCTTCCCGTTCTGCACCCCCGCCGACATCGACGACCACGTGCACGAAGCGGTCGACCGGCTCGGTTCCCCGGAGGGCGGACTCTGGCTCAACGCCGAGATCAACGACGACATCCCCATGGAAAACGTCGCTGCCATCTTCAAAGCGGTCGAGAAATACCGCTCTCACTTCAGCAACTGACGAGGGATCCCGATGAGTTCACTACTCTACCGTCCCGACTTCGACCAGGTCCGCGACCGCCTGACCGACTGGTGGCGGGGGGGCGACATCGGCCGCCCGGCCATGCACATCACCGTCCGCCGCTCCGAGCCGCTCGAGGATATCCCGGTCCTCCCCGAACCGGACGGCTGGGTGACCCACTACTCCACCAGCGATTTCGACTACCGCGTCAACCTGTCCACCCGCGCCTGCGTCAACGCCCACTACCTGGCCGACGCCGTGCCCACCGTCGCCCCCGATCTGGCACCCAACTGCCTGGCGCTCTACCAGGGCTGCAACGGGGTCGAAATGCCCGGCACCGTCTGGTGCAAGCCGTGCATCGAGTCTCCCGAAACCGCCCGTTTCGGTTTCGATCCGGACAACTTCTACTGGGATTTCACCCTGCGCCTGAGTCGCGAGCAGCTGCGTCTGGGACAGGGCAAGTTCCTGGTCGCCTTCCCCGATCTGATCGAAGGGTTGGATTCCCTGGCCGCCATGCGCGGCACCGATAAGCTGCTCATCGACCTCATCGAGCGCCCCGGCTGGGTCCACCAATCCCTCCAAACCCTCACCGATCTCTACTTCCAGTATTACGACATCCTCTACGATATGTACAAGGAGGATCGGGGCGGCAGCCACTTCTGGGCCTGGGCCCCCGGGCGCATGGCCAAACTGCAGTGCGACTTCTCCGCCATGATCTCCCCCGAGATGTTCGGCGAGTTCATGGTCCCGGTGCTGCGCGAGATGACCGCGAAGTTCGATCACTGCATGTACCACTGGGACGGCCCCGGCGCCATCCCACACCACGACCACCTCCTCGCCCTGCCCGACCTCGACATGATCCAGTGGACCCCGGGCTCCGGCGTCGAGACGATCGCAGATCGCAGATGGTGGCCGCTCTATCACAAAACCATCGAAGCCGGCAAGAAGGTCGCCCTCCTCGGCTTCCACGGCATCGACAATCTGATCGCTTTCAAGAGAGAATTCGGCCCCAAAATCAAGCAGTGCCTGATCGCCACCTCCGCCGAATCCCTGGATCAGGCCGAAGAGATCCTCCACATCGTCAGCGACTGAAAGAAAAAGCCATGGCCTCCCAACTCGAACAACGCGACCTCGATATTCTCCGCAGTCTGGCCGAACGCAAGGCGCAAATCGCCGCCGATCCGATCAATCTGGAGCGCAAACGGCTCTGGTACAAGCACGATGCCGGCCAGTCCGAGCGCCCCATGGTCCTGGCCGAGTTCGGCGGCGTCCGCGATAGAGTAAAACCGCTTTCCGATTCCCTCCTCGAATGTCGGGATCCCTGGGCTCGCGGCCTGGAGCACGGCATGCGTGCGGAGATCTACCAGTTCGAAGAACTCCGGGACGACCACGTCGTCGAAGCCTGGATCAACACCAACTGGAAGGTCCAGATAGGCGACTACGGCGTAGAGGTGGTCCAGCACCACGCCGACAACGAAGGCCATCTGGGCGCCCGCCGCTGGGACGCTCCCATCCAGGACCTCGACCGCGACTTCGACAAGCTGCGCCCCCGCACCTTCAGCGTCGATCGCGAAGCCACCCTGGCCGAAAAGGAGCGACTCGAGAAGGTCTTCTCCCCTATCCTGCCGGTGCGCATCCGCGGCGGTTTCTGGTGGACCATGGGCATGACCTGGCCCGCCATCGAACTGATCGGCTTGGAGGGTTTGATGATCTCCATGTTCGACAATCCCCAGGGCCTGCACCGCTTGATGACCTTCCTGCGCGACGACCATCTGAACTTTGCGAACTGGCTGGAGGCCGAGGGACTACTCACCCTCGACAACGAAAACGACTACATCGGCTCCGGCAGCATGGGCTATACCCACAACCTCCCGCAGCCCGATTGGAGCGAAGACCGACCCACCCGCATGCGCGACCGGTGGGTGCTCCTCGAATCGCAGGAGACCGTGGGCGTGGGGCCGGAGCAGTTCGAGGAATTCATCTTCCCGTACCAGCTCTCCATCGCCGAAAAATTCGGCAAGTGCTACTACGGCTGCTGCGAACCGGTGCACAACCGCCTGCACGTGCTCAAGCGCATCCCCAACCTGGAGCGCATCTCGGTCTCGCCGTGGGCCGACGAACCGTTCATGGCCGAGGAGCTGGGCAACGACGTCGTCTTCTCGCGCAAACCCAACCCCACGCTGATCAGCACCCCGGTCTTCGACGAGAATGCCATCCGCGCCGACCTGCGCCATACCCTCGAAGTGACCCGCGGCTGTCGCGTGGAGTTCGCCATGAAGGATGTCCACACTCTGGACAATCACCCCGAACGCCTGCCCCGCTGGGTCGAACTGGCGCGACAGACAATTGACAAAGCAGCTTGAATCGAGAGGAATGGACAGTATAGTGACTGAAGAGAGGTCAAAATACTCGATGGGAAGAAGGGGACGACGCTGGTTGGGAGCTCTATTTTTGACACTCTCCTTCTTGAGCGCAGTATCCGATGCCCAGCAATCTCCTCTGCATCTGACGCTGGAGGGAAGCCTCGAACTGGCGCTGGAACAAAACGAAGGCTTGCAGATGGCCCGGCGCGACCTGGACAAGGCGCGTCAGCAAATACGCGAGGCCCGCGCCGGCGCCCTTCCGCAGCTCGACTTCTCCGCCAACTATACGCACAACTGGCAGCTCCCCACCTTCGTTTTCGAAACACCGCTGGGCGTCCAGGAGGTGGAGATCGGCACCCCCAATGAGCTGGTCGGCACCGTCAATCTGCGCCAACCGCTCTACACCAGCGGCAAGGTAGGAGCCGCCCTCGCCGTCGCCCGGTTATTCAAAGCCTATTCTGCAGAGCAGCTGCGCGCCGCCCAGCAGTCCGTAGTCCGTTCAGTAGACATCGCCTTCTACGACCTCCTCCTGGCCCGCGAGCTGATCCGCGTCAGCGATCAGACGCAGGTGCGGGCCCGTTCGAACCTCGAACAGGCGGAAAGCCTTTGGAGTGGGGGCAGGACATCTTCCTACGACCTGCTGCGCGCACAGGTCCAGGTAACCCAGGTACGCCCCGATTCGATCCGCGCGCAGGGCGGGCGCGAACTGGCCGAAATCGCCTTCAAAAACCTTCTCGGCATCCCCCTCGATCATACTGTGGATATAGATGGGGATTTCCAGCGCGATTCCGCTCTCGACCTCCGGGAACTGGATTCCCTTCTCGCCCTGGGAGCAGCGCGCAGTCCGCAGCTGCGACAGGCGCGCCTGCAGATCGACATGCTCACCCAGGGCGTAAAGATCGCGCGCTCCGCCGCCCGTCCCTCTCTGGAGCTGAGCACCATTGGCCAGGCGCAGTGGCAGAGCGACGAGATATCCCTCTGGAACGAAGAGATGCGCCGCAGCCTGAACACCGGCCTGTCTCTCAAGATCCCCCTCTTCGACGGCTTCCGCACCGGCGCCCGCACCGCTCAGGCGCGTCGCGAAGAAGAAAAAGGCCGCCTGGCAGCCGCACGGCTCCTGCGCCTGGTCGAAATGCAAATCCACCAGTCATGGCTCGAACTGCAGGCGGCCGGCGCTCGCCTGAATGCCCAGCTCCTTCTATTGGAACAGGCGGAAGCCGGACTGAAACTGGCCGAATCCCGCTACGCTCGCGGCTTCGGCACTCAGCTGGAAGTCCTCGATGCCCAGCTCCTACAGACCCGAGCGCAGACCGAATTGGCGCAGGCCCGACGCGATCGAGCCGTCGCCCTCGTCCAGCTGGAAACTGCCGTCGGCACTATAGGTGAATCACCGTGAGTTACTCTGCCCATTTTTATATCCCGGACAAACCGGGAAAGCATTTTGCATCGAGAACGAGAAAGGACCGTTAGATGACCCACCTGAGCAGCAACCGAAATTCCTGTAAACTCGCCCTGTTATTCAGCATCCTGTTTATATACGGCTGCGGTTCATCGGAAGAAACCACACAGTCTACCGATGAACCCGCCGTGCGCACCACCAATGTAGGCGTCTATACTTTGCAGCCCGACAGTCTGATCCAGTATTCCCTGCTCCCGGTATCCGCTCTTCCCTGGCGCGAAGTGACGCTGAGTTTTCAGGAGGGAGGAGTCATAGAAGAGATATTCATAGATCTCGACGATCCGGTTGTGACCGATCAGCCGCTGGCTCGGTTGGATGACGACCTGCTCGAAGCGGCCGCCATCGAAGCCAAGGCAGGGCTCCTCTTTCAACGCTACAACCACGAACGGGCCACACAGCTCCATGCCGACGGCTCCATACCCGAACGCGAGCTGCGCGCCGCAATCTACGAATTAAAACGAGCAGAAGCGCAGGGGAAAACCATCCGCAAACGACTCGAAAACAGCATCCTCAGTGCCCCGTTTTCCGGATCGGTCGCCGAGCGCCTCGTCGAGCGCGGTCAGCTGGTTATGCCCGGCACTCCCGCCTATCGCCTGGTCCAGATCGACCGGATGAAGGCCGGGGCCTGGGTACCCGAAAATCAGATCGTCGACTTCTCCGGCGGCAGCGCCGTTGAGGTCTTCTTCGACGCCTTCCCGGGTGTCCCTTTTGCCGGCACCATCGGCCGCATCGGACCGGCCGCTGAACCGAGCCGTCGGGTCTTCCCCCTGGAAATCCACCTCGACAACGCCGACTACCGCATCCGGCCGGGAATGATCGGCCGAATGCGCGCCGTGCGCCGAGTGCACACCGATGTCCTGGTGGTTCCCCGCGAGGCAATTCAAGAACGCGAGCAAGGCCCCGCCATCTTCGTCGTGGAAGGAGACAAAGCGCGCCTGCGCACCGTCTCCCTGGGGCCCTCCGAAGCCGATCGGCTGATCGTCAAACGAGGCGTCGCCACCGGCGAGCAAATCGTCATCAAAGGAGGCCGCGACCTGATCGACGGCGATCAGGTGCGAGTGACGGAGGTCCTGTCCCGATGAACGTCACCAGCTACGCTATCCGCCACCGGAGCACCATCTTCGTGCTGGTGCTGATGCTCGCCCTCTTCGGCGGCTATTCCTACTGGTCCCTGCCGACCGAAGCCGCTCCCGACATCACCATTCCCTTCATTATCGTCAATACCGTGTATGTGGGCGCCTCCCCCCAGGATATGGAGAGCCTGGTCACTCGGCCGATCGAGAAGGAATTGCAGGGGTTGGAGGACGTTAAGGAGATCCGCTCCACTTCGGTGGAAGGGGGCTCCACGATCTCCGTGGAGTTCAACCCCAATATCGATCTCGACGACGCCCTGCAGCGAGTCAAGGACCGGGTCGATCTGGCCAAGACCGAGCTGCCCGAGGATGCCGAGGATCCGATGGTGCTGGAGATCAACTTCTCCAACATCCCCATCATGATCGTCAACCTGGCCGGCGACTACGGCCTGGTGCGTCTCAAGGAGATCGCCGAGGATCTGGCCGACGAAATCGAGACCATCCCCGGCGTGCTCGAAGTAAACCTGGCCGGCGGTCTGGAGCGCGAAGTGCAGATCGACGTCGATCCCGAGCGCCTGAACGTCTACGGCCTGGCCCTTCAGAACGTGGTCGACGCCATCCGTCGAGAAAACGTCACCCTGCCGGGCGGATCTCTCGAAATGGGGCCCTATAAATACGCTGTCCGCGTACCCGGCGAACTGGAGGAAGTGACCGAAATCGGCGCTCTGGTGATCCGCGGCGGCGGCGGCCGTCCGGTGTACATCCGCGACGTCGCTACAGTCGCCTACGGTTTCGCCGAGCGCAAGACCAACGCCCGCCTCAATGGCCGCGCCTGCGTCAGCCTTTCCATCACCAAGCGCACCGGCGAAAACCTGATCGAGATCGCCGACCGGGTCAAGGAGATGGTCGAGGAGCAGCGCGCCACCTTACCCCAGAACACTCAGATGACCATCCTGGCCGATCAATCGGAAGACATCCGCATGATGGTCAAGGACCTGGAGAACAACATCGTCTCCGGTCTCCTCCTGGTGGTGGTCGTCCTCTTCCTCTTCATGGGCGTGCGCAACGCCTTCTTCGTCGGCGTCGCCATCCCCCTATCCATGCTGCTTTCCTTCATCGTCCTGGCGATTCTGGGCATCACCCTGAACATGGTCGTCCTCTTCAGCCTGATCCTGGCCCTGGGAATGCTGGTCGACAATGCCATCGTCATCGTCGAAAACATCTACCGCCACCGTCAGGAGGGCAAAGACCGGGACGAAGGGGCTCACGTCGGCACCACCGAAGTGGCCGTCGCCGTGGTCGCCTCCACCGTGACAACCCTCTGCGCCTTCGCTCCCATGATCTTCTGGCCGGGCATCATGGGCGAGTTCATGAAATACCTGCCCATTACCCTTATCATCACCCTTTCCTCATCTCTCTTTGTCGGCCTGATTATCAACCCGACCTTCTGCGCCACCTTCATGCAGGTAAAGGGCAGTCAGGCGGAAACCTCCCCCCTGTTGATGAAAGTGCTGGGGCGCTATCAGCGCGTGCTCGAAAGAGCTCTGACCCATCCGTGGAAGACGGTCGGACTGGCCTGCGGCATTCTGGCGCTCGTCATCGTCATCTACGGCCGCTGGAACCACGGCGTCGAGTTCTTTCCGGAAGTGGAACCGAGCAAGGCCTACATCGACGTCCGCGCCCCCTCCGGCACCAGTCTGGAGACATCCGACCTGATAGTCTCCCGCATCGAAGAACATCTCGGCAGTTTCGCCGATGTCGAAACCTACATCGCCAACGTCGGCGGCGGCGGAGACGTATTCTCCGCCCTGGTCGGCGCCGAAGGACAGTCGCACCAGAGCCGGATCTCCATCGACCTCGTCGACGAGGAAGACCGTCAGCAGTCGAGTTTGAAGACCATCGAACAGTTCCGCACCAGACTGAAAGACATCACCGGTGCCGAGGTGGAAATCGACAAGGAGCGCACCGGCCCGCCCACCGGCGCACCGATCAGCATCGAGATCTCCGGCGAGAATTTCGAGATCCTCGGTGAACTCGCCGCCCAGGTCAAGCGCCGGATCGCCGCGGTGCCGGGAGCCGTCGACCTCAAGGATGACTACGACCGGGGACGCCCCGAGGTCCAGATCCGCGTCGACCGCGAATCGGCCGCCCTGGTCGGCCTCAACACCTCTCTCATCGCCTCCACCGTGCGCACCGCAGTCTACGGCTCGACCGCCTCCGAATACCGTATCGGCGAGGACGAGTACGACATCCGAGTCCGCTTTCGGGCCGATCGCCGCCGCAGTCTGGAGGATCTGGAGCAGATCACCATCGAAAAAGACGGCCTGCTGATCCCCCTGAGCACCGTGGCTCACGTAGAGACCGGCAGCGGCCTGGGCAGCATCCGCCGCAAGGATCTGAAACGGGTAGTGACCGTGGAGGGGAAAGCCCAGGGCCGCTCCTCCGACGCCATCCTCAAGGACGTGCGCGTGCAGTTGGCCGACTTCGATCTCCCGGCCGGCTACCGCATCGACTACACCGGAGAAAACGAGGAACAGCGCGAGGCCAGCGACTTTCTCGGCAAGGCGTTCGTGGTCGCCGTCCTTCTCATTGCCCTGGTGCTGATCACGCAGTTCGACTCGGTTTTACTGCCGCTGGCCGTTCTCTCCGCGGTAGTCCTCTCGCTGATCGGCGTCCTCATCGGCCTGCTGGCTACCGGCACCCCCTTTGGCATTCTGATGACCGGAGTCGGCGTCATCAGCCTGGCCGGCGTCGTAGTCAATAACGCCATCGTCCTCATCGACTACACTCTGAAGCTGCACCAGCGGGGCCTGTCCGCCCGCGAGGCGATCGTCCAGGGCGGGATCACCCGCTTCCGACCGGTCATCCTCACCGCCATCACCACCATCCTCGGACTGATCCCACTGACCACCGGTATCAGCTTCGACTTCTACACCTTCAGCTGGGAGATCAGCGGCCGCAGCAGCCAGTGGTGGGGACCCATGGGGGTCGCCGTCGTCTTCGGCCTCGCCTTCGCCACCCTCCTGACCCTGATCGTAGTGCCGGTGGTGGTGAGCCTGCTCTGGCGCCCCAAGGAGCGCTAGAATAGACAGTTGAAGCATTTCTAGGTTGATGCAGGGCGAAAAAAAACCTATACTGAGCGTTTACAACGGATATCTGGATTGTGCGGCCCCTCGTTTTCTAAATGTACCGAGATGCTCTGCTCTCTCCGGATCTTCCCTGGAGTTTAATATTAAACCGGCGCAAGGAGCCCGCTCCCTGGGGTGGGAAAGGGTTCATTTAGAAGCCGGCCCGGACCTCCGCTGGAAAGAATCCGCAGAAGGCGGGTTGCGACTCATTCGTGGCGATTTGCGCCATGGGCGACCGGGCAACCCGCCACCAGTCGGGATCCTCCATCACACACTAACCCCGCAGAGGAGGCGATATGTTCGCGAGAATTCTTATCATGACCATGGCGATGGCGATCGCACTGGGCTTCACCGGGTGCGGCGAAGTCCAGGAGGAGGTGAAAGAGCCGATAAAGATCGGCGCAATCTTCGCCGTGACGGGAGGGGCGTCGTTCCTGGGCGCGCCCGAATCAAAAACCGCTCAGATGCTGGTCGACGAAGTCAACGCCAAAGGCGGAATCGCCGGGCGGAAGATCGAGCTGCTGATCAAGGACTCGGGCGCCAATCCCGAAAAGGCGATCTCGTTCACCAAGCAGCTCATTGAAGAAGAGAACGTATTCGCCATCATCGGCCCATCGACCAGTGGCGAAAGCATGAAGATCAAGGGGATCTGCAACGAGGCCAAGACCATACTGGTCTCGTGCGCCGCCGCCGAGGTGATCGTCGACCCGGTGACCCCCTACATCTTCAAGACACCCCAGAAGGATAGCGATGCCGTGCGCTGGATCTATGGGACCATGAAGGAACTCGGCATCACCAAGATCGGCATTACTGCCTCCAATTCCGGCTTCGGCAAAGCCGGCAAAGGGCAGCTCGAAAAGATCGCGCCCGAATTCGGCATCGAAGTCGTCATCAGCGAGACCTACGACAGAGCCGCTACCGACCTCACCAGCGTCGTCACCAAGATCAAGGGCGCGGGAGTGGAGGGAGTGGTCAACTGGTCGATCGTTCCCGCCCAGTCGATCATCGCCAAGAACATGCGCCAGATCGGCCTCGACGTACCCCTGTTCCAGAGCCACGGCTTCGGCAATATCCGCTATGCCAAGGAAGCCGGCGAAGCGGGCGAAGGAATTATCTTCCCGTGCGGTCGTCTGCTGGTTGCCGACGTGCTTCCCGATGGCCATCCGCAAAAACAGGTGCTCGCTAAGTATAAGAAGGACTACGAGAGCAAATACAACGAAGACGTCAGCACCTTCGGCGGCCACGCCTACGACGCCATCGTCCTGCTCTTCAAAGCGATCGAAGTTTCGGGCGGGGACCGCGTCAAAGCGCGTGACGCCCTCGAAAACATCAAGGGCCTGGTCGGCACCGCCGGCGTTTTCAACATGTCGGCCGCCGATCACAACGGCCTGGACAAGACCTCCTTCGAGATGCTGACCGTCAAGGACGGAAAGTTCGCAGTCTACAAGAAGTAAGACCGTTGGAGTTCTTTCCTTTTTTTACCACCTGTCGCCGCCTCTCTCCAGGGAGGGAGAGGCGGCGATGGCGATTCTGCACTATATTCTTCTTCATATTCTTTTTATAAACAACGCACATTCCGGTGAGAACGGTTCAAATAGTGTAAGGGTATGTCCTGGGAACTCATCGTTCAATACATCTTCTCTGGCGTGACGAGCGGCATCATCTACGCCATCGTCGCCATCGGCTTCAACATCATCTACAACACCACGGGGATCATCAACTTCGCGCAGGGCGAGTTCCTGATGCTGGGCGGCATGATCGCCGTCTCCCTGGCCGCCGTGCTGCCGCTGCCGCTGGCAATTCTGCTATCGGTGCTCATCACCGCAGCCGTCGGCGGCTTCGTGCAGATCGCCTGTATCCGGTGGCTCAAAAATCCCAACGTGCTGCAGATGATCATCATCACCATCGGCCTGTCGATCCTGCTGCGCGAGGTGGCCCTGCACGTCTGGGACGAAAAAGTTCGCTCCCTTCCCTACTTCACCGGCACGGCGGTCTCCTCCATTAAAATCCTCGGCGCCTACGTCTCACCGCAGGTGCTCTGGGTCCTCGGCGTCTGCTCGGGCGCCGTGCTCCTGCTCAACGCCTTCTTCGGCCATACACTGACCGGACGCGCCATGCGCGCCTGCTCGGCCAATCCTCTGGCCGCCACCCTCTGTGGCATCAACGAGAAGAATATGGTCACCCTCTCGTTCGTCATCAGCGCGGCGATCGGTGCCCTGGCCGGCTGCGTCATCTCACCGATCGCCCAGACCCACTACGAATGCGGCACGCCGCTGGCGATCAAGGGCTTCACCGTGGCCATCCTCGGGGGCCTGGGCAACAGCACCGGTGCCGTGGTCGCGGGTATCCTTCTCGGCCTCATTGAGGCGTTCAGCATAAGTGTGCTGCCCATGGCGTACAAGGATATCATCGCCATCAGCATACTCCTCGCGGTGCTCTTCTTCCGTCCAACCGGTCTGTTCGTTCGCCGAGAACTGGGAGCTCTCAAGGAGTTCTGATGAAGGGAAAGAGGGCACCATTCCTGATCCTCGCCGGCCTGGTGATCGCAGTGCAGTTGGTCACCACCCTGACCGGAACCGAGTTCTATCTGACCCAGCTCATCATGGCGGCCCTCTATTCGATAGTGGTCATCGGCCTCTGTCTGCTGATGGGATACGCCGGGCAGATCTCCCTCGGCCACGCCGGTTTTTTCGCCATCGGGGGCTACACCGCCGCCACCCTCACTACCCTGAATCTTTTTCCCTACCGCGCTACCTTCATCGTTCGTCTATTGGAAAAAAGCGGACTCATCCTTTCCGACACCAACAGCTGGGGCGCGGAAATTCTCTACCTCTCCCCCTGGCTCTCCCTCGTCGCCGCCCTGCTGATCAGCGGCTCGGTCGCCTTCCTGATCGGCATACCGGTTTTGCGGCTCAAGGGCCACTACCTCGCCATGGCCACCCTCGGCTTCGGCACCATCGTCTACCGCATCGCCCTCGGATCGGCCATTTTCGGCGAGGCTGATGGCATTTCCGATGTGCCGGGTTTCCCCCTGCTGGGCGGCCTGATCATCGACGGTTCCAGATCGCAGCGCGTATTCTGCTACTACTTCGTGTGGGTTCTCGTCCTCGGCCTCCTCACCCTGGTGAGCAACCTGGTCGATTCCCGCTCCGGCCGGGCGCTCAGGGCGATCCACGGCAACGAAGAAGCGGCCGAGGCCATGGGCGTCGACACCTCCCGCCTGAAACTCTACCTGTTCGTTCTCAGCGCTCTATTCGCCACCATCGCCGGCGTCTTTCTCACGCATTACAACGGCGGTTTAGGACCGTCCGAAGCGGGCGTCATGAAATCGGTCCGCTACGTGGCAATTGTAGCGGTGGGTGGCATGGCCAGCCTGTGGGGCACCCTCTCGGCCGGCATCCTGCTGAACTTCCTCTCGCTGCGCGGCTATTTCGGCTCGCTGGACGACGCCGTATTCGGCAGCGTGCTCATCGCCGTGATGCTGTTCGCGCCGCAGGGCATTCTGCGCCATTTTCGCCCCAATCGATCGGCGGAAGAAAAAGCGCAAAAAAAGAAATCGGAGAAATCGCAGCCCCAGACCGAAAAGGAGAAATCACATGGCGCTCCTTGAGGTCGATGGACTCTGCAAATCCTTCGGCGGCCTGCAGGCGGTCAATGCGGTCAGTTTCGAGGTGCCGAATGGCGCCATCAAAGCCGTAATCGGCCCGAACGGCGCCGGCAAAACCACGCTGTTCAATCTGATAGCCGGCAGCCTCCCGGCCGATAGCGGCACCATTGCCTTCGATGGCCGGTCGATCTACGGCACGCCCTCACACCGGATTGCCGACCTCGGCATCGCCCGGACCTTCCAAAACGTGAAGATCTTCCGCCAGATGACCGTCCTCGAAAACATCCTGGTCGGCGCCCACACGCGCAGCCGGGGCGGCGTCACCGCGTGTATGCTCCGGCTCCCTTTTACGCGCAGTGAAGAAACTCGCGTGCGCGACCGGGCCTACGAGTTGCTCGACATGCTCGACATCGCCGAACTGGCCGATGAAGACGCCTCCATGCTCGCCTTTGGTCAGCAGCGCGCCGTCGAGCTGGCCCGTGCCCTCGCCCTCGAACCCAAACTGCTGCTGCTCGACGAACCGGCAGCCGGACTCAACATCCGCGAGACCGCCGGACTCGGAGAGATGATCCGTTCGATCCGCGATCTCGACATAACCGTCCTCATTGTAGAACACGACATGTCGCTGATCATGGACATTTCCGACGAGATCACCGTGCTCAACTTCGGCAGCAAAATCGCCGAGGGACCGCCACAGGAAGTACAGCGCGATCCCGAGGTGATCAGAGTGTATCTGGGAGACGAAGATGCTGAGAGTTAGAAATCTGGAGGCCGGGTACAACAAGCTCAAGGTCCTCCGCGGCATCTCGGTCCACGTCGGCGCGCAGGAGATCGTCACGGTGATCGGTGCCAACGGCGCGGGCAAGAGCACCTTTCTCAACACCGTTGCCGGAGTGCAGGCGCCCCGCGCCGGCGACATCGAATTTGACGGCCAGCCGATCGGCGGCATGTCCTCTTTCGAAGTAGTCGCCCAGGGCTGCGCGCTCGTCCCCGAGGGACGGCTCGTGTTCTCGCCGTTGACCGTGGAGGAGAATCTCACCCTCGGCGCGTACACCCAGTACAAGCAAAAGCGAAACGCCGCCGTCGAGAGACAGATGGAGCGGGTGTATCACCTCTTCCCGGTGCTCGCAGAACGAAAAAAACAGCTTGCCGGAACCCTTTCGGGCGGCGAGCAGCAGATGCTCGCTATCGGCCGGGCGCTCATGGCCAACCCTCGCCTCATCATGCTCGACGAACCGTCAATGGGGCTGGCCCCCCTGGTGGTCAAGAGCATCCTCGAGACGATCGCCTCGCTGCGCGACGACGGCGTCACAATTCTGCTCGTCGAGCAGAACTCCAAAGCGGCACTCGGGATCGCAGATCGCGGCTATGTTATGGAAACCGGCAGCATTGTGCTGGAGGGAACGGCGCAGGAGTTGCTCAACAACAACGACGTGCAGCGCGCCTATCTGGGCAAGGATTACCAGACTATCGACGAACGTTAGGGATCTATACGGAGGATCTTCTCATGATGTTCGACGCCAAATACGAAGCGATGTCGAGAGACGAACTCGCCCAGCTGCAGATCGAGCGGCTACAGGCGACACTGCGTCGCGTCTGTCGCAACGTCGCCTTCTACCGGACCCTGTTCAACGAGCGCGGCATCGACGTGGAAGAAGTGCGAGACCTCGACGCACTGCAGCAGCTTCCCTTCACCACCCGTGCCGATTTGCAGGCGAGCTATCCCTACGGGATGTTCGCCGTCCCCCTGCGCGATATCGTCAGGCTGCACGCCACCTCTGGAACCACCGGTAGACCGCTCGTGGTCGGGTACACGCGCAACGATCTCGACCACTGGTCCGGCCTGGTGGCGCGCCAGCTCGCGGGGGTGGGCGTCGATGAACACGATTTCGTCCAGATCGCCTTTTCCTACAGCCTTTTCACCGGAGGGCTCGGTTTCCACTACGGGGCCGAGCGCCTGGGCGCCTCGGTGATCCCCGCATCCAACGCCGCCAATTCGGCCGACCAGATCGCCATCATGCGCGACTACAAGACGACCGTCCTCGCCGGTGCTCCCAGCTCCGCCCTGGTCATGGCGACCGCTCTGGAAGAGCTCGGTCTGCACCCCGAGGAACTCCAGCTGCGCGTCGGCCTGTTCGGCGCCGAACCCTGGAGCGACGATCTGCGCGAGCGGATCGAAGAACGGCTGCACATCAAAGCATTCGACACCTACGGCGTCAGCGAGATCATGGGGCCCGGCGTGGCCGCCGAGTGCGAACAGCGCAGCGGCCTCCATATCAACGAAGACCACTTCATCGCCGAGGTCATCGATCCAATCACCCTCGCCCCCCGGCAGCCCGGCGAAGAAGGGGAACTGGTATTCACCACCATCACCAAGGAGGGGTTCCCGGTCATCCGCTATCGCACCGGCGATCTCGCCTCCCTGGTCGAAGGCGCCTGTCCCTGCGGCCGCACGAATCTGCGCATGAGCCGGGTCAAAGGCCGAACCGACGATCTCGTCATTGCCCAGGGGGTGAAATTCTTCCCCTCCCAGCTCCGCGAAGTGATCATGCAGCAGCAGTGGATCAGCCCCCACATCGCCGTCATCATCGATCGCAAAGAAGGCAGCGACACCATCGAAGTGCGCGCCGCCGTATCCGAACAGGCTCCGTTCTTCGACGAAGTCTCAAAAGTATCCGAACTCCACGACAACGCCGTCCGCGCGCTGCGCATGAGCCTCGGCCTTTCCGTGCAGCTCACCTTCGTCGAAATAGCCACCCTGCGCCGCGAGGTCGGCTCCAAGGGGATGCGTCTCAGCGATCGCCGCGAACTGTGAACTGCCGAAAACCCCGCTCAGTTTGCATCCAACAGCTCTTCGAGTCGTTCCTTCTTTCGATACGCCATTCCCTGAAAAATGGCCACCAGATCCCCTTCGTCGTCGGTGACGCGTATCGTGTAGGAACCGAGCCGGGGATGACAGGCGGCCTCCTCCCCTTCGGCGATCAGCGTCCCCTGGCGGGCGGCCTTCATGTAGGAAATGCTGACGTTGACCGCCACTGCTATCGTCCCGTGCGAATTGCACGCCGCGGCGAAGACTAAATCGGCCAGAGTGAATATCGCCCCTCCATGAACCGTATCCACCCCGTTGAGATGGTGCTCTCCGATCTCCATCTTCGCCTTTGCGTACCCCACTCCCACTGCCAGCAGTTCGATGCCGCAGTGGGCGGCAAAGCGATCCCTATTGCTGAAAAATTCCGCAATATCCATCCGTATACCTCTCCTCGGGCAAAATATCTACGGGCAACCCCCTCTACAGAATCGATATTTATTTCTTTTTTTTATTAAATTAGTGCTTGTCTTACCTGTGCAAAATGTCTTAACATAGTAGAAATAAAAGGGAAACCCCGAAAGACGCTTCTTTCGATTTATCTCAATATCGCATGGATCGATCAAAAAAACCGGTGCATTCCCCGACGCGGAATGCGCAAATAACCGCTCGAGAAGAAGGCCGCATTGCGAAATGCGGCCTTCTCTATTTTTAACCTTCACGTCAAGGTGATAGGAGAAAGAAACAATGCAGAGAGCTAAAATGTTCACCATGGGTCTGGTCCTGCTGGCTTTGTTCGTCGGCATCCTGCCCGACTGCGCCGAAGCCGGCGACTTCACCTACGGCGCCGACCTCCGCGTGCGCCAAACCAAGTTCACCAATGTTCGGCTCAGAGTCCCCGCGACGCTCGACTGGAACATGTTCCGCATCCGTCCGCGCGTCTGGGGTCAGTACGCCATCAACGAGAACACGACCGTCCGCTGCCAGATCACCAACGAGTTCCGTCACTGGCTGGAGCCGCAGTCGAAGATAGACGCCGACGTCCAGAAATTCCCGGACGAGTGGGGCATCGACAACCTCTATGTGGACCTGAAGGGACTCGCGGGCGGCAACCTGGACCTGCGCATCGGCCGCCAGAACATCATCTACGGCACCGGCAAAGTCATCCTCGACGGCACTCCGGGCGACGGCTCGCGCACCATCTACATGGACGCGATCAAGGCCACCTGGAAAGGTTTCGATAGCATGACTATCGACATCCTCGGCATCTACAACAGCGCCGAGAACCTGCTCGTAGTCAACGGCCAGGACCTCCCCCTCACCAACTACACCGGTAAGGATACCGAGCTCGAGAGTGACGAAGCGGGCTTGGGCATTTACATCAAGCACAAGGGCCTCACCGAGAACATGCCGTTTGAAGCGTATTACCTGCTCAAAACCGAAGCCGAATACGGCGCGGTTCCCTCCGCCAGCATCAACACGATCGGCGTGCGCCTGATGCCCAAACTCTCCGACAGCCTGTCGGGTAACCTGGAACTCGCCTATCAGATGGGTAGCCAGGGAGACTTCGATCGCAGCGGCATGATGGTGGACGCCAAACTCAGCATGAAGATTGCGGCCATGTCCAAATACAAGGCCAGCGCCAGCCTCGGCTTCTACATGCTCTCAGGCGACGATCCGACCACTGCCGACGACGAGGGCTGGACTCCGGCTTTCTCGCGCTGGCCCCAGTACAGCGAGCTCTACATCTACTCCATGGCCGCCAACCGGGCTTCGGTCGCTGACTGGAGCAACATGATGCTGCCGTACGTGGAGCTCAAATGCGTCCCCCACGCCAAGGTCTCGACCGCCATCCTGGCCGGCATGATGAGCGCTCTCGAGAAGGATGGAGCCGGAGGCGAGAGCGACCGCGGCATGCTCCTCACCATGTGGAACAAAGTCAAGATCAAACAGGGAATCTTCCGCGAGGCAGACGCCCTCAACGGCCACTTGCTTCTCGAAATGGTGAAGACGGGTGACTATCACGACGTAACCGACACCATGACCTGGATCCGCTGGGAGTTCATGTACTCGTTCAAGTAAACCCCAGTACGATCTGAGCCGAAACGAGCAGAGGGCCTCCGTTTTCGGAGGCCCTCTGCTTATTGTACGTCTATCGACTTTGCTTCAGACAACGCGCCTGTCCGTCACTCGCTTCGCCTTCCCCTCGAATCGCTCCAGCGTCCGCGGCTCCACCAGCTTCAGGTCGACCTTGATCCCCAGCACGCTCTGCAGACGGGCGCCCAGCCGTCGCTGAAAACCCTCCATCTCGCGCATCCGGTCGTCCACGAAAATCTCCTCCGATGCCTCGACCCGCAGTTCGAAACTGTCGATGTTGTTGATTCGGTCGACGATGATCTGGTAGTGCGGTTTGGCGTGCTCGAACTCCGACAGCACGCTCTCCACCTGGCTCGGAAAGACATTGACGCCGCGGACGATCAGCATGTCGTCCGCCCGTCCCCGGGTCTTGGTCATGCGCACCAGCGTGCGACCGCAGTCGCACGCTTCGGGAATCAGTGAGGTGATATCCCCGGTTCGATAGCGAATCACCGGCAGCGCCTCCTTGGTCAGAGTAGTCAATACCAGTTCTCCCTCCTCACCCCACGGCAGCACCTCACCGCTCTCCGAGTCGATGATCTCCGGATAGAAATGATCTTCGGCGATGTGCATCCCCTGCTGCACCAGGCATTCGTAGGAAACGCCCGGACCGATGATTTCTGAAAGCCCGTAGTTGTCGGTCGCCGTTATGCCCAGCAACCCCTCGATCTCCGTCCGCATATCCTCCGACCAGGGCTCTCCCCCGAACAACCCGTGCTTCAGCCCGAGTTCATCCTTCAAGCCGCGATCCTGGATGATCTCGCCGATATAGAGGGCGTACGACGGCGTGCACACCAGCGTGGTCGTGCCCATATCCCGCATCAACAGCAGATGTCGATCGGTGTTGCCGCTCGATGCCGGGATGACGGTCGCTCCGACTCGCTCGCAGCCGTAGTGGAGGCCAAAACCGCCGGTGAACAGCCCGTATCCAAAAGCGACCTGCACCACATCGTCGGCTCCTACTCCTCCGGCCACTACCAGTCGGGCGATCAACTCTCTCCACATCTCCAGGTCTTTCTCCGTATACCCCACCACCGTCGGCTTGCCCGTAGTCCCACTGGAGGCGTGAATGCGCACCACCTCCGATATCGGGCGGGCGAAGGTGCCGGTCGGATAATTCTCCCGGAAATCTTTCTTCACCGTAAAAGGCAGATTCGCCAGATCCTCGATTCCCTTTATCTCCCCCGGCTCCACCCCCGCCGCTTCCATCTTCGCCCGGTAGTAGGGCAAACGCTCGGACACGTAGGCGACGGTCGCGACCAGTCGCTCGCTCTGCAATCGGGTCAGTTCCTCCCTCGACATCTGCTCGAATGGGGGATCCCATATCTTCATATCTATACTCCTGATCTCGTAAAATGACCTTTTTCCAACAGTCGATACTCAACTCAAAGTCGACTATTCTGAAGGGTTTATCGTTTGTTTTCTCGGACAATCTGGGACGTGACTGTCCCAGTTGAGACAGCAATTTTACAAAAAATCTGCCCGAATAGCCCATCCGGGACCGGAGTGCAGTCAAATTCTTCCCAATTCCATCCTCCAGTTCGATCTGGATAACTGGCACATCAATTGCTATTTTTACGGTCGCCCGCCCACCCGGAGGACGGGCTCTGTCGTGCTCGCTATCGCCCACCCACCAACGAACCTGCAGGGGGATTTGATGAAGACCATCCTTTCCGGAAACGGCGCCGTTGCGCGCGGCGTGTACGAAGCCGGCGTAGAAGTGGCAGCCGCCTATCCCGGTACTCCGAGCACTGAGATTCTGGAGGAGATCGCAGCCAATTACAGCGAAATATATGCCGAATGGTCGGTCAACGAGAAGGTCGCCTTTGAAGTCGCCTTCGGTGCCTCCCTGGGCGGCAAACGCGCCCTGGCAACCATGAAGCACGTCGGCGTCAACGTGGCCGCCGATGCGCTGATGACCGCCGCCTATACCGGCGTCAACGGCGGCATGGTGCTGGTCTCGGCCGACGATCCCGGCATGCACAGCTCGCAGAACGAGCAGGATAACCGCTATTTCGCTAGAATGGCCAAAATTCCCATGCTCGAACCGTCCGACAGCCAGGAGTCCAAGGATTTCGCCGCTTTCGGCTTCGAACTCAGCGAGCGCTTCGACACTCCCGTGATGCTGCGCATGACCACCCGCATCTGCCACGGCCGCAGTATCGTCGAACTGGGCGAGCGCAAGGCCGGACCGGAACTCACCTACAAAAAGAATCCCCAGAAATACGTGATGATCCCGGCCTACGCCCGCATGCGCCACGAATTCGTGGAAAAGCGTCGGCTGGAACTCGAAACGTTCGCCGAAGAGTTCCCCGGCAATCGCATCGAAATGGGCGATCCGTCCATCGGCATCATCAGCAGTGGCGTCGCCTACCAGTACGCCAGGGAGGCGTTTCCCGAAGTCTCTTTTCTCAAACTCGGCTTCTCCAATCCCCTCCCCCTGAAGCTGATCCGCGAGTTTGCCGGCAAGGTCGAAAAGCTCTACGTCGTCGAGGAACTGGAACCTTTCATCGAGGAACAGCTGCGCGCCGTAGGCCTGGAGGTACACGGCAAGGATCTCCTGCCGCGCACCGGCGAACTGTCTCCCGAGATCATCCGCCAATCCCTGGGCAAGGGGAACGGCAAGCCGGCCGCCACCGACCTGGGCGACCTGCCTCGGCGCCCTCCGGTCCTCTGCCCCGGCTGCCCGCACCGCGGCCTCTTCCACGCCCTCAAGAAGGCGCGCGCCACCGTCACTGGCGACATCGGTTGCTACACTCTGAGCGCCCTGCCGCCGCTGGAGATGATGGACACCTGTGTCTGCATGGGCGCCAGCATCGGCGTCGCCCAGGGTCTGGTGCGCACCATCGGAGGAAGACAGAAGGACCGCATAGTCGCCGTCCTCGGCGATTCGACCTTCATCCACTCGGGCATCCCCAGCCTGGTCAACGCCGTCTACAACAAGGCGAACATCACCGTAGTCATCGCCGACAACCGCACCACCGCCATGACCGGCCAGCAGGAAAACCCGGGCACCGGCCAGACTCTGCAGGGCGAAACGGTCCCCGAACTCGATTTCGAGGGGCTGTCGCGCTCGATCGGCGTAACCCATGTGACCACCGTCGATCCGCTGGAAGTCGAGGCGTGCGAAAAGGTCATCAGAGAGGCGCTCGCCCATTCCGGCCCGTCCGTGGTCGTCGCCCGCCGCGCCTGTATCTTCGTCGACCGCGACCAGTGGGCCGCCCCCCTGGACGTCGATTCTGCAGCCTGCGACAACTGCAAACGCTGCATCCGCATCGGCTGCCCGGCGATCAGCATGGACGACGTCTCCGCCCACGTCGATCAGCACCTCTGCCTGGGCTGCGAGCTCTGCGCCGATATCTGTCCTCAGGACGCATTCATCATCCCTGGAGTGAAAGAGAACGCATGAAAGCAAACGGCAATACCGACATCCTCCTCGCCGGCGTCGGCGGGCAGGGGATCGTGCTGGCCAGCGGCATCCTCGCCAATATTTGTCTGGCCGCCGGCTACGACGTCAAGCAAAGCGAGGTGCACGGCATGGCCCAGCGCGGCGGCAGCGTCACCAGCCACGTCCGCTTCGGTGAAAAGGTGAATTCGCCAACCATAGCCCAGGGAGAGGCCGACTACATGCTCGGTTTCGAGCTGCTCGAATCCCTCCGCTGGACCGACTTCCTCGCCCAGGACGGCATCGCCATAGTCAACACCCAGAAGATCGACCCGATCACCGTCTCCAGCGGCGCCATGGAGTATCCCGACGACCTGCAGGAGCGGATACAGGCGCGCTGCAATCAGCCGGTGCTGATGGACGCCTTCACCATCGCCCAGGAGGCCGGCAGCGCCCGAGCGGTGAACATGGCCCTTCTCGGCGGCCTGTCCAAGCACCTCGACTTCCCCCTGGAAGTCTGGGAAAAGGGGATCCGCAACCGCGTTCCCCCCAAGACCTTCGACGCGAATTGGACCGCCTTTTCCGCCGGCCGGAAACTGTAGACACGCGAACAAAAGCGAATTCGCGCCTATCCAGGGAATAGACGGTAGCACCAAAACCGTAAGGGCGACCGGCCGGTCGCCCTTACCTCGGTCGGAAACCTGTAACCCGCTTTTGAACCATGCCAAAAAACGCAACCAACGACGAACAGCTCTTGACCCGGTGAGCGCCCGTTGCCCACCGGATCCATCCCAGGGAGGGAGCCGATGAAATACGAAGTCGAATATCTCGATAGGGAGGGCCTGGCGGCGCTCCAACTCGAGCGCCTGCAGAAGATCGCCGCCCACGCCTGCGCCAACGTCCCCTACTACACCAAGGTCTTCGCCGATCTGGGCATGGAGCCCGGAGACCTGAAGAGCCTGGATGATCTGCTCGAGCTGCCGCTCACCGACAAAGAGACTCTGCGGCAGAACTACCCCTTTGGCATGTTCGCCGTGCCCATGGCCGAGGTCAAAGAAATCCACGCCTCTTCCGGCACCACCGGCAAGCCGACCGTGGTCGCCTACACCCAGAGCGACATCGAGGTCTGGTCCGAGGTTATGGCCCGCTCCCTGGCCTGCGCCGGAGCGACCTCGGACGACGTCGTGCAGAACGCCTACGGCTACGGCCTGTTCACCGGCGGCCTGGGCGTCCATTACGGCTGCCTGGAACTGGGTGCCGCCGTCGTTCCGATCTCCGCCGGCGGCACCCGCCGCCAGCTGCAGCTCATGGAGGACTTCGGCTCCACCGTCATCACCTGCACCCCTTCCTACGCCATCTTCATGGCCGAAGAGGCGCGCGGTCTGGGCATCGACCCCACCAAAACCACCCTGCAGCGCGGTCTGCTGGGCGCAGAGCCCTGGAGCGAGGGGATGCGCCGCGAGATCGAAGCGGCCTGGGATATGAAGGCTTACAACATCTACGGTCTGTCCGAGATCGTCGGCCCGGGCGTCGCCCAGGAATGCGTCGGCCAGTGCGGCCTGCACCTGTGGGCCGACCGCTTCCTGCCGGAAATCATCGACACCGACACCGGCAAACCGGTGGAGGAAGGGGAGGACGGCATGCTGGTCCTGACCACCCTTTCCAAAATGGCCACTCCTTTCCTGCGCTACGCCACCAAGGATATCGTCAGCATCACCTACGAGACCTGCCCCGGCTGCGGGCGGACTTCCCCCCGCATCAGCCGCATCAAGGGCCGCACCGACGACATGCTCATCATCCGCGGCGTCAACGTCTTCCCATCTCAGATCGAAGAGGTCCTCACTGAGATCGAGGAGACCGAGCCTCACTATCAGCTCATCGTCAGCCGCGAGGGCGCCCTGGACAACGTCGAGGTGCAGGTCGAGGTCAACGAGCGCTACTTTTCCGACGAGATCCGCCAGCTCGAAGCACTGGGAGGCCGCATCAAGCGCGAGATCGGCAACGTCCTGGGTATCTCGGTCGCCGTCAAGCTGGTCGAGCCCAGAACCATCGCCCGCAGCGAGGGCAAATCCCAGCGCGTCATCGACACCAGGGAGATCTGAGCGCCCAACAATCCGGAGGTCGGCGTTTCCAAAGCGATCTCGCCATCCCTTTGGGAACGCCGCCCCCACATCGCAATATTTTTCTGATTCCGCAGCTGAAATCAGTTGCAGCCCATCAACCAGAGGGGTGAACGACATGCAGGTCAAACAGATTTCGATCTTTCTGGAAAACCGCGTCGGCCGCTTGCAGGAAGTGGCCGACGTGCTGACAAAAAACGAGATCAATATCCGCGCCCTTTCCCTGGCGGATACCTCCGACTTCGGCATCCTGCGCCTGATCGTAAACAAACCGGACGAGGCGACCGAGATCCTCCGCGGATCCGGCTTCACAGTCAGGGAAAACGACGTGATCGCCGCCGAAGTTGAAGACCGTCCCGGCGGCCTGGCCCGAATCCTCGGATTGTTCAGCAGCGGCGACATCAGCGTCGAGTACATGTACGCCTTCGTCGAACGCAAAACCGACAATGCAGTGATGATCTTTCGCGTCGAATCGATCCCCAGGGCGATTGAGACCCTGGAGAGCGCCGGTATCCCCCTGCTCAGCAACGAAGACGTCTGCGACCTATAAAGAGGATTGGCTATGAAAGAATCGGTTATACGTTTGATGACCCGTCTGGCCGTGCAACACAAGGCGGTCAACCTGTCTCAGGGCTTCACCGATGAAGCCCCTCTCTTCGAACTGGTCTGGGGTGGCATTGCCGCCATCATCGGCGGCGACGACGAGCGGATCGAGCACCTGGAAGATCTCACCCTGAAGCAGATTCAGCAGGAGGTGGGCGGCGACGGCGACGCCTTCATGCAGATGCCGCTCAGAGAGATCCTCGCTCGTCTGCAGAATCCCCGGGACCGCTTCAACCAGTATTCCTACCCCTTCGGCCTGCCCGAGTTGCGCGAGGCGATCGCCGGCTACACCGACCGCTTCTACAACTTCCGGCCCGATCCCGACAACGAGATCACCGTCGTCCTCGGCGCCACCGAAGGACTCTCCTCCCTGCTGCGCGCCACCTGCGAGCCGGGCGATGGCCTGATCGTCTTCCAGCCGTTCCACGAGATGTACCCCTCCCAGGCCGCCATTTTCGGTCTGGAGCCGCGCTACATCACCCTGCGGGAGGACGCCGAGAACGGCACCTGGAATATGGATCGGGAGGAGTTGAAGGCGGCCGCCGGCCCGGGAGCGAAGGCGATCATCCTCAACACGCCCCACAACCCCACGGGAAAAGTCTTCTCCGAGGACGATCTGAACTTCATCGCCGAACTCTGCCAGGAGCGCGATATCTTCGTCTTCACCGACGAAATCTACGAGCATATCGCCTACGACGGCCATCGCCACTTCTGCATGGCCGCCTTCGAGGGCATGCGGGACCGCACCTTTGTGATCAACTCGATCTCCAAAACCGGCAGCGCCACCGGCTGGCGCGTCGGCTGGGTCATCTCTCCAGCCGAATACACCCCCCGCATCCGGGCGATCCACGACACCATGGTCATCCAGGCACCCACCCCGCTGCAGAAGGGGACCGCGCGCCTGCTCAATCAGGACGAGGCTGTCTTCCGCGGCATGTGGGAAGCATACGACGAAAAGCGCCGGACTCTGGTGACCGCCCTGCGCAAAGTCGGTTTCCAGATCTCGCCACCCGAGGGCTCCTACTACCTGTTCGCCAACTACCGCCAGGTGGAGGCGCTCAAGGGCATGTCCCCGGTGGATGCGGCCATGTTCCTGATCGAAAAAGTCGGCGTCGCCTCGGTGCCGGGCGACAACTTCTACCACGTCGGCAATGAGGGGGACGACTACCTGCGCTTCGCCTTCTGCCGCAGCCTCGAATCCCTGCAGGAGGCCGACAGACGCCTGACCGAACACCTGTCCTGATTCCACCTCAGAAAATTGACGCCCCGCCGGAAGCACTGACCCGGCGGGGCATTTTTTCCCCGTCTTAATTTTAACCCTGCTAAAATTTATTTTTATTGAATTTTAGCAGGGTTATTCGTCTGGAATAAATAATGCCTTCAGAAAAAGAAATCCCCGAGAAACTCCAAAATGCCCTCACCGTCAGAAATCCCGAGAGAGCACAGCTCCGTTTGACCGATCTCTCCCGCATCAGCGACGGTTGGGAGACCGAGGTCTTCTCGTTCTCCGTCGAATATGTCGAAGGGAAAACTCCGAAGCGCGAAGAGCTGATCCTGCGCGTCTACCCGGGAAACGACGCCGCCGAAAAATCGGTCAGGGAATTCGAGGGGCTGCGCCAGCTCCACGCCTCCGGCTATCCCGTCCCCCGAGTCTCGTTCATCGAGACTGACGAAACCGTTCTCGGGCAGCCGTTCGTGGTCATGGAGAAGATCGACGGCCGCTCGCTGGGTGCCGCTTTGAATGAATCTTCTCCGGAAAAACGCGCGGAGTTGACCGCCCTCTTCTGTCGCCTGTTCGCCGACCTGCACCGCCTCGACTGGCGCCCCTTCGCCGGCGATACGTCCGTCCCCGAAGCTTCGGATCGGCCTGTCTTCCGGGAAATCTCCCGCTGGCAGGAGTACGTCCACCAGCTCGGTCGAGCGGATTTCGACCCCCTCTTCAACTGGCTGCTGGATAACGCCCCCCGCACCGACCGCCTCTCCGTCCTCCACTGGGACTTTCACCCCTTTAACATCCTGCTGCGCCCCGATGGGACCCCTTCGGTAATCGACTGGGGCAACATCCAGGTCTCCGACTTCCGCTTCGACCTGGCCTGGTCCCTCCTGCTTACGAGCACCTACGGCGATCCTTCGGCAAGAGACAGGCTGTTCACCGGATACGAACGCGCTGCGGACGAAAAGGTCGAACAGATCGAATACTTCGACGCTGCCGCCAGCGTCCGCCGCTTGGGCGGCATCCTGCTCTCCCTGAGCGAGGGTTCCGAAAATATGGGCATGCGCCCCGGGGCCGAAAAAATGATGCTCGCTCATCCGGACCACATCCGCAACGTCTACGCTCTGCTGGTCGAGCGCACCGGCATCCGCATCGCCGAAGCGGAAAAGCTGCTGGAAACGCTCCCCGATTGACCTTCAATTTTCGGAGTTTTTTTTCTTCTTTGACTCCCCATCTCAACAAATTACAATCAGAAAACTGATCGACAAAGTTGGTCAAATCGATCGGCCCTGACGTCCCTTCTGCTCCGGCGGATCACCGTTCTGCCCAACGGACCCACCCCTCCCACCCGTCAGATCGATCTCATGGTTGTGCTGTTCCTGTTCCTCTCCTCTACCTGCCCAACCCGTCCTTCCCGCTGTAGCACCCGCGACAGCCAACCAGGCGGATTGTATCCTCCTGGTGAACCGGGGGCCGCGTTGCCCGTGAGAGTCACCCCCGGTCGCAGGACCCCCTTGGCCAGGCGTGACCATCATGCCTTTCGTTACAGCACAACTGAGGATGGGCAAAAGAGCACAGGGCTATCGCCTTTTCACCAAGCGCGCGCCATTGATGTAGAGGCCGCCCTTCGGCGTGCCCTTGCCGCCAAGCGCCGACCACGTAACCCGGGCGTCGCTGTAGAAGCCGAGGCCCCGATAGACGCGAAAGGAGCCTGCCGATGGTCCTGTAGGATCTATCTGCGCCGCATCCGGATACTCCCCAGACCAATCCTGGCACCATTCCCCGACATTGCCATGCATGTCATGCAATCCCCACGGGTTGGGCTGTTTCATCCCCACTGCATGGGCATAGTTCTCACCAGCATCCCTGGCATTGTCGGCATACCAGGCGTAGTCTCCCAGCTTACTCCCCTCATCCCCGAACGACCCTCCATCCAGATTCTTCGTTCCGGCCCAACAGGCATACTCCCACTCCGCCTCCGTCGGCAGCCGATACAACGAATCCCCCGCCACCTGGTTCAGCGTGTTGATCAACCCTTGAACGTCGTCCCAGGAGATATACACCGCCGGATGGTTCGGGTTGCTCTGCACGTGTCTCTTACCCGACCACGGAGTCGATCCCATCACTGCCTGCCATTGTCCCTGGGTAAGCTCATACTTGCCCAGCCAGAATCCATTGCTGATCGTCACCTCGTGCTGCGGACCTTTTTGTGGGTACCGTTCCTCTTCCGTCTCTGGCGACCCCATGATGAACGTTCCCGGTTCGATCCACACGAACTCCATCGTCGCACCGCCGGGCAGCGTCACCGTCGTATCGCGGCCTTGGTTCACTTCGGTTTCCGTAGGATTGTCTCCCCCGGTAGCGGAACTATTTCCGTCAGTCCCGCGAGCACGACCACTCCCGATCAAGACCGCCGTGAGAAGCGCCATAACCAGCAGGGTTCTCTTTTCCATCGCCTAATCCTCCGATTGGGTTTGCACAATACGCGGCCGTCCGGGCGGACCTGTCTCTCTAGCGCCCGAATCTGTAGGTGACGTCCACGGTCTGGACCGGCTCGCCGCGGAAGTTGAACCGCAACACGACGTCCTTCACCGTGACCTGGATGTCGCGGACGTCCGCGTCCAGCGCCTTGAACCATACGTAGCCGGACGCCTCCTGGCCGCTGAAGACATCGTTGGCCTCTGGCAGCGGGTACGTGCGGTCGAAGAGCGCAGGAGCCAGACTGCGCCACTCGCGGCCATCGGCGGACCGCAGCACGATGCTTGCCGGGTCGATGCGCACCTTTGGGTATTGGTAGTTCGACACCTTGAGGCGGAACACCGTCAAGTCCTGGAAGGCTCCCTGCGCCTGCACCGGGAACAGGCGGCTGAGTTCTTCGGCCGTCATGGGGCGCAGGTACACCCTCAAGCGGTCCTGGGCGAATCTGACCCAACCGTCCTCGGCCACGGTCATGCCCTCCGCCTGCTCGGAAGCAGGGCGCAGGGGGACCTTGTCCGCCGTCTCTGCGTTTCGGGTTCCATCGGCCAGAGAGAGCGTGGCGATCAGACAGCTCACGCAGCCGATCAGCACCCCCACACGCAGCATCTGACGCCACTGCACAGGTCTTCGGTCAGACTGTTCGTCGACCAGAGCGCGGATACGTGCGCCGAGACTTGACGACTGGACTACCGGCAGAGAGGCAGCGGAGTTGAGGTGGCGCGCGTTCATGGCGATCTCCATGAGGTGGCGGCCATACGAAGAGGATCGCTGGCCGGCGTTGAGCACGAAGTCATCGCACGCCTTCTCTTGCTCCAGGCGCAGACGTCTGAAGGCGTGCCAGACCATCGGATGGAACCAGTAGAAGGCGGCGATGATGCGAGCGAAGAGTTGTGTGGTCTGGTCGCCGCGACGAGCATGGGCAACCTCGTGTAGCAGTACGATCCTGATCCGGTCGGCGGGCCAGGTCTGGGCCGCGAGAGGAATGGCAACGGCTGGCCGTATGAAACCCCAGGTGACCGGCACCGGTATGCGCGGGCTGACCAGTATGCGGATCGGTCGCCGGATCCGTCCGCTGCGTTCCAGCTCTGCGGCGATGTCGGCCCATAGGCCGCTGGTCACACAGCAGGCATCGGCCAGCCAGCGCCTTATCGATCTGTAATCGCGCACAAGCCCGGATAAGGAGGCGATGAGCCCGGCCAGCCACAGAGCCAGTAAGAAGGGATACAGCCTGGATGATCCGGTGCCGGAATGGCCGGAAGCCGGAGGGCCATCGAGCCTGCCGGCCAGTCCCGGCGGATTGCTGTCTACTTGCGATGAGCCCGGCGAAAGCCCCGGAGGGGATTTCACCGCTGCTTCGACGTCGTATAGCGAAGATGCTCCCTCGAATATCCCCGATGAACCGGACACAAAGGAGAGAGGAGGCAATAAGATTGAGAAGGCAGGAAGCGCCAGGAGGGCTAGAAAAGCGGCCAACCACAGGGCGTGACGTAGCGCCGCCGATGAGCGCCCCAGGGCCGTCATGAGCCATACGATCGACACGATCCCCGCGCATTTGATCGTCATTTCGAGCAGGAACCTGGCGGCATCAAAGGGGGAGACTCCGGCCATCTTCAGCCTCCTTTCTCTCTCGCTTCGGCCAGTAGCGCATCCAGTCGGGCGATTTCCTCTGGGATCAGCTTATCCCCTTCCAGATCGATGAGAGCGGCGATCGCCTTGGACGGTGAACCGCCGAAGAAAGTGCGCAGCACCTGGCGCAGAGCGGATGTTTGGGTCTGTTGACGCGGCCAGGTCGGTGAGTAGACGAAGCGCGGTCCCTCTTTCCGGTGTTTGAGATAGCCTTTGTTTTCGAGATACCTCAACCAGGTCCGCACCGTCGCGTTGGTCAGGGGAGACGGCAGATCCTCCTGCACCTGGCTGGCCGTAGCCTCTCCTCGGCGGAAGATGATGTCCATGATCTGGCGTTCCCGGCGACCGAGTTCGAGATAGTCGTGGTCACTCATAGATATACCTCATGAAAAATGTTAAAATATTCACATGTTAAGATAATAACATTTCTGATTGAAAGCAAGTGGATATATTGAGCTGATCAGGGAACTCGATTGACAATTCGGCGGACAACGATAAAGGGGGTATGCGGAGTGCCGTACGGTAGAATCCGCACCTCTCCGATTTTTCGGATAATGCGTGTAGTCGATGTGGGGCACGGCGGCATTCCGTATACCCTCCTGTTGCACGGAACCGCTACGCCGCACGGCCTCTATGGGAAATCGATCTTTGGCGTTTTTTTCCAAGATCGTCGAAACGGCCTTTGCCGGCGGAGACATCGTCGAACTAGGGGAGTCCTGGACCCGCTCAACCCGTTCAATCCACTCCCGCCAGGTAGTGCAGTGACCTGTCGGCTCCCGGGTCGTCGAAATCGGTCACCGCAAGTTCCGCGAGCGTAGCATTGCATCCGACGGCGATCCGTCCGAGCGGGTGCCGCCCCCCTTCGTAGTAGTTCTCGATCGCCAGGCGCAGAGATGGCAATGAGCCCGCCGGGTCGAGGATGGCGAGCGTAAGGGTGTAGAGTCCGATCGGCAGATCTGTCGGTAAAGACAGGGACAGACTCTCCTGCATGACCGGGGCAGGTATCGTGTAGGTCTGTGTTGCCTTATCCCACACATCACCGGGCATCCACTCACGGATGTCCACCTCTGCCGCCTCTCTCCGCCATACCACAACCCGGGTCTCCGGATCCAGCAGGGCGATCTCCAGCGGCCAGTTCCGGTAGAACGGAGCCGAGCCTGCGTTTCGCAGCGACAGGCGGATGGTCAGATCTGCGCCGGGTTCGACGCGGGATGGGTACTGCGCCTGGGAGAGGACGAAGCGGTAGCCGAAGGCCTTTTGGACTTCTTCGGCACCGGCTCGCGCCGCGGAGTCGGTATCATCGTAGTCGGCCACCCAGCGCAGCTGCGTGCAGTGGAGTTGTCGTATCGTGTCGATCAGGTGCTGGCGATGGATCGGGTCGGACACAGTATCCGTCGGCGAGTCACCCGGTTGAATGCGGAAATCACCCCAGTTGTAGGCTACCTCACCGCCGATGAGGCGTGTGCGCCAACCATCCCCGAGCCCGGCGATTCCCCGGGCGTGGCGCTCCTGGTTGGCGTGGGCCCACGAGTCCCAGTAAATGCCGAATTCGAAGTCGGTGAAATGCCAGGGATGGCGGACGAGGACCTGACGGTTGGGGAAGGCCCGAGTGAAGGCCTCGCCCAGCAGTTGCTGCATCGACTCGTCGGGCTCCGGACTGTGGTGCTCCCCCCATTTGCCGATCAGCCCCATCTCCACGTGCGCCACCCGGGCGTCGCGGTCCCACAGCAGACTGAGTCTTTCAACGAGACGACTCACGCGTTGGCGGAACTGGGGACTGCTGTAGTCATCGGTCGCCATATCTGCCGGCCAGTACTTGTGGTCTTCACTGGACCAGTGCAGGTAGACGCGGGGAATTACCTTCACATTGTCTTGTTCGACACCTGCCCAGCGTGCATCGACCCAGGCCTGGATCTTGTCGATGCCGTCAGTCTCGTCGTTCTCGATCTCATTCCAGCGAATGTACGAGTGACGCAGCGTGGACCAGCGGTTATTCTCGGAAAACCCGCGATCCGTGAAGCCCTTTAGCGGGTTTCGCAGGGCGCCGGTGTACTCCTTGGGCCTCACGACAACGTCATCTACTGGCATGGGTTCATTCTCCTCGGAGGAGACGGGCTGCGAGGATCCCGAGCAGGCGCACAGCAACAGGATCGGGACAGTTAGGGTCAGATGTAGCGTTGTTAAAATCATGTGGTAGCTGGCGGCTGCTGTCTCACTCCCAGAACATCACCTCTTCCACCGCCTTCACCAACCGCCCCATGTCGTCCGGCACCACATCTCCAATATTGCCGATCCGAAACGTGTCCGCCGCCGTCACCTTTCCCGGATAGATGACGAAACCCCGCTCCTTGAGCAAGTCGTAGAGTCGTTTGAAATCGTATTCCGGACTGTCCGGATTCAAAAAGGAGGTGATGATCGGCGACTGCCACTCCGCCTGCAGCAGTCCTTCGAAACCCAATCCCTCCATCCCCGCCATCAGCACTCGGTGATTCTCTCTATACCGCTCCGCCCGCTTCGCCACGCCCCCTTCCTCCTCCAGTTCCCTAAGCGCCTGCACAAAAGCCCGCACCGTGTGCGTCGGCGAAGTGAATCGCCACTTCCCCCCCTTCTCCTCCATCTCGTGCCACTGATCGAACAGGTCCAGGCTCAGCGACCGGGAGCGCCCCTCGCATTTTTCCAGTTCATCCCTGCGGGCGATCACAAAGCCGAAGCCCGGCACTCCCTGGATGCACTTGTTAGCACTGCTGACCAAAAAATCCACCTCCATCCTCCCAACATCCATCTCGATCCCTCCAAAACTGCTCATCGCATCGACGATGCACACCTTTCCTGCCTCCTTGGCCAGCGCCACGATATCCTCCACCGGATTGAGGATACCGGTCGTCGTCTCGCAGTGGACCACGATCACGTGGGTGATCGCCGGGTCCCCTTCCAGATTCCGCTTCAGTTCCTCCAGATCGGGTGGCCGCAGTTCCACGCTGTCCTGGACCACGGTCTCAATCCCCAGCCGACGGGCGATCTCCACTATCCGCTCTCCGTAGATGCCGTTGACCAGCGCCAGCAATTTCCCATCGGCCGGCACCGCCGTGCCGATCGTCCCCTCCACGCAAAAAGTGCCGCTCCCCTGCATCAACACCGAAGTGTACCCCTCCCCCGCCGTTGCCAGTTCAACGAGTTCACTGCGCACCTCCTGCACGATGCTGTTGTACTCGTCATCCCAGGTGCACCAATCGTCGAGCATCGTCTCCTTGACCGTCCGCGTCGTCGATAGCGGCCCGGGCGTGAGCAACAGATACGGATTCTGTCTCTCTTTTGTATTCATCCTCTCCTCCGTCCCATCAATAGATAAAATCGCGAATATCGTAGATCGAAGTGTACGGTTTCCCCTCCGCAAAACGCAATTCCGCTTCCATTCGTTCCCGCTGCTCCCGCATGGCCATCGCAGCCATCGGCCAGAATCCTTTCTGCGCCACCTGGCGCGAGTACTCCCCGTGCGCGTGCGCCACCAGCGGCGAAAAGTACACCATATCCTCCTTCCCCAGGGCCATTTCGTTGAGAATTTTCACCGTCTCGGCCTCGTGTACTCGGGCGCGCGAGTGCCCGCCCAGCCCCAGCAGTACGATCACCCCCACGCCAATGCCCGCCCGGCGGATAGACCGCACCGCGCCGACCGCATCAGAGGCGCTCCCCGGCTTGTTCAGCAGCTTGAGCAGTCCGTCGCTCCCCGTCTCCAGCCCCACGTAGAGCCGCCGCAGCCCCGCTCGTTGCAGCTCCACCAGTTCGTCCGCATCGTGCCGCCGCGTCCCGAATACATCGGTGAAACCGTAGAACGATCCCCGTTCACCCAACACTTCGCCAACCTGCTCGAAACCCTCCAGCAACGTGCGGTTCGGCACCGTGAGCATGTTGGCATCCCCTACGAAAACCGACCGCCTCAGCCGAATCCCCTCTCCGAGAAAATCCCGTATCGCCTCCAGATGGTCTCGCAGTTCCTGTCGAGTCTTGACCCGGTAGGGCCTGTCCCGGTACAGGTCGCAAAAGGTGCATCGGTTCCACGGACATCCCTCGCTGGTCTGCACGACCAGAGCCATGTACTGATCCGGCGGCAGAATGCTCACTGTGCGATAGATCTCGTGGAACTGCCTCTCCTCCTCCTCCAGTGCCTCGCCATTCCACCTTCGCATCCACCCCACCCATTTCCGCAACTCCGCCAGCATCTCCGCCGACGGCTCTTCGTCGAAGCGCAGCCGTCCGACGTCCAATTCCTCGACCCGGCGGTAAATCCGCTCCAACATCCTCTGCTTCGCCTCCCCCTCCAGGAACTGCCGGTGTCGCTGCTCCCCTCCGTCCTCTCCTTTCTCGCTGAATTTCTCCAGCAAACGCCCGTCCAATCCCCTCCGATAGTTCTTCCCATCCACGAAAGCGGCGTACGGCCGCCCCTCCCGATCGAAGGTGAGAACTTCGAAATTGTCCACCGTCAACGAAATCGCCCGCTGTTTCAGATGGAATAGCCAATCTTCCTCCCCTTCACCAACTCTGAATTTCAGCTGCAATCGCTCATTCGGAGTATATTTCATAATCCGGCACCGGGGTTTTTTACACTCTCTATTTACAGCAAACGCATCCTGATAGAATTTTATGGAAGGATCGCTTCGACGCAACGAAAAAACCCGGCCTCTATGTCCGACAGAATTCCCGCCTACTACACCGACAAGTTCCTCCTTCCCCTGCCCTCGGGGCATCGCGTCCCCATGGGCGGCGGCTACATGCCCGACGTGGACCGAATAGCCTCTCTCCACGCAGCCACGGTGGAAATAGCCGTGGAGTTCATGGACAACCAACACATTCGCTACTCCGAGGAGACCCCATGTCAGCCGCTATCCAGATAGACAGAGCCCGAGCCGCCGCCGCTGCCCTCCGCAAACGCTATCACCCCGCAACCGGCCAGTGGGACGACTGCTGGTGGCAGTCCGCCAACGCCCTGGATGCAATCATCGACTACATGACCATCGCCGGTTCGGAGGAATATCTCGACGTCATCTCCAATACCTTCACCCAGGCCCAGTTGCAGGCGACCGATTTCCTCAATAAATACTACGACGACGAAGGCTGGTGGGGTATCGCCTGGCTCAAGGCATTCGATCTCATCGGCGATCAAAAATATCTGGACGTGGCCCGCCGCATCTTCGCCGACATGACCACCGGCTGGGACGACTGCTGGGGCGGCGGCGTCTGGTGGACCAAGGAACGCTCCTACAAGAACGCCATCCCCAACGAACTCTTCCTCGTTCTGGCCGCCCGCCTCCACCAGCGCGTCGAAGGCCCGGAAAAGGACAGCTACCTGGAATGGGCGCAAAATGAGTGGGACTGGTTCCGCAACACCGGTATGATCAACGGGGAAAACCTGGTCAACGACGGATTGGACAAGGAGGGAAAAAACAACGGCGGTATCACCTGGACCTACAACCAGGGAGTAATTCTGGGCGGTCTGGCCGACCTCCATCGCGCTACCGGCGACACGGCTTGTCTACAGCAGGCCGAACGAATCGCCGATGCCGCCATCTCCCAGCTCTGCTACCCGAACGGCGTTCTCTGCGAACCTGGCGAACAGGAAGGCGCGTGCGACGGCGACCAGGAGATCTTCAAGGGCATATTCATCCGCTACCTCGCCTATCTGAATCGAACACTCGAGAAACCGGAATACGCCCGCTTCATCCACCTCAACGCCGATTTCCTCTGGACCCACGCCCGCAGTGCGGACGACGAATTCGATCTCCGCTGGACCGGCCCCTTCGAGCGCTCCAGCGCCCAGCGCCAGGCCGCTGCCCAGGATCTGCTGAACGCCGCCATGCTATCCACGGAAGATTGATCTCCCATTCCTCAAAACCCCACGCAAAAAATGGACACTCCATCCCGCCTTTCCAGTCTACTGCTCCTCTCCGCAGTTTTGTCGTTCCTCTCGGCCTGCGCCAGAGAACCCGAGCCGAGTCCCGACTATTTCTCCTGGACCAACCCGGTCACCGGCGCGGTCGTCCACATGCCCGAAGGCTGGCGCCAGAGCCCCGAGACCGCGAGCAAGGGCGAAACCACGGTCGGCTACTTCACCCCCAACTTCGCCTCGATGATGGGCAACTACGGCAAGGTCACCCTCCACTACGAGGATATGCGCAAAATCTCCGGGCCGATGACGCTGCAAAAATTCGTCGGCAATTTCATCGGCTATATGCGCAGCCAGACCGACCACCTCTCCGAGCCGATCTTCGAACTGCACAACGGCATCCCCCACGCCCGCCTCTCCGTGGAAATCTCCCACAAAAACAGGCAGTTCCTGCTCCGCGCCCGCTTCTGGACCCAGAACGGCCGCGATTACTGGTATGCCATCGCCGAGTCCCCGATAGAGGACGGAGACTTCGCCGAAACCGCCACCCCTCTTATTGAAGAGTTGCAGGCCAGCACAATGGCGATCGAGTAAACAAAAGTCCGGGCCTCGACTCGTGCAGGAAAAAGCGGGACCACCGCTGGATATTTCTTATAGACGCGCTTGTTTGAATCCGTATCTTAATAGCACGGGAAGATCGACCGAAATAAACTGTACGGAAGTAAAATCACAAAGTATGACTCCTCATCTAATTTCTTTGATCCGATGTGACTCCGGATGAATGACTCCATTAGCGTATTCGTCGTCGATGACAATCGCTTGCTCTGCGAAGGCCTGGTTTCCATGCTGGGGGAACGAGAAGATATCGCCGTCGTCGGCGCGGCGCCCAGCGGTGATGACGCTCTGGAACAAATCAAGCGCTTGCGCCCGAATGTGGCGCTTATCGACATTGGTATGCCTGGCAAGGATGGGATCGAAGTTACGCAGGCGCTGCACCAGGAAGCACCGGAAGTCAAAGTGATTATCCTCGGCATGGTCGACTTGACCGATGAAATAATGGCGTGTATCGAGGCAGGGGCTGCCGGATATGTGTTAAAAGAAACCTCCTTTGACCACCTGGTTGAAACGATACGATCGGCCCATCGCGGCGAATCGCTCTGCTCTCCCCAAATGGCGGCTTCCCTCTTCTCTCGCATCGCAGAGCTAGCCGGCGAACGCATATTGAGCGTACCGTCTTCTTCTGTCAAGCTGACCCCCCGTGAACTGGAAATTGTCAACGCAGTCGCCGACGAGTTATCCAATAAAGAGATTGCCCGGCAGCTTTCCATCGAAACGCAGACGGTGAAAAATCACATCCACAATATCCTCGACAAGCTCCAACTGCATACCCGCCTCGAAGCCGTTGAATATGCCCGCGAAAGAAACCTGCTGAAAAAGCAGTAAGGGCAATCCAGACTTTCGCAGCACTTCCCACCAAAGAGTACTAGTACTTTTTCCGCAAAACCGGAATCGGCCTACCCGGGGACTAGTCCCTCTTATAAACCCTTTTTGTACCCTGGGGTCCATAGCATTTCCGCTCGAGATAGCGATATTCTATATAATGCGAAAAATCAAGGTACTGCTAGGGGTCCGTCCCAGGATGCTCGCCGAAGTAATCCGCAATATGGTTGAGCGTCAACCGGATATGCAAGTGGTCGGCGAAGAACTCGACCCGATCGAGTTGTTGCTGGCGGCCAGCACAATGCCGGTTGATGTGGTCATCGTCACGCTCCTCAATTCAGAGGGGGAGTCCAGGATATGCCGCCACTTGCTGGCCGAGCACCCGCAGTTGAAAATCGTGACCCTGTCGGGAAAAGGGAATGCAGCTTTTTTGCACGTCTCAAATTCCCGCAAAAAGCGCATCGATGAATCATCCGAATCGTCCCTTCTGGAAGCCATGCGGGCATCCAGCAACCAGGATTAAGGAGAAGAAACCTTGGAAGGTGCCGTTTTTCCACTGCTCATCCTCTTCGCCATCGTCATCTTTCTGGCCCTGTTCACCTACTTTATCCCGGTCGGCCTGTGGATCTCCGCATATTTCGCCGGGGTCGAGGTCGCCATCTTCCGCGATCTGGTGGGTATGCGCCTGCGCAAGGTGCCGCCAGCGGCCATCGTCCGCCCCATGATCAGCGCCACCAAGGCCGGATTAAAGGTGGGACTCGATCTGATGGAAGCTCACTTCCTGGCCGGCGGCAACGTCGACGCCGTGATCCTGGCCCTCATCTCCGCCGACAAGGCCAACATCCCGCTCACCTTCGAGCGCGCCACCGCCATCGACCTGGCCGGTCGCGACGTGCTCGATGCAGTCAAGATGAGCGTCAATCCCAAGATGATCAACACCCCGCTCATCTCCGGGGTGGCCAAGGATGGCATCCAGCTCAAAGCCAATGCCCGAGTGACGGTGCGCGCCAACATCGACCGGCTGGTGGGCGGTGCCGGCGAGGAGACGATCATCGCCCGCGTCGGCGAAGGGATCGTCACCACCATCGGTTCGGCCGACTCCCATAAGGAGGTGCTCGAAAACCCGAACCGCATTTCCAAGACCGTGCTGGAGAAGGGCCTGGATTCGGGCACCGCCTTCGAGATCCTGTCGATCGACATCGCCGACATAGACGTGGGCGACAACATCGGTGCCAAGCTGCAGACCGACCAGGCCGAAGCCGACCTGAAGGTCGCCCAGGCCAAGGCCGAGGAACGCCGCGCCATGGCCCAGGCCCGCGAAAAGGAAATGACGGCACTGGTCGAGGAGATGAGCGCCAAGGTGAAGGAAGCCGAAGCCGAAGTGCCGCGCGCCATGGCCGCAGCCTTCCGCAGCGGCAACCTGGGGATCATGCGCTCCTAGGAGAGGCACAACCCCGCCGATGCGGAATGGGGCGTACTTGCGCCTGGAAATTCGCGTCATCTACGGGCAATAGACCTACGACAATATCACCAGCATGATGGTGTCCTGGCACCTTCTACACGGCAATCCCTGGAGCATTATATGGCCCAGTATGATGAACCGCCCCAAGGAGATGGGGAAGAGGATGAGCCCGATCTTCCTCAGATACAAAAAGTCGCCATCGTCATGGTCGCTCTGGGTGAGGAGATCTCCGGGGAGGTGATGAAGCATCTGAGTGAATACGAGATCGAAGAGATCACCCAGGCGATCGCCAGTCTGAAAAGTCTAGACAGTGGCGTCATCGACCGTGCTCTGGAGGACTTCGAGCAACACCTGATGGCCGGTGAGTGGGTCAGCCAGGGGGGCGCCGACTTCGCCCGGGCAGCCCTCGAACGCGCCGTCGGACCGCGCAAAGCCCAGGAGATCCTCGAGCGCGTCACCAACAAGGTTTCCTCCGGCTTCTACATCCTCAAAAACGTGGCACCCGAACAGATCGCCCCCTTCATCTCCCACGAGCACCCCCAGACCGTCGCCCTCATCCTCTCTCAGATTGATTCCGCTCAGGCTTCGGGTATTCTGAGCAATCTGCCCGAACGGATGCAGTCCGATGTCGCCTACCGCATCGCCACTATGGAAAACATCACCCCCAATGTCCTCAAGCAGATCGAGGAGAGTCTCGAATCCTCCCTGCGCGACATGCTGGGTGGTAACCAGGACGTGGGTGGTCCCAAGGTGGTCGCCGACATCCTCAACCTGACCGGTTCCTCGGTCGAAAAGAACGTCCTCGACCAGATGGACGGCCAGGATCCGGAAGTGGCCGAAGCGGTGCGCAACCTGATGTTCGTCTTCGCCGACATCTCCAAGCTGACCGACCGCGAGATCCAGACGCTGATGCGCGAAGTCGATCAGAAGGATCTGGTCGTCGCCCTCAAGGGATCGGCCGATGAGATGAAGGACAAGGTGCTGGGCAACATGTCCGAGCGGGTGCGCGCCTTCATCACCGAGGAGATGGAGTTTTTGGGACCGATGCGTCTGAGCGAAGTGGAGGAGGTGCAGCTGCGCATCGTGCAGCAGGTGCGTCAGCTGGAGGAGCAGGGACAGATCACCATCGTCCGCGGCGACTCCGAGGACCAGTTCGTGTAACGACCGTCCGCAATCATGCCCCCTATAATCCCCCTGATCGTAGGCACTGGAAAACTCTGGGCCCGGTCGGGATCATACTGCGAGAAATGAAAGCAATGACCGAAAACAAAGAGACTGAAGCCGAAATAAAAGAGAAGAAGCAAACCGAAAAAAGCGCGAAGAGGGAGGCCAGAGCCGAACTGAAGGCCAAGGCCAAAATCGAAGCCAACAAAACCCAGGAGGCGCTGCTCCCCCTTAGAAATAGAATGCAGACGCTCATTAGGGAATACGAGAACGGTGCCTACTTCGAGCATGCGCGGAGAATGGACAAACTGCTGCACGGCCTCGTGAGAGCTATTGAGGTCGGCTGTCAGGAGGCAGAAAAAGATTTGGCTCGGATCTCTGAAGGAGAGGGACCTTGCCAACCTTCTGCACTGCGGCAGCGCCTGAACGATCTTCTCTGGGACACCCAGTAAACCGCATGTTGAACATACTGGTGAGGGTGGGAATAAGGACCTGAAGGCAACCAGCGTATCTGACGAATCACAGGAAACTGATGTAGATTTCCAGATTTCTGATAAAAACCAGCTTCTAATTCCCGGTCATCAGTAATCGAACACCACCGCCTGATGGCACTCCACCTTCGGCACCACCACCTTCACTACCCCACCCTCACGTTCGCAGTCGACTTCCTCACCATCCGGCACCAGCCGCACTCTCTTCACCTCCTCGGGCAACCGCACCGCCACCGGCACGTCGAAAAGCGGCACCAGATCCTCGATCACCAGACAGCGCCCCCGCTGCAGCGCCGGACCGTAGAGCAGGTGGACAACGTAGCGCCGCTGCTCCGGCTGGTGCAGCAGGTTCACCCGTCCGGCACTCGGCAGCGTCGTCTCCACCATCGGCTCTCCGTAGATCAGTCCCAGCGCGTTGGCGAACAGCTGCCGATGCACCCGCGCCCCGTGGACGTGGTAGATCCGCCCGAGCGCGTGCGGCAGGAAGACCACCTTCCCCTTGCGTAGCCCCCCCGGATGCGCGGCGACCTGAAACTGATTCGGCGTGTTCTGATGCGAACAGTACTTGCCGTATGTCCGGTCGAAATACGGCTCGCGAATCGACGCCAGCCGCTCCGTCCCCTCCGCCGCTTTTACCCGGATCGCCGCCTCGTAGTTGAGAAACGGACTGGCTACCAACCCCTCGCTCAGCGCCTCGTCGACCACCAGGAAGTCGTCGTCGAACTCCGGCGGTCCGACGTAGCTCGCCCCCACGTCGATCAAGAACTCCTTCTCATCTCGATCCAACCCGCTCTTCCCCAGCACCAGCAATCCCCCGCCATCGCGGACATACGCATTCAACCGCTCTGCTTCCCTTTCGCCTAGACAGGCCGCCCCGGTCAGCACAATCGCCTTGTACTGCGCCAGATCCCCCTCCGGATCGACCACCTCGAAATCCCTCTGGATCTCCAGCAGCATGCTCGCCACCCCCTCGTCGTCCGCCTGTTCGCCGGTCCGCCACAGCCCCAGATTCGCCGCCGGACGGCCGCCGACGCCGTACTCCTCGATCTTCTCGACATACGCGAACGCCTCCCCCAGATTCCCGTACGTCCCCAGATCCATCTCCCCCAGCGGATGCAACTGGTCCCCAAAATTACACGCCGCCCCGAAGGCGATCATCGACGCGGCTTCATATCGTATCGCGTCCGGATGCTTGAAGCCGCCGAACTCCCCCCAGCTGGTGTGGAACTTGCCGCTCATGGCGATCAGCGGCTGCCCGGTGTTGTGGAAAAATTTGGCGCGCAGCGGAAACTTGTCGTACCCGCCCCAGGTGGTCGGCAGATCCTCCAACTCCTGCTGCGTATTCCACTTGTAGGGACCCCAGGTCGCCGCTCTCGTCACCCCGTCGGCGTAGAGCACGGTCGTCCCGTTGTAGTAGACCGTGGCCTCCGCGTGGTGTTTCAGGACGAGTTGCTTGCTTTCCTCCATAAAGCACGCCCACTTGCGCGTATTGTACCCGATCACCCCTTCCAGATCGTCCAGATCGATCCCCTCCGCCTCCATCCCCGCGCGACAGGTCGCGCAGTAGCAGATCGGTCCGTTGGTGATGTCGTACCACAAACCGTCCACCGGATACTTCCCACAAATCTCCTCCGTCTGCCTCAGCATCAGCTCCAGATACCCCCCGCTCGGGCACATGAAGTGCCAGGAGCAGGCAGGGCGCCTGTCGTCCGGTTGCCCCTCGGGATCGATATTGGTCGACTTGATCTTGCCATCCCTTTCGCACACGCACCACTCCGGATGCGTCTCCGCGTCGTGCACCGACCAGCCGACCGTGTAGTAAATCGGCACTTTCACCCCGATCTCGTGGCACGCCTCTATCTGCTGCCCGAGCAGGTCGATTTCCAGCGTCGGGTGCGTCGCCCCCACCTCGGTCGGATAAAAGCTCCACCCGTGGTGTCCTTTGGCGAAGACGTTGATCCAGTTGACGCGCCCCAGCTGCAGCGCCTCCTGAAACTGCCTCTTGCTGAACCGGCTTCCCACTCCCGGAATGTGCTCCGAGGTGTGGAAATCCAAATGTACCTGTCTGGCGGGATACGGACTCATGCTGTTTCTCCTTTTTAATGCACTTTTAATTTTACTAAGATAATAGAAAACAATATCTTGAGATATTTTCCATTTCTTTATTCGGCCACGTCGTTTTTTTGCTTGACACTGTTCAAATGTTCAGGTATTCTGTTAGTAAATCCATCGCCCATTGTCCCCCTCCGGAGGCGCTCCATGAACATGTATCGGCGCAACAATTTCAAGAGCTGGTTTCTCGATGTCGGCTTCATCTATCTGGTCGTCGTCGGCTTCGTCGTCCTGGTCTTTGCCTTCAAGAATTTGCGGCCGGGATTCACCGCCTGGAATGCGCCCGCCGGCTTTGAAGAGAGCGCACCAGGAGTCCTGGCCGATCCCTACACCGACGACGATTGAGGAAAATAGCCATAGACCGAGAGCCGGACAAAACCCGTCTGTCGTCACTCCCAATCAACGAGGAGCATATGAGTGCAAAAACGCGCGCAGAAGAGAAAACCGTGAAACTATCTGAAGCGGCTCTGGATAAAGCCCGTTCCTTCATCGAGACACAGGCTCGTCCCCTGGAACGCGCCCTTTACCTCTACCACTTCGCCGAGGGCAATCCCGAACCGGTTCTCTCCGCTCTGGCCGAATTCCAAAATGCCGACGGCGGCTTCGGCCACGGCCTGGAGCCCGACTTCCGCCTGCCCGCCTCCTCCGCCCTAGCCACCACCGTCGGCCTGCAAATTCTGCGAGAAGTCCGCGCCTCTACGGACCACCCCCTGGTCCAGAGCGCCATGCGCTACCTGCTCGACACCTACGACCCGGAACACCAGGTATGGCCGATCATTCCCTCCACCGCCGACAGTGCCCCCCACGCTCCCTGGTGGGGCTACTCCGAAAATATAGCCGACCAATGGGGCGGTTTCCTGGCCAACCCCCGGGCCGAGATCGTCGGCTACCTCCACGAACACGCTTCTCTGGTGCCGGGAGACCTCCTCGACCGGCTCACCATCGCCCAGGTCGATCATCTCGACGAGACGCAGGCCGAGATCGTCATGTTCGATCTGACGTGCTACGCGCGCCTGGCCGAAACCCCGGCCCTGCCCGAAGATGTGCGCGAATTGATCGTCCCACGCGTCAAAAAGGCTTTCGACCGCCTGGTCGTCCGCGATCCCAAGCAGTGGCACGAGTACGGCCTGAAGCCGATCGAGATCGTCAAGTCGCCCGAATCCCCTTTCATACGGGGCCTGGAGCGCGAGGTGGAAGCGAACCTCGATTTCGAAATCGGGCGCCAGGCCGAGGACGGCTCCTGGCCTCCTGCCTGGACTTGGGACGATCTGCATCCGGAAACCTGGCCCACGGCCGAGGCCGAATGGAAGGGCGTACTCACCCTGCATACCTTGAAGGTATTGCGCAATTTCGATCGATTGGGATAATCATATTATCTACCATAACATAGATCTCGCGATATACTCATCTATGACCGCGAAAGGACGGATCACTTCAAATGATTGAGAATATCATACCTATCTTGCGCGTCGAAAATCTGTCTATCAGCTTGGAGTACTACAATAAAGTGCTTGGTTTCGCCACGGACTGGTCTGGTAATGACGTTGCAGGTCTATCACGAGATGGATGGCGTCTGTATTTGTGCGAAGGTAGCCAGGGGCAATCTGGTACCTGGCTCTGGATTGGCGTTGAGGATGTAGACCAAATATTCCGAGAGTGTCAGACAAATGGGGCCATTATCAAAAGCGAGATAATGAACAATGAGTGGGCTCGCGAGTTCCAGGTCGAAGATCCAGACGGCCATGTCCTGCGCATTGGCGGGGAGCCTGAATCGAATGGATGAGGGCGCACGCTGTTCCTGGAAGCCTGGAAACTCAAAAAACTGGGAAACAAATAACCCCGCTTATTCACTTTATATACAGGAGAAAAACCGATGAAAGCACTCGGAACCGATTTCGTCCTCTACGAAGTTTCCGACATAGATCGCAGCATCGCTTTCTTTCGCGACACCCTCGGCCTCGAGCTCGAATTCCAAACCGAAGATTTCCCCTGGCCGAGTTCAGCGCCCCTCCCACTACCCTCGCCCTGTTCGACCCCAAAAAGTTCCGCGCCGAAGCACCCGATCCCAAAATAGGCGGGGCCAGCATCTATCTGGCGGTCGAGGACGTCAACGCGACCGTAGAGGAACTCAAGGAGAAGGGCGTGCCCATAGCCTTCGACCCCATGGAGAGCCCGGTCTGCTGGCTGGCCGGCATCCTCGATCCCGACGGCAATTTGGTCGGTCTGCACCAGCGCAAGGACGGAACTTGGGGCTGATGCACCGCCGCGACTGCCTCGACCGGACCATCCTCGACGACGACGCCACCTGTGGGATGGGTGAACTCCACATCACCCATCCCACAGGCACCTTCGCCATCACCCCGGCCAGCCGCGTCGCCATTCGCGCGATCGGCGCCAACCGGCAGCTTCTCTCCGGCACCGGCATCGACTGGGGCAGCGGCACCGGCTGTATGGCCATTGCCGCTGCCCGACTCTCCTCGGTCGAACGGATCATCGGCCTGGAACTCTCCCCCGCCGACGTGGAGATCGCCCGTCGCAACGCCGCACAGAACGGCGTCGGAGACAAGCTCCAGTTCATCCACGCCGATTCCTACACCCCTTTCGCCGCATCGGACCGCGAAAATCTGCACTCTCTCAGGGGGCGAATTGACTTCGTTCTGGCCAACCCTCCGGCCAGTGACGACGACGATGGCTTCGGGTTTCGCCGCGTCATCCTGCGCGGAGCGGGGGAATACCTGTTGCCCGGAGGGCGTATATTCCTCAATATTTCCTATCAGTACGGCGAGCAGCGCACCCGCCAGCTCTGTAGGGACGCCCCGGGCTTCTCTTACTTGGAACCGATCGCCAGCACCGACTGGGTTCCCTTCGACCTGAGGTGTCGGGATCTTCTCGACTGCCTGGAACTCTACGCCCGGGAAGAGGAGCGCGGAGGGCTGCCCTACGCCTTCGCCCATCCCGAAGACCCGGATGGGGATTCGATAAATGCGGGCGCCGCCCTGCAGTACTTCCACCAGACCGGCCGCAGTCCCCTGTCGAAGTGGCAAACCCATCTCTTCGAATGGCGGGGCCTGCAGCCCTGAATTTCCAATCCCTCGCTCGCAAGCCGCGATCCGAACCAGTACCGCCGGCTACTTGCGAAATCAATCTGGAACCTGCAGAGGCCTTCACCATATCGAGGAGTCATGGAAAAGATGCACACCTTCGCCGACGATTTCTCCGCGTACCCACCCGGTCCCGTCCCCTTCGACTACTCCCCGTGGGGGGAATACCACTGCGAGCCGGAGGTCGGCAAACTGGGGCCCTGGGAAGAGGTGACCACCCACTACAGCTGGAGGCAGAGCGACGGCAACTGGCGCGTCGTGCCCGAAAATCGGCGTCGGGTCATGGAACAGACTTTTGGCGCCGAGCGCTCCTACCCGATGCTCATCGCCGCTTCGCCCGATATCAAATCCGGCACAGTCGGCTCCAGCGTCCGCATCCTCTCCTTCGCCGCTCCGCCCGGCATCGTCTTCGGTTACAGACATTCGCGCGACTTCCACGCCCTTCTCGTCGACGCTACCCGCGCCATCCTGATCCACAGATACAACGAAGAAGTCGACGAACTCGGCTCTGCCGATATTCAGCTCGACTGCGACACCTACCACAGTCTGACCGTCGAATGGGAAAACGGCACCATCGCCGCTTCCATCGACGGGGAGACCGCAATCCAGATCGACGGGGCGAAAACCCCTGCTGGCCGCGCCGGCCTGACAGCCAATGCCCCCGCCCGCTTCGCCGATTTCCATCTCTCCGGCCGCATCGCTCCTCCTCCCGCACCTGTCGGCATCGACCGCGTCCTGCCCAAACCTGTTCTCTGGAAAAAGATCGACATATCCGCCTTCGGCACCGATCGCAACCTGCGCATCGGCGATCTCAACGGCGACGGCGAGAACGAACTCCTCTTCGCCCAGCGCCAGCAGTATCTCGGCTCGGGCGACTACTGCTACATCAGTTGCCTGACCGCAATCGACCTGGATGGCAACATCCTCTGGCAGACCGGCAAACCATCCCCTCAGGGCCCGACTACCGCCGATCTCTGTTTCCAGCTACACGATATCGACGGCGACGGCGCGGCCGAGGCGATCTACGCCAAAGACTTCCAACTCATCATCGCCGACGGCGCCACCGGAGAGATACGTCGATCGATTCCCACTCCCGCAACGCAACCGCCCGAAACCCCTGGCGGCTATCCCCTGGCCCGCATCATCGGCGACGCCCTCTACTTCTGCGACCTGCGCGGCACCGGTCGCGCCGACACCATCCTGCTCAAGGACCGCTACAAAAGGACGTGGGCCTACGACGACCAGCTTCGCCTCCTGTGGGAACACGCCTGCGAAACCGGCCACTATCCCACCTCCTACGACATCGACGGCGACGGCCGCGAAGAGCTGCTCATGGGCTACGAACTCATCAACGGGGAAGGAGAGGTCGTCTGGAGCCTGGACACCTTCGACCACGCCGACAGCTCGGTTATCGGCGAATTCGGCCCTCCGGGCACCGGCATCGTGGTCGCCATCGCCGGCAGCGACGCCGGCTTCTTCCTCCTCGACGACAGGGGGAAGCAGATCGTCCACTACCCCATGGGGCACGCCCAGACCACCTCCGTCGCCAAACTCAGACCCGATGTCGAGGGGCTGCAAATCGTGGTCAACACGTACTGGGGCGCTCCCGGCATCACCCTCATCCTCGACCACCGGGGCCGCATCCTCAGAGAATTCGAGCCGATGCACTGCGCCACCCTGCTGAACCCGGTCAACTGGCCCGGAGACGGCACCGACCTGCTGCTCCTGTCGACCGATCCGGAAGAAGGCGGCCTCATGGACGGCTGGGGAGAACGGGCCGTCATGTTCCCAAACGACGGCCACCCCCTCCTCTGCTGCGACTCGCGCGACATCGACGGCGACGGCGTGGATGAGATCCTTACCTGGGACTACGACTCCCTCTGGATCTACAAACCGGACCCGCTTCCCACGGTGAAACCCGAAACGTACCCCCTGCGCAACCTCTCGTGCAACGATTCGAGCTACCGGGGCCAGTTCTCCTTTCCACGCTAACCGTAGGAGAAAACCGTGGATTTCCTCGACCTCATCTCCGGCGGCGACGTCCTCCTGCTCGACGGCGCCATGGGCACAGAACTCGACAAGCGCGGCCTACCCTCGCGAATCCGCGCCAATCTCGACCACCCCGAAGAGGTGATCGGCGTACATAGCGACTACCTCGACGCCGGCTGCCGCGCCCTGATCACCAACACCCTGATCATGAACCGCGTCTATCTCGAGACCCATCAGCTCGACGTGGACGTGGCCGACGTGAATCGCACCGGTGCCCAACTCGCCCGTCGGGCGGCTGGCGTCGCCACCTGCATCCTCGGCAACCTCTGCTCCACCGGCCAGCTCATCGAACCCTATGGCACGCTCACCGAGGCCGCCGCGTACGACGCCTTCAAAGAACAGGCCGGCTACCTGGCCGACGCCGGTGTCGACGCCTTCATCATCGAAACCGTGTACGACCTGCGCGAAGCGCTCTGCGCCGTGCGCGCCTGCAGGGAATTCTCGCCGCCGGTGATCGCCTCTATTTCCTTTTCCACGGAACAAAACGGAGGTCGTACCATAATGGGCGACACCGCCGAACAGTGTGCCGTGCAACTTACCGATGCCGGCGTCGCCGCAGTCGGAACCAACTGCGGCGACCTCGATCCCGCACAGATGGCCATCGTCGTCTCCCATCTCGCCGCTAACACCGCGCTCCCCATACTCGCCGAGCCGAATGCCGGAAAGCCCCAGCTCGTCGACGGCCAGACCCTGTTCGACATGGAGCCCGAGCCATTCGCGCGCGGCGTTTTGGCCTGCAGGGAGGCCGGCGCCACCCTCATCGGCGGTTGTTGCGGCAGCTCACCAGCCCACATCCGCGCCGTGGCCGATCTGCTCGACGCTCAGTGAAGCCCACTCCATCTGCGAAAGGCAGCGCATGAAGATTTCCATCGGCACCGCCCGCAAGCTCATCCTCCAGTGCCAATGTCTCGACGGCAAACAGACATTCGCCAAAGGGAAAGAAGGCATAGCGCAGACCATCGAGCATATCGGGTACGTACAGATAGACACCATCGCAGTAATCCAACGCGCCCACCACCACGTCATCTGGACCCGCCGTCCCGACTACGCCCCGGATATGCTCGACCAGTTCCAGGCAGTCGATCGACGTCTGCTCGACTACTGGACCCACGCCGCTTCCTACGTCCCCTTCCGCGACTACCGCTACTACCTCCTCCGCATGAAAGCGGTCGGCCGCTCCGAGGGTACCCGTCAGTTCCGCAGGGAAAACGCCAAACTGTTTAAAGAGGTGCTCCATCGCATCCGCCACGAAGGCGCTCTCGGCTCCGCAGACTTCAAGACCACGAAAAAGGCCGGTTCCTGGTGGGGCTGGAAACCGGCCAAACGCGTCCTCGATTCTCTCTTTCACTCCGGCGAGTTGATGACCACCGCCCGCCGCAACTTCCAGCGCCTCTACGACCTCTCCGAGCGCGTCATCCCCGCAGGAATCGACACCTCCGAGCCCACTCCCGACGATTTCCACCGCTTCGTCGTCCGCCAGGCGCTGGCTACCCGCGGCATCCTCCCCCGCGACCAGATCCGCTGGAGCTATCGCCAGTTCCCCGCAGCCGGACAGTTCCTGCGGGAACTCGTCGATGCCGGAGAAGCGGCTGCCGTCGAAGTCGAGGGCATGGACGACACCTTCTACGCTCTGAGCGAGAACCTGGACAAGCTACCCCGCGGGAGACGCAAGAAGCTCCACATCCTCTCCCCTTTCGACAATCTGGTCATCGACCGGAGACGCCTGCTCCAGCTCTTCGGCTTCGACTACAGTATCGAATGCTACCTTCCCGCCGCCAAACGGCGCTACGGCTACTTCTGCCTGCCCATCCTCTGGGGCACCGATTTCGCCGGCCGCCTGGACCCCAAGGCAGATCGCAAGAGCAGGACCTTCATCGTCCGCAAGCTGACTCTGGAGCCCGATTTCGACATCTGTGACTCCTTCCTGCCGGCGCTGGCGGAAAAGCTCCAATCCTTCGCCGCCTTCAACGGCTGCGAGCAGATCGCCGTCGAAGCGACCGAGCCGCGCAAAATCAAAGCTCCTCTGAAACGGGCCCTGGGTTGACAGAATCCAATTCCGCCCTCACCGCCATCCCCAATTTCTCCATCAGATACGGCTTCTTCACGTAAGCCCCCGCTCCCAGCCTCTGCGCTTCTTCGACCCGCTCGGTCTCCGAAAAACCGCTCGCAATAACCGCTTTTTGCCCGGGATGCCGTTCGAGTATGCCTCGGTAGGTATCCAGACCATCCATGCCCGGATCCATGATCATATCCAGCACCAACAGGTCGACGGAGCTCTCCTGAAGGTATTCAACCGCCTCCTCTCCGCTGGCAACCGTGGCGACCTCATATCCCAGCCTGGTCAAAATCCCCAGGGCCAGTTTCCGCTGTTCCTCCACGTCGTCTACAACTAAAATCGACTCTCCCGATCCCGAATAATCTTCGATCGGCACCCCCGATTGCTTCTGAGAGAGCTCCTGCCGAGTCACCGGAAAGAAAAGGGTCAAGACCGTTCCCTTCCCCTCCTCGCTCCACAGTTCGATATACCCGTCGTAATCCTTTACCGTGCCCCAGACCACGGTCATCCCCAGGCCGCTCCCACTCCGCCCCATCTGCTTTTTCGTGTAGAATGGTTCGAATATCCTCTCCATATCCTCCGGAGAGATACCGGTTCCCGTATCCGCGACTTCGATAACCACATAATCCCCCTCCTCGACATCGTCGTATCCCTTGACCGGCCGGTCGAGATAGCGATTCTCCGTAGTCAGAGAGAGCGATCCTCCCTCCGGCATCGCCTCTGCCGCATTGGCGACCAGATTCATGAGACTCTTGGAAAGGTGCAGGGGAGAGCCCAGTATATTCAGGAGATCATCTTCCAAATTGGTTTCCACTTCCATCTCGGGATGTAACAGTTTCAACCTGGCGAATTCGGGAGATTTCAAGAGATCGGAGATAACATCATTGGCATTCACCACTTCCCTGACGGAAACCCCTCTTCTCGCCAGCGTCAGCAGATCCTGGACGGTCTCCGCCGCTCTCTCACCCGAACTCTTGATGACCTGCAGGGGCTCGCGCAGCGGACTGTCCTCCGGGAGATCCATCAACATCAATTCGGGAAAACCTATGACACCGGCGAGGATGTTGTTCAGATCGTGGGCAACGCCACCCGCCAGATTGCCGAGGGCCTCCATCTTGTCGGCCTGCTGAATCCGGGCTTCCAACCTCCCCCTCTCCTCCTCCGCCCGTTTTCGCTCGGTGATATCTATCAACATCCCCTGAACGCCCACCACCCGCTCCCCCTCCATGATCGGTCGGCTGGAAGTCTGTATCCAGCGAATCTCTCCAGATTTGGTTGGGACCCGATATTCGTTCGATCTGAATTCGCCGACAAAGATCCCTTCAAATCTCCTTCTCATGCGCCGCAGGTCCCTCGGATGGATAAACTCGGATATGGAGCGACCGATTAGCTCGGAAGGAAGATGCCCGGTGATCGATTCGACAACCGGACTGATATAGGTCAACACCCCACTCTCATCCGTCGAATAGAGCACCTCATTGATGTTCTCTACCAACTCGCGATATTTTTCCTCGCTCTCTCGGAGCGCTTCTTCAGTCTGTTCATGTTCGACGACCTCCTGCTGCAGCAGTTTGTTTGTCTCTTCCAGACTGGCGGTGCGTCTAACCACCAATCCCTCCAACTGATCGCGATATCTTCTCAATTCACTCTCCCCCTGCCGCAGTTCTCCCTCAATCCGCTTCCGCTCCTTGACCTCCTTCTCAAGAGCTGTATTGGCCTCTAATAACTCCACGCTCTGCATCTCGACGGTGCTGAAAGCCCTGGAAAAGCGCATCGAGCTGACGAGCGACTGGGCGCAAATAAAAATGAACAACCCGAAAGGAACCAGATACCCCGTATGGACTACCAGTTGTGCGAACAACATGTCGTTGATGACCGTGAGGAAGAGGACAAAGGTCCCACCGACAAACAGCGCCGCCCCTTCTCTTTTTTCGAAAAGGCTGAGAAATAGGGAATAGATCAAATACAGGCCGATTGAGAGCGTTATTACCTGGTATGTTATCAGCGTATGGGAGTAAATTCTGGCGGGAGTGCAGAGGACGACCAGGCCGAAAAGAGCTCCGAGAGCGAGAGAGGTTTTGAGGATTTTCCCCGAGAACCCATCCGGAAAGAGGCTCCCGATAAATGCGGTAAATAGCGGAACTCCCAGATAAAAAGAGAGGTATTCAATCTTAAAAGCGACTTCCCAATCGAAATCGGGAAAGAAGACGATCAAAAAACATTCGCCGGTGACCAGAACCCGGGCACCGATCAGCAGACAAAACAGACCGAAGTACAGCGTAGAAGGATCTTTCCTGCGAAGCCCGAAAAGCCCGAAGTGGTAAAAGGCCATTATCAGCAGGCTCCCGAACAAAAATCCTTCATAAGCCTGTTTTAATTTCTGTTTCTGGTGGATCTGTTTTTCCACCCCCAGCTCTACGACATCCCAGAATCCACCTTTCCTGTGGGCGAAATTCGATATCTGCAGCACGATATCGGCAGTTGATCCATCGGGGCGGAATATGACTGTTTGCGGAAGAGATTGGGGAATCGAAGTCTCCGGAGATGTCCCCACCTGGCCGTTGGAGGCCAGAAAAACTCCATCGACCCAAATCCGATAGGCCGTAGACATCACCATGATCCGCAACGCATGGACTTGCTGCGGATCTCCGAGTTCGACCTTCAAACGGAAAGTCGCGTATCCGTCACCGGGAAACTTCTTACCTTCGATCGGATAGTCGTTCCAGAGACTGGGAACGCGATAAAAACCGGTCCTTGCCGGCTGCCTCTCCCCTGAAAAATCTCCAGACTCCAGCAGCTGTTCCCAATAGAACTCCCACTCCCCGTTCAGGCGGACTACTCCATCTTCCTCGAAGTCCCAATCCGACAGGTCGAGAACCCCCTCGATCGCCCGGGGAGGTGCCTTCCCCGCATGCAGTTCCCCCCCGCATGCTGCCAGAATGGCGATCGCCAGAACTAAAAACAGCGAGCTACGGTATTTTCTCATAATATTCCGTTCGCAACAGTCGCAGAATATTCCCGCTACTGCGATATACGGAAAAAGGGAATCCCCATCAAGGCAAACCCCGCATCGATGCAGAATCCCATTTGAAATCGCCTGGACGAAGTGATATTTTGAACAGGCAGGCGGCCGGCTCCGGTCGCAGATGAAAACCCTGAGGACTGAGCGGGAGATTATGACCGAAGAGAAGAACTGGCGCGACATCCGCGACTTCACCATCGAAGGCAGAGCCTGGAACGACACCGAGTCTTACTACGACCGCTTTCCCGCCCGGGCCAAAGGAGTCGTCCGCGATCCGGTCTGGAACCTGAGCCTCCACTCCGCCGGCATCTGCGCCCGTTTCGCGACCGACGCCGACAGTATCGACGCCCGCTGGAGTCTGCGCTCCGAATCCCTGGCCATGGACCACATGCCGGCCACCGGCGTCAGCGGCCTCGATCTCTACGTCCGCGCCGATGACGGCCAGTGGCGCTGGCTGGGCGTCGGTCGTCCGACGGAATTCCCGACCAACACCGTATCGCTGGTATCCGGCCTACCCAGAGAACAGCGCGAATACCTCCTCTATCTGCCCCTGTACAACGGCGTCACCTCCGTCGAGATCGCCGTTCCGGCAGATGCAACTATCGAACCCGGCCCTCCGCGTCCCCCCGGACGCGACAAGCCGATCGTCTTTTACGGCACCTCCATCACTCAGGGCGGCTGCGCCTCCCGCCCCGGCATGGTCCACACCGCCCTTCTCGGCCGCTGGCTCGACTGCCCGATCGTCAACCTCGGCTTTTCGGGCAACGGCACCATGGATACCACAGTCGCCGATCTGCTCGCCGAGATGGATGTAGCCATCTACGCCATCGACTGCCTGCCCAATATGAACCCCGAGCAGGTGGCCGAACGCACCGTTCCCCTGGTCCAGATCATCCGCCAGAAGCGGCCCGAAACCCCGATCGTCCTGGTAGAAGACCGCACCGCCACCAACGCGGCTGTCCACAAAGCGCGCATACAACACCACAGTGCCATGCGTGCCGCTCTCTCCGGCGCCTACGACGAACTCGTCGCCGCCGGAGACCGGAACCTGCACTACCTCCCGGGAGAACCGTTTATGGGCGACGACGGCGAGGCCACGGTCGATGGCTCCCACCCGACCGATCTGGGCTTCCAGCGTCAGGCATCCTGCTTTTTGCCCCTGCTCAACCTGATCCTCGACGGAGACTCCCCCACTGCTCATAGCGCCTCACATTGAGAGCTTGATATCCGCTCCTTTTCAATCCACTGGCGAGGGATGAAAAAACCTTGGCCATCTGTTTGAGGAGCCATAATCCCAGGAGCATCGCATGCCCATTCCACAAGATTACGAAGAACGCGTGTACGCCGGCATCCTGGGCAAAATTATCGGCGTGTACATCGGCCGCCCGTTCGAGGGCTGGTGGAACGACCGCATCGAGCGGGAACTCGGCGAGATCAACTACTACGTCCACGAACGCCTCGGCAAACCGCTGATCGTCGCCGACGACGACATCTCGGGCACCTTCACCTTCGTCCGCGCTCTGGAGGATCACGGCATATCGCGCGATATCACCCCCGAGCAGATCGGCCAGACCTGGCTCAACTACCTGATCGAAAAACGCACCATCCTCTGGTGGGGCGGCATGGGGATGTCCACCGAGCACACCGCGTACCTCCGCCTCAAACACGGCATTCCCGCCCCCGGGTCCGGCTCCATCGAACTCAATACCAGGGAAGTGGCCGAACAGATCGGCGCCCAGATCTTCATCGATGGCTGGGCCATGGTCGCTCCCGGCGAGCCGGAGTTGGCCGCGGAGTTGGCGCAAAAAGCCGGCAGCGTCTCCCACGACGGCGAGGCGATCTACGGCGCTCAGGTAGTCGCGGCCATGGAATCGGCCGCCTTCTTCGAGCGCGACATCGACAAACTCCTCGATATCGGCCTCTCCGTCATCCCCGACGACTGCATCATCGCCCGCTTGATCCACGACCTGCGCGCCTGGCACAGTCAGGACGGTGACTGGCGCCGCACCTTCGGCCGCATCCAGGAGCACTACGGGTACGATACCTACGGCGGTAACTGCCACATGGTCCCCAACCACGCGCTCATCGTCCTGGCTCTGCTCTACGGCGGCGACGATTTCCAAAAGGCGCAGATGATCGTCAACACCGCCGGCTGGGACACCGACTGCAACGCCGCCAATGTCGGCTGCCTGATGGGTATAAAGGAAGGACTGGACGGTCTCAACTCCGGCCCGGACTGGCGCGGCCCGGTCGCCGACCGGATGTTCAAAATCTCGGCCGACGGCGGCGATGCCCTCGCCGACGCCGTACGCGAGACCTATCGCCTCTGCCGCGTCGGCCGCAAACTCCTCGGCGCTCCCCCCCTGCCCTCTCCCCAGGCCCGCTACCATTTCGAACTCCCCGGATCGGTCCAGGGCTTTGTAGGGGACGATTCCCCCGAATGCAAAGGGGCGGCCGAATTGCGCAACGTCCTCGGCCACGGCCGCGAGGGCAACCGCGCCCTGGCCATCCGCTTCCGCCAGATTGCCCCCGGGCGACCGGCCCGGGCCTCCGTCCAGATCTTCGGCGATCCCGAGGATCTCAATCAGCCCGGCTACCATATGACCATGTCCCCCTCTCTCTTTCCCGGCCAGCGAGTCAGCGCCGAAGTAACGCTCGACGAACAGACAGAGGGGCCGATCTGGGTCGCGCTCTACGCCCAGGTCTTTCCGCCGGCGCCGAACCAGCCCTCCACTTTGATCTACGCCAAACCCGAGCGCATCACACCCGGCGGCACCGCAATCCTGAACTGGCAGATACCCGAGACCGAGGGCCTACCTCTAATGCGCGTCGGCGTTGAATGCCGGGCCGAACGCGGTACCTCCGGCAGCCTCTATCTCGACTACCTCGACTGGACCGGCGCTCCCTCTTGCCTGCTTTCCGGCACCGGTTTGGTCGGCCATGCCCGTCCCCTCGGCTGGACCGACGGCGTCGATAGGGCTCATATCGCCAAAACGGATGGTGGCGTGCAGTTCACCCTGATTCAGGACGAAGGGCGCGGCCTGTTGATCAACGGCACTCGCGACTGGACCGACTACCGCCTCGCCGCCCGCATCGCTCCGCACATGGCGGACGAAGCCGGCATCGCCGTACGCGTCAACGGCATGCGTCGCTTCTACGGACTGCTCCTGTGCCACGGCGGCAAGCTCCGCCTGCTCAGGTGCGATCACCGCGACCAGATTCTCGCCGAGAGCGAGTTTCACTGGGAGCCGAATCAGTTCTATGAGCTGTCCCTCACCGCTCGGTCCAGTCAACTCACCGCCGTGGTCAATGAAAAAGAGATGTTCTCTGTCGCAGACGGCACTCTCCCCGGCGGCGGTATCGCCCTGATTCAGAAGGAGGGACGCACCTTCTTCAGAGACATTCTCATCGAACCTGCCATCTGATAATGAAAAAAACCACTGTGCTGCAAACCGCTTTGAAAACCGATCAGGAGACGTTCCATGGGCATATCCCGCATCTGTGTACTCGCAGCTTTCCTCGGCATCACCAGCATACTCTTCCCTCTCCCCTGTGCCGCTGAAAAGATGGAATTCACCTACCGCAATTCGTTCGACGGCAGCGAACAGCTGGCCGTGGCGTATGTGCCCGAAATCTGCAAAGGGCGGGAAGACAACCCCCTGCTGGTAATCGCCCATCCCGCCGGAGGAACGCGCCATTCGTGCAGCTATTACTACGAGGAATGCGAGGCCCGCGGCTGGCTCCTGGTCGTCCCCGACCTGCACGGCCGGAAAGCTCCGGGGCAGAGGTGCTGGGCGGCGCTGGAAGCGCAGCACGATCTGATCGATGCGGCGGCATACATGCAGGCAAACTACAGCGTCGATTCCACCCGCATCTACCTCGCCGGCCGCTCCATGGGCGGGGCGCTGACGGCGGTCACGGCGGCGAAATATCCGGATCTCTTCGCCGCCGCAGTGGCCGGACAGGGCATATTTGACATGGAGAGCTTCGCTCTCGGATATGACCAGGACTGGCAGGAGGAATTCGGCGGTCCCTACTCCGACAAAACCAGATTTGCCTACGAACGCTATTCGGCCATCTCCTTTGCGCCCAACTTCAGCTACGTGCCGCTGATCCTCTGGCACGGCACGTTCGATCGAATCGTGCCCCCGGAACAGTCCGAACAGCTCCTGGCCGCCATCCGACGCCACAATAGATTCCAGCCCGACGTCAACTGGCTGCTGGCCGCTCCACACACGCCGATCAACTACCCACCGGCGTGGATCATGGATCAGCTGCAGCACTATCGCAACGTTGCCGAAGGGGATAAGCACCCGCGCCTCCCCCTCGGCCTGCATCTGGTCACAGACGAGGACAAACAGTTTTTCTGGCTGCGCATAGTTCCCGAAGAAGAGCATTTCGCCGAGGTCCGCGCCAGCGCATCCAACGAAGAGATCTCCATCTTGAGCACGAACGCCGCACAGGTGGATGTCTCCCTCGACCGTTTCCTCCCCCGGATAACCCCCGGACGCTTCAAAGTGGAGACGACGACCGGCCCTGTTCGCCTGTCGATATCCAGAGGGGACTCCGTGCTCTTTTCAGCGCGCGTCGAACGGACCCAGTCCGGCGAATTGCCCGTCCCGAATCCGGAATAGGCGACGAGCATGGAGTTTCTGACGCCCCAGGGGAAACGGGAATCGTAGCTGATGACTAGGCGACTTTTCATCCCGCTCGCTCTGTGCTGTTTTCTGCACGGCGGCGGAATAACGCATTCAATCGCAAAGGAAGGTCTGGCCGTGGAAGATGAAAACGGAATCGAACTGAGCATCGGCGGAGTGGGCGGCGCTTATTTCCTGGCAGAGCCGGGAACGCTGACTATCGACCTGGAAAAGCGAGACCGCAATATTCACAACCGCCACACCGAGCTGCGCGCCATCCTGGTGGGTCCGGACCGCCGCGCGATCCAGGAGGCGACTATCCCGGCGGACGACCATGCCAGGGGAAGCGGCTTGGGACCGACGCAGCGGGTGCAGCTGTCCACACAGGTTGAGCGCCCGGGAATCTACGCGCTCAACATCACGGTTTCCCAGGATCGCTACGGAGAAGATATCCTCTGGGGTTTCCGCACCAACTGCCCGCGCTACCTGATCGAAACTTCCCGCGGCCACAAGGATGCCCGCCACCAGGAACCCATCGTGCTGTGGGACCCGACTCGGCCGGGAGATATCTGCTTCGCCCCGCGCCAATCCTCCTTCGAGATGGAAATCGACGATCTTCCCGCAAATGTCGACACTCTACCGGTCTACGATTCCACAGGAGCCCTCGTTCACGCGCTGACCGCAGATGAAGATGGCCGGGCCTCCCACCGTTTCCCCGCGGACATCCATCGAGAAAACGTTCCCTGGCGCCTGCACCTGCCCGTCCAGCAGGCGACGATCCAGATCGACGGAGTGACCCGCTGGGATCGAGAGGATCTCAATCCCAATCTCTCCTACTGGACCCCCGACCCCGCCTCCTACTTTCCGTTCCCGACCTATCGCTGGATGCTAACGCCCTACGACAGGACCGTTTACTCCGAGCCGGGGGACGAAGGAGCGATCCCCTTCCGGGTGCACAACAGCTCGGACCGGCGTCAGACCTTCGACCTGGAGATCGAATTCCCCGATGGTCCCTGGCCCGTCCAACTATCGACGGACCGCGTCAAAATCGAAGCGCAAAAAACCGCCGAGGTGGTCCTGCACTACACTGCCGGCCCCAAAAATGCGGCGCGGATATGCCACCTCCGCATCACTCCGCAGGACACTCCAGACGTAACCACTTATTCAACGCTCGAGGTAAGGACCGGCGCGGCACCGGCTACCCATCCTCTCGACATGCCGCTGACCTTTGAACCCTATCGCCACGAAAACCAGCAGTTCGGCTACCTGCCGGACTATCCCCTCGGCAATCAGGTCTACTTCGACCTGGAGAACCGCCCCTTCTTCAGAACGGGCCGCGGTCTCGAGACATTGCAGAACGGGAACTGGATCCATACCGACCTCGGCGAAGCGGTGCAGTCCCGCATTCCTCCCTTCACCGGCAACTCCTTCGGCATGGCCACCAACAAGGTAGCCTTCGACCGCGACAACGACCTCTACCTGGTGACGACCACCGGATCCCGTGGAGCGCTGCTGCACTCCACCGACCGAGGACAAACCTTTACCGCCTATCTGCTCGGACCGGAGGATGAACCGCGCGGAGCCTTCGACATCGAGCAGTTCTCCGGCCACAATCTGCCCGATAACCCGCCCCCGATCCTGCGCTCCATCGAAACCGCCGCCGATGAAAATCTGATCTGGCGACGGATAAGCAAGCTGGAGTTGCTCCTGCCGGAAAAAGAGGATGGCCGACTGTCGGTCGGAGAGCCTATTTTCATCTCCGCCAACAGTCTCGGCGTCGGCTCGCACTCGGGTATCCCCTCCGCCGTGGTCTCCCGCGGCTCCAAAGTCCACGCAATCTGGGCGGAAGCCACCGACCCGGACGACGACGTGCCCGGCGTGCCCACCTATGTGGTCACCTACGACCGGGAGATCAAACAACTCGGGACACCCGCCCTGATCGGCTACGGAGCCCCACCCAACGACGTGCACAACAGACCCTGCATCAGCATCGACAGCCAGGGTTACCTGCACGCTCTGGCCGGCACCCACGGCCAACCCTTCCAGTACGCCCGTTCCCTGCAACCCAACGACGCCGGAGCCGGCTGGACCCAGCCGGAGGATGTCGGCGACCAGCAGACCTATATCGGCCTGGTCTGCGGCCCCGACGACACCCTGCACCTGATATTCCGCATGTGGCGCCGCAACGAGGAACCATTCCCAAACAGCCATCACGCGACCCTGGCCTATCAACGCAAGCGGCCGGGTGAGGCCTGGGAACCGGCCCGCGTTCTGGTCGTCGCCCCCTTCTCCGAGTACAGCATCTTCTACCACCGCTTCACCATCGACCAAATCGGCCGCCTCTTCCTGTCCTACGACTACTGGTCCACCTTCTGGTTCTACCGCACCGACCATCGCGGCGACCGGCGCTCCTTGATGATGTCCCCTGATGGAGGAGAGAATTGGAAACTGGTGGAAACGAGAGATTTCGAATAGGAGTCCCAAAAACGGCATGGCGGCGATCTACATCGACGGCGTGCGGCGCGCCTGGATGGAGGGATACGAGCACCGTGTGACCTGGGATATCGATGCGCTGACCATCGGTCTGGGACAGCGATACGCGGGGGTGATCGACGAACTGCTCATCCTCGACACAGCGCTGAATATTTCCCAGATCGAAAAACTCTACAGCCTCCCCGGACCAATCGGAGAACTGCAATGACGTCCAGAGAACTGCCTCTAGGAGAACCTGTCGAACCCTGCGACCGCCTCGACCGTCCCCAAAGGGCCGCTCAACAGGGCCAATTCGTCACTCTGGAACCCCTGATCCCCGAACGAGATCTCCAGCAACTCTTTGAATGCTCGAATGGAGATCTGGAACGGGATCAGCTATGGACCTATCTCCCCTACGGCCCTTTCCCCGATATCGCTGCGATGGGCGCGTGGCTTCGGGAGATCGCCCCTCTCGCCGATCCCCTCTTTTTCACCGTGCTCGACCGGAAAGCGGACAGGCCGGTCGGCATGGTGAGTTTCCTGGCCATCGCTCCGGAAATGCGCAGCCTCGAACTGGGCCACATCTGGTACGCCCCGGGAGCCCAGAGGACCAGCATCAACACCGAGGCGATATATCTCATGCTCTGCGAATCCTTCGACCGCCTGCAATATCGCCGCGTCGAGTGGAAGTGCGATGCTCTCAACGAGCGCTCCCGCACCGCCGCCCTGCGCCTCGGTTTCCAATTCGAAGGCCTGTTCAGGCAGCACAGAATCGTTAAGGGCAGAAACAGGGACACCGCCTGGTTTTCCATGCTCGATCTGGAATGGCCTGTGATCAAGCAGTATATGGAAACGTGGCTCTATCGCGCCGAACCAGGCGCAATCTCCCTGCGAGCATTTAATAGCGAGTGATCAGAATAGGTTCGATCCCCAATTCGAGGCATGGCCACCTCTCGCGGATTTACTCTTCACAGTTCGTGTAGCGTGCCACCTCGTCGATGACATCCGCCCGCCCCTGGAACGGCTTGACCGCCACACACAGTTCCCACACATGGGTCGTGCCAGTCGGCGCGTCGTCCAGCTTCAATACGTAGTCCCAGGCCGGACACCAGGCAGGCTCCTCGCCGCCGCCACAGGGGGAGTAGGCGAGGCGAAAATGCTGCGGCTGACGGAATATCTTCAGCAGCATCAGATCGTCGTGACAAAAGCCGTAGTAGAACGACAAGGGCGCGCTGGCGAAGGCAGCACGGGGCAGCGCGGTGGGTGGCCAGCCAGCATCGGTCAGGGCCGCCAGTTCGCTCTGCGTCATCGGCTCTTGCCGCGTCATCGCCTGCAGATGCGCCGGCGCCGTTAGCCTCTGTCCATCGGGAAGTCGCCGGATTTGGTAGCCCGTTGCCCCATGGCCGGCGCTGGTCAGGCCGAACCAGTGGTCGAGCGGATCGCCCACCTGCCAGTCGGGCTTCAGGTAGAGATGCCGATCCGGGGGCATGTGCAGATAGCTGGCCCACAGGCTGGTAAAGGCACTGGCCTGGTCGGTGTCGCAGAACCGTTTATGGAAGGTCAGCTCGATGCGCTGGTGCAAGTAGTGGGGCTCGGCAATGCGGAAGCAGATGCGCGCCTCCACCCCGGAGTGCGGTGACTCGGGTTGTACGAGCACCACCTCCCTGTCATCGGCCGATTCGATATACATCGCCTCTTTGCGAGGCTCGAACTTCGACTGGTGATCCTGTTTTGTCGGCTCGTGCCGGTAGGTCGGCATTCCCGTGAGCGAGATGGTCTCGTAGTTGAGCCCCGCGTAGGTCGGCACGAATAGGTTGTTGCCGCTGTGCCGAGGAATCAGGGCGGCCAGGCCATTATAGCCCCGACGGTGGATGCCGAGGGATGCATTATCGGCGATGTAGGCCAGGAAGGATGCGTTCTGCAGCGAGGGAAATCGATGGATGCTCATGAGATGTTCTCCTATTTAGAATATGCGCAGAATTCATGTGCATGATGTCATGGTCCTCATAACGCTACTGCGGGTGCCAACGCGCTGCTTGACGCCTTCTCGCACTTGCCGGATATTTCCCCCCTCGGCCCCACACTGCAACCGCTCAGCGCGTCATCGCCCCGATTGTGACCGGACCACCCAATGCCCTTCACGCTGATCGCCGCCACCCTCCTGCTGAATATCGCCATCGCCGTTGCTGAACCGCAGCCCGGCGATGTGTGGCGTGAGTACGTCTGGAACGGCCCTTTCGTAAACGCCGACGGCTGGCAACGCGTGACCGATCCCGCTGCCGCGGCCAGCGGGGCGCGGAACCACCTGCCCAACCGGGTCAATCGCATCCGTCTCGAGGATCTCGATCGGGCGATTCGAGCCGAGGTCTACATCGAGTATTGGGGCGGCCACACGGGAACTACCGGCAAGGCCATGCGGGTCAACGGACGGCCCTGGCACGACCTCCCACGACTCGAGGCGATCCCCGGCGATGCGGGACTCCTGCCAAACTCTGCAGCCGAGTGCTACCAGCATTACTCCTACGCCACAGTACCCCTCCCTCTTGCCGAGTTACACGAGGGCGAGAATACCTTCGAGTTCGATGCCGGTCCCCAGGTATGCAACAACTTCGGTTGGGGACAATGGGGGATCTACGGCGTCACCTTCCGAGTCTACTACGACCCCTCGGCGAAGCCCCATCCGACGGGCCGCATCCTGACGCCGGATCCAGGACATGTCTTCTCCGATTCTCTCCTCCTCGAAGCCGTCGCGAGCAGTCCCCTCGGCGACATCCTCGCTGTCGATTTCATCGGCCTGTATGAAGACTACGACTTCGAAGGCAACGGTCTCTGGCGGCAGTGGCACTATTTCTACCGATACGGTCAGATCAAGCGCCACATCGCCACGGTCGAGGAGGCGCCTTTCCGCGCTGAGTGGGATACCCGCTGGGTCCCGGACCAGCCGCAGCCTATCGCCTTCGTCGCCCGGATCCGCGACACCGCGGGAATGATGGCGCTCAGCGAGCCGGTGACCGACATCCGCATGGAACGTTCGACGCGATCCGTGCGGATGTACAAGCCATACAAGGTGGCGACAAACTGGGTCTCGCGCGTCGGTCGCTACCGTACCGCCGATGTCTTTGTCCCCGAAGATCTCACCCTGGCCGTGGCGGCGCGCATGGCACTGACGACCTGGAGCGGCGGCCACGCTGACTCGGTAGGAATCAACCGCCGCCGCGTCGTGCGCCGGGCGGGCCCTGCTCACGACTACGGCTACATCACGCCGGAGATCCCCCTCGATCTTCTGCGGCGGGGCACCAACACGTTCTTTACAGCGTCGAACACCAGTGAGCACGGGATCGAGGTGATGTGGCCGGGGATCGTCCTCTTCGTCGAATACGGGACCCCCACCGCGCCGCCGGCACCGGCCGCGGCGGATCTTTCGCTCTTCGCCGATAGCCTGCATCCAGGGTGGACGACTTCGGTGCCGCCCGATGGCTCGATCGAGTCGACCGGAGCGCTGCGCATCGGCATCTCCTCTTCGTTTCGGGATTTCTTCGAACTGCGCGGCGAACCGATTCCGCTGGCGGGATTTCGTGCGATCCGTTTCGACCTGCATCCTGGCGACTTGCGAATCGCCGACTACCAGAGCCTCGACCTGGTCATCTGGGACGAAGAGACGCCACTGATGATCCGCGGAAAGGGCCAGCGCGGACTCGATTTCGAACGTGGCGAGTGGCAGACCGTGGAGATACCCTTCCACGAGATGTACCTCCGCTATCCCTACCTGGATTCTATCGGACTGCGCGGCCGGCTGACGGGCGACCTGTTGATCGACGATGTGCGGCTTGTCACCGATGCGGGCACCGCGGTCACGGGCGAGACGAGCCGCACGCCCGCGGCTTTCACACTCGAACCGGCATACCCGAACCCGTTCAATGCCGGCGTGATGCTGCCATTTCACCTGCCTCGCGAGGGGAGAGTAGAGTTGGCGGTCTTCGACCTGACCGGACAACGCGTCGCCACCGTGACCGATGCGTTGTTCCCCGCCGGGCACCACGCGGTGCAATGGTTCGGTCGGAACGACAGTGGCCTTCCGGCTGCGTCTGGGGTCTACCTCGTGCAGTTGCGATTCGGCAGCGATGTCAGTTCGAGCAAGGCCCTGCTGCTGCGGTAGCTGCCGGCACACTCCCTACCAGTGCGTGCCAAAACAGATCCAACAGATGGACAAATGCACCTGCTCATCGTATGATTATCCGCAGAAGAAGAAACACTTTTCAACGAGCATTGGAAGCGGGCCACCAGGATGCCGCGCCTCTCATGAATATTATATTATATCGATAATCTTGGAGCAACAATAGATGGAGATCGAAGCAAAACTCGACGAAAGCTCCGAATATGTAGATGCCATCATAGAGAAATACATACCTCGATCTTTCGATGATCAGAGCCTGAAACGCACCTTCGGTCCTCTCCGCTACGAGTACAACGTCGAAGCCGCCAACCTGTCGATGGCCGATCCGATATGGGATCTCCTCGACAGGGGTGGCAAGAGGTGGCGCCCCTTTCTGTTTCTGCTGATCTGCGAGGCCCTGGGCGAGGAACCATCCAAATTCGCCGATTTCTCCATGCTGATCGAGATGGTCCACAACGGCTCCCTGATGGTAGACGACATCGAGGATTCCTCCGACCTGCGGCGAGGCCAGCCGTGCGTTCACGTGAAATTTGGCGTGGACATTGCCATCAACGCGGCCAACGCCATGTACTATATCCCCCTGCTGGCATTTTTGAGAAATAGGGAGATCGTGGACGCGCCGACCATGCTGCGCGCCTACGAAGCCTACAGCCAGGAACTCATCAACATCCATCTGGGTCAGGGCATGGACATAACCTGGCACCGGGGCCTGGCGGAGGCGGACAATATATCGGAGGGGCAGTATCTGCAGATGTGCTCCCTGAAGACCGGCACCCTCTCCCGCCTCTCCGCCCGCCTGGCGGCTATCTTCTGCGATGCGAGCGAAGAGCTGACCGACAAACTGGGCACGCTCGCCGAATGCCTCGGTATCGGCTTTCAGATCCAGGACGACATCCTCAATCTCACCGCCAGCAGCGGCAAGAACCAGTTCGTCGAAGATTACGTCGGCAGCGACATCACTGAGGGCAAAAGGACGATCATGGTCATCCACACCCTCCATCACGGCGAAGGATCGGACCGCCTGCTCGAACTGCTCAATATGCACACCCGGGAAAAAGACCTCATCCGCGAGGCGATCGGCATCCTCGAGGTAAACGGCTCGATCGATTACGCGAGAAAAAAGGCGGTCGAAATCGTCTCACAAGCCTGGGAAGATGTGCGCGACGATCTTCCGCAAAGTAAAGCGAAGGAGACGCTGGCCGACTTCATCCTCTTCGCCGTCGAACGGGACTACTGATAAGGAGAACTCGCCATGGCTGAAGGACGCCGTTTGACCATGCTGGGCACCGGGCTGATCGGCATGTTTTACACCATGACCCTGCACGGAAAGCGGAGCCGGGATCGGGTGCAGGTGGTCTACTCGCGCACCGAGGAACGGGCCCGACAGTTCGCCGAAGAGTGGAATATCCCCGAGTGGACCACCGACCTCGACGAAGCGATAGGCCATCCCGAGACCGACGGCGTCGTAGTCGGCCTGCCGAACAACCTGCATCTCGAAGTGGTGACCGCAACCGCTACAGCCGGCAAGGCAATCCTCTGCACCAAACCGCTGGGGCGCAACGCCGCAGAGGCCAAAGTCATGCTCGAGGCGGTGGAGAAGACCGGCGTCTTCCAGGGCTATCTCGAAGATCTGGTCTACCCTCCCAAAACCCTCAAGGCGATCGAATCAGTGCGCAACGGCGCTCTGGGGAGAGTGCTCTGGGTGCGCTCCCGTGAGACCCACCCCGGTCCCCACAGCGACTGGTTCTGGGATGTGGAGCAGGCCGGTGGCGGCGCCATCATCGACATGGGCTGCCACTGCGTGGAGATCATCCGCAACTTCATCGGCAAGGACCAGCGGCCGGTGGAAGTGATGTGCTGGGCCGACACCCTGGTGCATCCGGTCGAGGCCGAAGATCACGGCATCGGCCTGATCCGCTTTGAAAACGGCTCGATGGGGCAGTTCGAGGTGAGCTGGGCCTTCCGCGGAGGTATGGACCTCCGCGACGAGGTGTCCGGCACCGAGGGCACTATCTGGCTGAATCACTGGCTGCGGACCGGCACGGAGATGTTCACCGCCGTCGGCCAGGGCGGGTACGTCGCCGAAAAGGCCGAGGGAGACACCGGCTGGCTCTTTCCGGTGGGAGACGAAGTGGCCGAACTGGGCTACACCGACATGTTCACCGACATACTCGACGCCTGGGATGAAGGTCGCGAGCCGATGGAGACCTTCTACGACGGGTACGTGGTAAACGCCATCCTGGACGCCTGCTACAAATCCGCCGGTTCGAAGCAGTGGGAACCGGTCGAACTCGAATGGCGCGCATCGGCAAAAGAAGATGCTGCGAAATCGGCGGAGGCGGACGAGCGCTACGCGAAGATCAAAGAGGAGCGCATGCCCGACGGCCGCATCAAGCTGATCCTGAAAGATCGCGAGACGGGCGAGGTGATCCAGAAGATCGAATGAAGATATATTTAGCCGTTCCTTACACTGCATGCTTAACGGGCGATGAGCTCAGAGACCTGGACCTGATGACGGAGAGATTTGACTCGGCCGCCAAAAAGACCGGTGAATTGCTGAGTCAAGGACATATCGTCCTGTGCCCCATTGTCCATTACCATCCCGTGGCGGAAGTCTGCGATCTACCCAGAGATTGGGAGTTTTGGAGAAACATCGATGAGGCGCTTGTTGAATGGTGTGACGAGTTATGGGTCTTTATGCTGGATGGCTGGGACAAATCCACTGGTATAAGAGCAGAAGTCGAAAAGGCCGAACGAATGAACATACCAGTTCGGTATTGTCGATAATAACTCGAGCGGCTGGTCTTACCAGGCCATAATCCCCCAAACAGCATTGGAGTGAACAGTGGCAACCGATTACCAAACCGAATTGGCCCCGGTAGCAGATTGGCGTGAAGGCGCGCCGAATCTCCATGCTCCAAAGGTCTACGGCGCCGGGCGAAGCGTTCCGTTCCTCTATGCTATTCCGACAACCGGCAAGCGCCCGCTCACCTATGCCATCGAAGGCCTTCCGGCCGGACTCACCCTCGCTCCAGCTACCGGCTTCATCACCGGCCAGGTCACTACTGCCGGCGAGTATGACATTCTGGTACGTGCGACGAACGCCCACGGCACCGATGAGGCCGAGATGCGCCTGGTCATCGGTGGCAGCCTGGCACTAACCCCGCCGATGGGCTGGAACAGCTGGAATTGCTGGGGTGGCAACGTAAACGCCGACCGCATCCGCGCCGCGGCGAACGGTATGGTCGAGAGCGGACTCAGCGCGCGTGGGTACACCTACATCAACATCGATTCATCCTGGCAGGGAGAGCGCCACGGCCCCCTCAATGCCATCCAGGCAAACCACAAGTTTCCCGATATAAAGGGACTGGTGGAGCAGATCCACGGCCTCGGTCTCAAGGCAGGCATCTACTCCACGCCGTGGACAACGGCCTGGGGCGGCAACAACCTCCTCGGCGAGTCAGCCGGGGCGAGCACCGGAGTAGAGTGCGACATACCGGCCTACGTCAAGCAGGGCCGTTACGTCGGCGAAGAGAGGTATGAGGAAAACGATTCCAAGCAATGGGCCGAATGGGGCATCGACTACTTGAAATACGATTGGAGGCCCTGCGATCCGGTATCGGCCAGACGCATGCGCGACGCCCTGGACGCCACCAGCCGCGACTTCGTCTTCAGCATCACCACCGAGGCCAAAATCGAGCACGCCGACGCCTGGACGGAGCTCACCCATCTCTGGCGCCGCAATGGAGACACCAGCGACAGCTGGCAGTCCGTTTGCGCCAACGGCTTCTTCTCGACTGAGATCTGGGAGCCCCACACCGGCCCGGGCCACTGGTTCGACGCCGACATGCTCGTCCTCGGACGCCTCGGATGGGGAGAGATACGCGAGAACAGGCTCACAGTGGACGAGCAGATGACCCACATGACTCTCTGGGCGCTACTCGCCTCGCCACTGTTCCTGGGCTGTGACCTCCAGGCCCTCGACGACCTCACTCTCCGCCTCGTCGCCAACGAGGAGGTCCTGGCCATCGATCAGGATCCCCTCGGCAAGCAGGGCTACTGCGTTCGCGAGGTGCGCTGTGGCAACGGCAACGGCGGCGCCAGGACCCACCAACGCATCTACGCCAAACCGCTGGCCGACGGCAGCACCGCGGTCGGCCTATTCAACATCGCCGACGAGCCTGCGGAGATCACACTCGACTTTGCCGATCTGGACCTGGTCGGTTCACATCCCGTCCGCAATGTCTGGACAAAGACCGATATGGGTTCCGCTTCCCGCGAACTCCGCACCGACATCCCCGCACACGGCGCGCGCTTGTTCCTGATACGGTGAGTGTGCCGGAGCTATATACACGACACCAAAGTAGTGGCGTATTCTCGTAATAGTGGTTTCTGTGCGTCTGCATTGTTGAAGACGTAGTGATTTTCTCAGAGACGAGGTACTATCTTGATGCGCGCCCAGCCCAGAGGCCGCACTGCGCTTTCAAAGCAGTCTTCGCCGAAACATTCTGCGTGTATATCTTCGGCGATCAACACCGCTTCGGCGAAGACATCGGCTGAAGCACGGCTGTCCACCTGGCCGCTCAGCGAGGGTAGCGCGTGCAAATTGCCCGGCGCGTTCTGATAATCCGGCACAATGAGATCGAGGCCAATACTCTTAAAGCTCCCTATCGGTCCGCTGGGCATGGGCGTTGGCACGCTCTCTTCCGAGCTGTCCCAAATTAGTTCGTCAAATAACGTCACGTAAAATTCCAGCACAGTGTGCCCATCGCTCCTGTGCTCCCCACCTCCACTGGCATAGGGCGGCGCAGCCGTCCACTCGGCGGCACCGGCGGGGCGAATGTACATCTGTTCATCGGCACCGAGGATCGCCGCATAACTCTGCGCCTGGCGGTTGTTGAGCGCCTTCCATTCGTCTTCCATCTCGCAGCAGTCCGCATCAAAGGCATAGTCCCCGCCGCTGCGGTCGCCATCGACGCGCACTTCGATGGCCCCATCGTGGGCGAGCATATTGCCCTCGCCGACATACTCGTTGACAAAATCACCGTCCACCCGCTCCATAGCCACGTAGAGGCGACTGGTGGCGGCGTGGTAACCGAGCCAGATGGCAAAGTCCAGCGCTTCTGGCTCAAAGCCCCCCGTGCCGACGGTCGTCTCGTAGTTGAGGTCTAATGCCAGCACAGCGGGGAAACCGAGCAACTCTTCCCAGTCGGCAATCGAGCCGTCGTCCAACTCTATAAAGCTCAGAGCCTCGTCAGTGAGTTCGATGATGGGGACGGGCTCCTGGGCAAGTGCCGCTGTTGTCAGCAGCAAGGCGGAGCAGATGGCGCGAAAAACACACATAACATTCTCCCGTGACATGCAACAAACACAACACTGTGGCGGCAATCATCGCCGACAATCTGTTGGTGAAGTTTTATGTTCTCATTCCCGAGGATGTAAAATGCCAGCGATAGATGACAATGCCGCACCCCAACGTCTACTGTAGAAAGAGCGTTGGAAACAGCACTTCGGAGACGTAGAACTTCTTACCGCCTGGGAACAATTTTGCGAACACCTCTTCGTTGAGGCGATTGGCAATCTCTTTTTGCACGCCGCCGATGGTCTCGGGACCGAATTCATCGATAAATTTGGAGCGCAGCACGTCGGTCATTATTGCCTTGATCTTGGGCATATAGAGCCCCACGTGGCTGTGCAGCATCGCAAAATCCTCACGGAAAATCGCACCCTTGCGGGCCATCAACCCCAGGCTCGCGCTGACCTTGCCAAACCGCTCTGCGTTGGTCCCGGCCACGTTGAAGGTGATCATATATGGAGATGTTTTGACTCGCACCCAACGGGATGGCCGCCCCTCATCGCAGCAGGGAAATCTTCTCTACGGAGCGATAGTCTCCTGCATTCAAGCGCACCAGATACATGCCCGTCGATACCGACATCCCCTCCTCATCCCGACCGTCCCATACCACCTGATGCCTACCCGCATCCCGATATCCTGCCGACAGCAAACGAACCCGCTGACCCAACACATCATACACCTCCAGACGCACCACGCCAGCCGAGGAAAGAGCGTAGCTGATCATCGTCGATGGGTTGAAGGGGTTCGGATACGCACCCAACAACGACGCAACTTCAGGCAAACCATCGGCCACCACCTTCTTCCTCCGGACAATACGACCCCGCTCCACCCGCAGCGCATACGAACCCGTCTCCCGATCCCGATACGAACAAGCCTCCACACGATACAGACCCACCCGCAAATAGCGCTGGAAACCAGCCTCCGATACGCCCACATTCGCACGCGTGCTCTGAATCTGCGTCCGATCCACCGGAAAACCCGCCGGCACCACCGTATAGTGCAAGCGCACCTGAGGACGAAAGTCGCCCGATTCCAGCGTCAGCTTGACGAAACCAGGCGTCGGAACGGCCAGAAGATACGAGCGACGACCTTCCTCTCCCGCCGTCTCCACCTGGCCGTGCAGCGTCCGACCTCCCTCCTCAAAGTAAAATCCATCTTCCACGAACTCGGCGGCGCCTACCAACTCGGGACTGACTACCAGTTGGAATGAACCGGTCGTCTGGTCGCGCCAGGCAGACGCTTCGATCCGGTAGATACCCGCTTCGAGGATGCGTTCGATCCGCGCTCTGCGTCCGTCGCGCTTGCGGTTGGAAGCCAGATGGCTGGTAGCCTCCTCTGCGTAGAGACGCAGATAGGCGTCGAAGTCGCCATACATCTCGAAGGCGACCATCTGGCGGGAAGGCACGTCGATGAACCAAGAGGGGCGATTCTCGCGTCCTGTCGTCAGCGTGGCTTCCAGCGTCTGCCCAAAAACCACGAAAGGACGGTCGTCCACAGGTGAGACTGGGGCTTCGAGCGCTTCGACGACCAGATCGTAGGTCGCCGCTTTAAAACCGAAGACGGTGACAGTCCAGGAACCATCCCACGACCACCCTTTGGCTTCGGCTTCTTCGCGGGTCAACTCGAGCACTTCGTCCCCTAAGGCTACTTGATCCATCTTCAAACCGAAGCCGCCCTGGTATTCGAAGCTACCCTGGTTTTCATTCTCGACCAGAGCAATTTCCGGAATGCCGCCCGATGTCAGAAACAAACCCACATCACCGTTCGTGGCACTGGCTCTCACCCGCACCCGCGTCGCCGAAGATGGCCATGTAATGGAGTAATGGCGAGTGGCCGATTCTCCTATGTCGTGGCCGCGCTGTTTTTCTCCAGGTGATAGTGTTGCAGGAGCTTCGAGTGCTTCGACGACCAGATCGTAGGTCGCCGCCTTAAAGCCGAAGACGGAGACAGTCCAGGAACCATCCCACGACCACCCTTTGGCTTCGGCTTCTTCGCGGATCAACTCGAGCACTTCGTCCCCTAAGGCTACTTGATCCATCTTCAAACCGAAGCCGCCCTGGTATTTGAAGCTACCCTGGTTTTCATTCTCGACCAAAACAATCTCCGGCATGTCGCCCGATGTCAGAAACAAACCCACATCGCCGCTGTTAGCGCTGGCTCTCACCCGCACCCGCGTCGCCGAAGACGGCCACGAGAGGGTATAGTGGCGGATAGCCGATTCTCCTATGTCGTGGCCGCGCTGTTTTTGACCAGGTGCTAACGGTTCGGCCACTCTCTCCGGTGCAGAGATGAGAAACATCGTCGATCCGGCTTCCGTCCTGCCCATCAGATCGACAAAAGACCTGGCCGCAGTAAGCGCCGATACCTCAAGCGCTAATGCAGTAAGGATACTCTCTGTACCGGCCCGAAAAATGATCTTGCCCAGCGTAAAAGCACCTGTTTTTCCATCCACGTTGAAGGCGCTGAGCGACAGCGTCCCCTCTTCACCGCTGTGCTGCAAGGCGGCAAAGTCCCCCTCTTGCACCTCGACCAGGCTCAGCACATCCTCGTCCCAGGAGACGGCCAGGTCCACTGCCCCGAGCGCAAAGTCCGTCGGCATTTGTACGCGGACATCCACCTCAACTCGATCGCCACCTCGCACCGATTCGGGCGCGACCAACTGCACTTCTACCGGTTGAGCAGGTAACGCATCAGATCCTATGGAGATGGACAGGGGCGATACGGCGAGTTCGGGCAGCAAATTGGCAAAGGTGCTCGCAGCAGTCAACTCGCTAAAGGACAGCACCAGACCAGCGTCGCTCCACTCCACCGCCCTGAACTGCACTCGTAGCAGGCTGATCTGACCTCCGGCGCCTGCGGCATTAAAGGCCAGAAAGTGCAGCGTGCCTTCTTCCAAGCGCGTCTGGGGGTGGGTCAGTTCGGGTGTGTCGCCGTCGAGCACTCCCACCACTTCCAGTGCCGTCGCATTCCAGTTCAACTGTGCTTTATACGCTCCGAGTTGTGCCGGATTGTCCGCCATATCCAGCACCACCTCTACTTCGACCAGATCGCCTGATGCCAGTTCATTAGCAGAAGATATCAGGCGGGCAGTGATGTTCTGGGCGGAGGCTGGATGCGCCAGGTGAAGCGATAGAAAAAATAAAAGAGATAGCCTATACATGTTTTTTCCTGTTTTTGCTTCGTAGAAATAATGCCAACGACTCTTCGGATTATTTGATTCTCAATAGACGCGCACCAACGATAGACGAACTCCCCTGAACGTTCCCAAAGCGTCTTGCCGATCGCACATTCCGGTTCTGACTAACTGTGGCGCCACCTCGCCAAACGCGAAAAGAACCTTCTGCGGAATTTTGGGGATCTACGCTGGTAGAGTCGCTATAATTTCCATACCAATCCTGTACCCATTCTCCCACATTGCCATGCATATCGTACAATCCCCACGAATTTGGCAATTTCTGCCCTACTGGTTGCGCATACAGCAATCCGACATTCCCTGCAGTTTCATCGTACCACGCGTAATCACCCATTAAGTTTTCATCATTGCCAGAGGACCACAGAGTATTCGACCCTGCACGGCATGCATATTCCCACTCAGCCTCCGTCGGCAACCTATAGAGGGAATCCCCTGCAGTTTCGTTCAATGCATGGACGAAAGACTGTACATCCTCCCAGGAGATATAAACAGCCGGATGTATAGGATCAGCTCTTACGTATTCATCTTGATACCGGGACCATTTTCCCGACCAATACCCCTGTCCCATCACACTCTCCCATTGACTCTGTGTAACTTCGTACTTCCCCAGCCAAAACCCACGACTTATTGTCACTTCGTGTGCGGGAAGCTCAGCTTTATATTGCTTATCCCACAACCCTTTATCGTTTAGAGTCTGTTGCTGCTCAGATGTCGTGCCCATCACAAACGTCCCCGGCTCAATCCATACAAACTCCATTGTTGTACTATCGGTGAGCGCAACGGTTAATTGGGATCCCCGTTTTACAGAAACCGCCACTGTCTCCGAAACCGTCCCTCCCGAACCGTCGTCAGCCGTAAACACAATCTCATACTCCCCGGCCTGCCCTCCGGCTGGCGACCAGGAAAAAGTTTTGCCCGCCAGGAACGACCCCTCTGGATTGCCCGCCACGCTGAGCGCCACCTGATCTCCATCTGGGTCGGACACTTGCACGTGCAGCAGCAGATCCTCTCCTTCGCGCACCTTCTGCGCCGCTGGCACCACTAGTACGGGCAGTTGATTCCTCCCCTCGACCAACTCTCCGATGCCCGTCGGCAAATCCGCATTGGTCGGATCGACTCCATAGGTCGCCACCATCAGCGCGTCGACGATATTGATCTGTCCATCGCCGTTCACATCACCCAGCGCAATATCGCCGCCGTTGGGCGCGGCAATGCTGGCATCCACTCCATAGGTGGCGATCACCAGCGCATCGACGATACTGACCCGACCATCCCCATTCACATCACCCAGCAAAGCCGCAACCGCCGTCTTGGCCGCTGCCCCCGGCCGCACCTTCTCCACGGCGATGCGCAACTCGCCCTCTCCCGGCCGAATGCCCGTCTGCACATAGGTGGCAATACCAGGCCCCGATACCGTGATGCCGTAAACACCCGTCTCCTCAGCCGATGCTGAGGGACCTCTCGTCACGCTCCCGAACGAAGACGCCATGCCCTTGCCTCCGTCTGTCAGTAGCATGCGCCGCGACTCGCTGATCCCATCCATCGTAAGTCGATAGATATACACACCGGCAGCTACGCCGCGCCCTTGTTCGTCGCGCGCATCCCACGCCACCCGATGCGTTCCCGCTGGCCGCACCTCATCCACCAACGTGCGGATACGCTGGCCCAGCACATTGAATACCTCTAAGCGCACGTGGATATCCCGCTTGAGCTGGTAGGGAATCAGCGTGGATGGGTTAAAGGGATTGGGAAAGTTTTGCAGCAGATGCAACTTGCCCGGCAGAGCCTCTGCATTCGCCAACTCAATGGCGAACTGCCCCTTCTCGTCGGTGGTGCCGCGATAGACCGGGCGCAGGTCGTTCAGGTCGAAGAGCATGACCTGGAGGCCGGAGCCAGGAGAGAGATCGTCTGAGAAGTATAGGCGACCCATTAGTCGGGGAGCGCTGTCTGGCATTGGAACTGCCATCGCCGAAACTGCACATAATAAGAGCAATGTAAATATCGTCTGTTTCATATTGCTTCCTCTATGAAATCTTCCGTATTCTTATTCTCGACGGGGCTTTAGCTCAAACCCAAGTGGACATGGCTCGTTTAAAGTTTCAAATCCTGTCATTCTACCTTCAACAGACCATGTTGTAAGATTGTAAGATTCAACATCAGAAGAACAGGAAATACTAGATACCCTCTGGCCATCAATGTACTCTACTTTGTAGGATAGCCTGCCGTCTATATTCCAATATTTCTCAACAGTTATATCGCCGTACTCATATCGTGTCTCAGTAACGCTATAACCTTCCCCGGAAGAGAAATATCTCGTAATACCATGCAGTACCCCACCGCGATATTCTTTATACCCTTGAAATCGACCCGACTCCCGATCCCAATACCTCCAAACTCCTTCCCACAAACCATTAAAACTGTAGTCCTCTCTAATGAGTATACCATCGGCAGTATAATCCCAAGAAGAACGTGCCCACCCTTCGTCTCCCAAGCTTTCCTGACGTAAAATCCTGCCAACTGCATCTAATTCTTCTATCCATATACGATGCTGAAATTCTTTCGCCTCACTGCTGTAGCAAGTTGTTACAGTACCCCCAAAAGCAGAACTATAAATATCGCATAGCTTATCATCGCCAATAAAAACAGCTCTTGCCGAAGATAATTTACTCTCACCTCCTAGATCTTGTTCAGTCTTATTCCGAATAGCTGATACCGCCCAATAGTACACCCCTGATTCAAAACCACCGTATTCAATATCTTCGTTCTCTTCTGTCTTATCCCAGGGACGATCTGTGCTATCCGGCGGACCATCATTGGATAGATATATGTTGTATAAGTCAGCACCCTCCACAGGGCTCCAGCTCAAGACGATCACCCCGTCACCCACATGCTCGGCTCTGGTTATTCTCGGTGCAGTTATTACCTCATTAAATGCCCTCCCCTCACCGGAATCCTGCGTAGAGTCTGGCATCGCCTCTTTAACCTCAATAGTGCTCGAAGCAGTGGCCACATTGCCATCGTCATCGCGCACCGTTAGCGAAATCAGATAAATGCCCGGCTCGGAAAAAGTTGCCGTAAAACGCGGCCTATTCTCATCCCTCTGCGGAAAACTTTCCGCATTACCCGTATTTTCCCACTCATATTTTATGATTCTTACACTCGTGCCATCCGTCGGATGCGACGCCGATGCACCAAAAGACACTGCCAAGGGGGCAAACCCCGAAGTGGGATTAACCGCCAATTCAACCACCGGCGTCAGATCTCGTTCGACCTCCGCAAAATCTCTCGTCCCATCTCCTTCCAAAACCCTGACCAATGTCTCTTCGTCGCGCTTCTCCAGTTCAGGTTTGACGAAATCCTCGTATTTCTTCACCATCTCGGGCTCAAAAGTGCGCAGAAAAAAATCGCTGAAGTCGAGAGCTTTCGGAAACAATTCTTCAACTAGGATCTCTCCCACACCGAAGCCTCCCTTCCAGGCGACCTCCACCGATTCAATCGTCTTTAAATATTTCCCATCGCTTATGTCAGCGTAATCACCGATCAGCTCATATGCCAGCAGCCCGGCGCGCAACAGCCCCCGCATGTATTTATTCTTCTCCGTTCGCGGATTTTTTTCCAGCGTCTTTTTTATTGCATTGGGTATGATATTTTTTATATCCCCGTCCACCACATCTTCGAGCTTGCCCGCCAGCGCCTCAAGTAAGGTTCCCTTCTTTTCGATGGTGTAGTCGCCGACGAACTTCTTCCCGACAAACTTGGCGACGCTACTGAAAAAACCGTCCTCTGCCATCTTGCCCGCCGGGGCCAGCGCAAAAAAACCATGCGCTACATCCCGGCGGATGCTGCGCTTGCCCTCGGCATCAATTGTGGCGACATCGACCCGATCAAGGCGATAGTTGTCGAAGAAATGCGTGATCCCATTGGCGTAGATCTTGCGCGGCAGATCATCCTCGCCGTACCAAACCGCTAGCGTATCGCCGGCCGTATTGAAATAGGCATAACCGATATAGTCATCCTCGATATCGCTGCTCGAGTGAATCAACTCCATCCGGTCTCCATCTTCATGTACGAACACCACCGGAAATTGCTTCGACTCGGTCGTGGCGATAGCGATCTGCCCCGCCCTCGGCAGGCCAATACCCGACGGCAGCGACGGCAGCGATGGATCGAGCGCATAGCTGGCAATGATCAGCGCGTCGGTAATCGTCAGGCGCGCGTCCCGGTCGACATCGCCCATGTCGATCTCCCCGCCAGCGGGCACGCGCAGCGAAGCGTCCAGCAAATAGGTCGCCACAACCAGCGCGTCAGTCACCGTCACCCGACCATCGTTGTTTACATCGCCGCGCAGCGGACGCGTGGCCGCAACCTTGGCGCTCGGTTTCGCCCCCGCTTGCTCCACGGCAAAGCTCAGATGGGCGCCGCTCCCATCCACGGTTATCCCCGGATGGGCAAACGTTTCCATACCGGCCCCGTAGATCGTCACGCCGTAGCGCTGCATCTCCTCGGGCGACGCATCTATTTCCCTGGCAAAAGAAAAGGGCGAAACCGCACTCCGGGGAGTAGCCCCCGATCCATCCACCAGCGCCATGCGCCGCGAGTAGGACGCGCCATCTACGGTCACCCGGTAGATGTAGACTCCCGCCGCAACACCCACCCCTCCCTCATCCCTGGCATCCCACGGCACCTGGTAAACCCCAGCCTGGCGCACCTCGTCCACCAGCGTGCGCACGCGCTGGCCCAGGGCATTGTAAATTTCCAGACGCACGTGGGCATCCCCGGCTAGTTCGAAGGGCACCAGCGTAGATGGATTAAAAGGATTGGGATAGTTCTGCCCCAGGCGCAGCGCGCCCGGCAAGCCCTTCTGCAACTGGGCGGCGCCCAGTTGCAAGGAGAACTGACCATCCGCACTGGTGCGCGCCTGGAAAGAGCGACTTAAATCCTCCAGATCGAAGAAGGTGACGACGGCATCTTGCACCGGCAAGCCGTCGGCATCTCGGTACACGCTGCCCGAAACCTCAATGGGCTGCTCGCTGGCCCATAGCGCTGCAACACATCCAATCAATCCAATCACAATTACCAAAACGCGGGACATAACCAATCCTCTCATAAAAGCAAAAATCAACCATCTGATCTGGCATCCCTCTCGCACATCATCGCAGCAGGGAGATCTTCTCTACGGAGCGATAGTCTCCTGCATTCAAGCGCACCAGATACATGCCCGTCGATACCGACATCCCCTCCTCATCCCGACCGTCCCATACCACCTGATGCCTACCCGCATCCCGATATCCTGCCGACAGCAAACGAACCCGCTGACCCAACACATCATACACCTCCAGACGCACCACGCCAGCCGAGGAAAGAGCGTAGCTGATCATCGTCGATGGGTTGAAGGGGTTCGGATACGCACCCAACAACGACGCAACTTCAGGCAAACCATCGGCCACCACCTTCTTCCTCCGGACAATACGACCCCGCTCCACCCGCAGCGCATACGAACCCGTCTCCCGATCCCGATACGAACAAGCCTCCACACGATACAGACCCACCCGCAAATAGCGCTGGAAACCAGCCTCCGATACGCCCACATTCGCACGCGTGCTCTGAATCTGCGTCCGATCCACCGGAAAACCCGCCGGCACCACCGTATAGTGCAAGCGCACCTGAGGACGAAAGTCGCCCGATTCCAGCGTCAGCTTGACGAAACCAGGCGTCGGAACGGCCAGAAGATACGAGCGACGACCTTCCTCTCCCGCCGTCTCCACCTGGCCGTGCAGCGTCCGACCTCCCTCCTCAAAGTAAAATCCATCTTCCACGAACTCGGCGGCGCCTACCAACTCGGGACTGACTACCAGTTGGAATGAACCGGTCGTCTGGTCGCGCCAGGCAGACGCTTCGATCCGGTAGATACCCGCTTCGAGGATGCGTTCGATCCGCGCTCTGCGTCCGTCGCGCTTGCGGTTGGAAGCCAGATGGCTGGTAGCCTCCTCTGCGTAGAGGCGCAGATAGGCGTCGAAGTCGCCATACATCTCAAAGGCGATCATCTGGCGGGAAGGCACGTTGATAAACCACGAAGGACGATTCTCGCGTCCTGTCGTCAGCGTGGCTTCCAGCGTCTGCCCAAAAACCACGAAAGAACGGTCGTCCACAGGTGGGACTGGGTCTTCCTCGATCACGGCCAGCACACTGCCCGACACTTGCATCCAGTTCGTGTAGTCGGCAAAGGTGCCCGCCGCCGTCAGTTCGCGCACTTCCAGCTCTATCTGCGTCGCCGCCACGCCCGCATCTCCGGCGCGGAACACCGCCCATCCCAGTGCAAACTGACCACCTCGACCCTGGGCATCAAAAGCACTGGCGACCAACTCTCTTTCTGTAGCGCGCACATTGAAAGGCGCGAACTCCCCCTGCTCGAATTTCACAAAATCCAGGTTCTCCGCGTCCCAGCGCAGCGCAAAGTCTACCGCCCCCAGCGCCACCCCCTCGGGCATGGTCAACTGCACTTCTACCTCTATCCGTTCACCCGGCGCTGCCGAATCGGGTGCCACCAGCCACAGCGCGACAGGGGGCCGCGCCAGCGAGTCGCTCTGCACGCTGCCCGTATAGCTCTCCACAGTCGCGTGCGGCAGCAAGTTGGCAAAACTACCGACGCTCGTCAGTTCACTCACCTGCAGTTCGACCTCGGCCAGACCGGCCGTATCCACCCGCGTCTGAAAGTGCAGCGCCGCCAACTCTACCCCGTCGGCAGCCCCCTCGGCATTAAAGGCGCTGAAGCTCCACTGCCCGGCGCGCGCGTCGCCGGGTCGCTCGTTGAGCGGCGCAAAATCGCCGCCCTCTACATCTAGCAGCGCCAGCAGACGCGGATTCCAGCGCAGCGTGGCATCCACCGCACCCAGCGCCACGCCCTCGGCCAGCGCTGCGCCGACGCGCACGATGAGCGCATCGCCGGCCAACACCTCCTGCCGCCCATTCGCGCTCAGCCGCGCCAGCGGCTCAGTCGCCAGACTCAGCGCTATTGTGCAGGGAACGGCGGTCGTCTGCTCCAACAAATCGGCAAAGTCGCCCGCCGCCGTCACCTCGATCACATTCAGCCCGATCTCGGCGCTGCCCTCCGGCACCTGCATATCGTGAAATACAAAATGCGCCAGGGCAAAGGTTCCGCTCTTGCCGGCCGCATTAAAAACCGCCAGGTCCAGCGCCCCCGTGCGCTCATTGATCGACAGCGCACCCAGATCGCCGTCGCGCAGTGAAACCAGTCCGACCAGCACCGGGTCCCACTGCACCGTTGTCTGCACTGCGCCCAGCGCCGTGCCCTCGGGCACCACCGCCTCCAATACGACCTGCATAGGCTCGGTGCGCAGCGTCCGCTCGGTGCAGACCAGCCTGAGTTCCACCTGCGCCTGAGCTGAGCCCACTGCTATCATCAGCAGACACAGACCCCATATCGCGTATCCGCGTTTCATAGTATTTCCCCTCACTTCAACAGCAACATTTTGCGCACGGCGCGACGGCTACCCGCTTCTAGCTCGTAGAAGTAGAGACCGGCACCTGCACCCAAACCGCTGGTATTGCGACCATCCCACTGAATATCGTAGGCACCCGCAGCCTGCTCACCCTCCACTAACGTGCGCACGAGTTGGCCCTGCGCGTTGTAGACCTTGAGCGAGACTGTCTCAACGCCCGGCAGCGAATAGCGAATCATCGTGGCCGGGTTAAAGGGGTTGGGATGATTTTGCAGCAGGGCAAAACGCTGCGGCAGCACCGGGCGCAGCTGTACAGAAACCGCGCTCAAATCGGCAGTCAGCGCCTCGCTGTAGTGGCGCAGCGCACCCGTGGTAGCCTGTCGGGCCTCAAACTCCAGCACCAGCGGCTGCAACTGGCCGCTGCCCAAATCGGCCAGCGTCAACCGCCCTTCTCGCTGCGCAAAAGCCGCCGGTTCGTCAAAGCTGACCAGTTCCAACTCGGCTGCATCCCACTCCAGGCACAGGCTATAGCCGCGCACTTCCGCATCCGGATCAACGTGCAACTGCACGCGGTCGCCAGCCTCTATCTGACCCAGCGCCATCAGCGCCGGTTTGGTGGCGATCCACGGCGGCAGGTTTTCGTTAGTCGGATCGACCACATAGGTAGCGATCACCAGCGCGTCGCGCAGCGAAATGCGACCATCGCCGTCGGCATCGCCGCGCTCTATATCGGCGCCGGGCGGCAGCAGCACGTCGGCATTGAGCGCAAAGGCGGCCACGATCAACGCGTCGCGAATCGTCACCCGACCATTGCCGTCGACATCGCCGATCAGCCCCGTCACCTCAGGACGCGGTTTGGCCACCGGATCGGGAGTTTCTTGCAACCAGTTGGCAAAGACGACTTTGTCGGTAATCTTGTCGCCGCGCCCGGCTGCAATGCTGGCGTGCGTCGGACCCGCGGTCGAGCCCCACCAGTTTCCGGAGGCGTCGGCGGTCATGTTGCCCAGATTCTGCACACCCCAGGCGCTATTGTCCACGAACGCACTGCGTACCATCTGCGGCATGGCCTCGCGCAGCGTCATGCCGATTGTATTGCTGGTAAAGCGCCCTCCTTCGATAGCGGGCATGGCCGTCGAAGCCGTATCCCCCTGCGCGTCGAAAATCTGCCGCCCTTCGACGTACAGACCGGCATTTAGCGAATTGCGGAAGGTGATATTGCGCAGAGAAGGCGAGGCGTGGTAGATGTTCAGCAGGCCGTTGCCCTGGGAATGTCCCGGCGGAAGAGTATGAAAAACACCCTGCCCATCGCTGAACACACACCACTCGAAGCGGCTCTCCGGCACATTGCCCGCCTGGCGCTGGGCCAGCGCCGCGCCGCCGTTGATGCCCACGCCATACCAGAGGCCACGGACCTCCCCCGTAGCCGGATCGGGCGCATTGGCCGAGGTAAAGTGAATGGGCGCCGCCCCGGTGCCGATGGCCTCAAGCGTGCCCACGACATTCAACTGGCCGTTGTTCCAAAAGCGCACGTGCGAGCCGGATGGCACCGTCAACGTGATGCCGCTGGGGATGGTGACCGTACCCTCTAATGCCACATCCAACAAGCCGACCTGGTCCTGCCAGACGTAGTCTGCGCCGAAACTCACATTATTTAGCGTAAGGTGTTTTCCCGCGTTGTTGATGCGCTGGCTGCCCGCAATCTTGCCTAGATCGGCCGGGGCCAGCACGCCTCCTTCTATAAAAATCAAGCTTTTGAAGCTATTGTCGCGGAAGGTCGAATTGCTCAGCGTCGGCATAAAAGCTGCGTTCAAGATCCGCACAGGCCACACCACGCTGGCGCGGAACTCGCAGTTTTCGATCAAAGGTGTGGCTTCATCCACTTGCACGCTGATATAACAGCCGCGCAGCAGCACATTGCGCACCTCGACATCGGCGCCGTCGCTTATGAAAATACCCGCGCTACCTCCAACAATAGAAGCACTATACCCCGCGCCAACAATCTCACAGTGTGCCAGCCGCGCCTTCGCCGACTGTCCCCGCACATACACGCCATTCCACACTCTGCGCTCGTCATCCAGCCCCACCAGCGCGATGCGCTCGTCCACCGTGCCGAGAGCCTCCAACTCACCATAGACGATCAGATGCCCTATACCATTACCGCTCGTTGAAGCCGTTTGCCCCAACCCAACGCGCGTGCCCGCCGGTATCGTCAGCACGACGGGATTGCCCTGCAAATCATTCTTCGGCACCTGCAAGGGACCGACCACGTCCAGGTCCTGACCGTCGATCTGGCCCCAGCTATAGCTGGTGGCCAGCGCCATCACGCCCAGACCAATTGAATTATTATAGCCGCGCGCGATCTCGCCATTGCGCAGATAGATATTGCCTTTGATAGACTGCGGCACGACCTGGGCCAGGTCCACGCGCTCGCTGCGTACGGTTGAGCGCAGCACGAGGCCAAATTCCTCGTTGTCGGCAAGGGTATTGTTTTCCACCGTCGGCCCGTTAGAACCACCGCTGTCCACCACGTACTGCGCGTCGATCAGCAGGCCACCATAGCGCCCAAAGCGAAAGGTGCTATTGCGGATCGTCGGAGCGGAGTCCACCACATTGAGCAAACCATAGAAATACGGCACACCGCTAATGGGGTTGGAGTTGAAGCCGCCATAATTGAAAGTACACCACTCCACGCGGCTGGCCGAAGCGCCGCGCCCCTGGATCAGCACCCCGTACCAGCGCCCGGACTCGCGCTCGACATTGCTGGTCGTAAACACAATCGGCTCGGTCTCGGTGCCCACCGCCTCCAGCGTGCCGGCGACGTTCAGCCAACCTGAATCGAGAAAACGCATCGTCGTGCCAGCCGGCACAATCAGTGTGCGATTGGCCGGCACGGCCAGCCAGCCAAAGCCAACGCGCATTTCCATGCCATCGACCGACCTCCAGGTGTAGTCGCCCAGCAGCGTCACATGGTAAAGCGAGATAAAGTCGCGCGTATTGCCGCTGTGTGTCGTGCCGCTGATCCGGCTCAGGTGCGATGGGTCGAGGTATGTGGGTTCCCCACTGGTACCAGATCCCAGAATCATCAAATCCCCAAAACCGCGTATCACATTGTCCTTGAACGTGGGGATAGTGCGCATATCTCTAATGCGGATACCGGTGCTCGAACCATCTATATTAACCAGTTCACAGTTTTCAATCGTCGGCTCGGCTCCATCGACGAGGATGGCAGCGCTTTGACTCGTTTTAGAGGTGTCCAGAATGCGGCTATTGCGCACCACCACGGGCGCCGTATTGCGGATATACAGACCAATATTGGCGTGCTGCACCAGCACGTGCTCCAGTTGTGCACTGGCCCCGGCCTTAAAAAATTCCAACCCGCCCCACTCGCCGATCCTGCGGTCGCGACCGACAAACTCAATCGGCGCCTCTGCCGTGCCCACCGCCTGCAGCCTCCCCTCAAAATAGAGCTGCCCCGAGCCACCGCGCAGATCTGTGGTAAACTCAATGCGCGTGCTCGCCGGCACGGTCAACTGCACCTCCGCGCCGTCGCGATCAAAGCGCGGCACCGTAATTCGCTGGCGCACGTGCACCTGCTGGCTGTCGATCCGCCCCCAGGTGTGGCTGCGCGCCAGCGTCATCCGCCCCAGGCTGACGCCGAGTGCGCCGCCCGTATCTGAGCCATTGCCCTCGTAGCGATTGCCGCCAATTCGCTGCGGTACCTCCTGGGCCAGATCGATCAGCGCCGTATTACCCGATCCCGACGAATGCGTCGACTGCAAATGGAGGCCGTAGAGCGAGTTGGCGCGAAAGGTATTATCGCGGATCTCCGGCCCGGGCATAAAAATACCGCCGCTATCGCGCATGTACTGCGAATCAATCCACAAACCACTGGCCCGCCCATTGTGAATGGTGCAGTTTTTAATGACCGGCGTGGCGTTGTGTGTAACGGCGACCAGGCCCGCATAAGCGCTATTATCGTATTCGCCAAAGCCGATATCGCACCACTCCAGTCGACTCTTGGGAATCAGCCCCGCTGCCTCCGGGCCCCGCGAGCGGTTGCCGTCGATGACGATGCCGTCCCAGCGCCCGTCAAAAACATTAATGTTGCTCGACGTAAAAACGATCGGCGCCCCCTGCGTGCCGACAGCCTGCAGCGAGCCGTTGACCTGCAAATGCGCGTTGTCTCCAAAACGCAGCTCCGCCCCCGCCTCAATCGTCAGCGTAACCGTGTCTACTACCGTAATCGTGCCGCTGATGATATACGGCCCATTGGCTTTGGTGAAGGTGGTATCGCGCGTCACCGTCAGCGTACTGATTGTGCTCTCGGCCAGCGCTGGCGCGCTCAGCCCCAGCAACAGTGCCAGTGCCAGCAGTGAGCATCTGAATCTCCTGATCATTTTTTGTTCCCTCGTTGAAGAATCGAGATCATCTTTATTAAACTCGGCGGCCTGCCCGTCTGGCTGGCCCTCGTTGTTGTAGTCTCGAAGAGCTAAAAAATTATAGGCATGGTTCAAAGCCGGATAGCACAGAAACATGCGCAGGAAATGCCATAGAATTAGCGTAAACAGAGACTTACGACAAATATCAATATTCCAACGCGTTACTTGTTGATACCTCGAATTGAACCATGCCTAATTTTACTCGCCATTCTTTCAAAAAATAAAAAGGGTTTATTATCTTAAGATGAAAGAGAATCTATCAAAATTGTCAACCTATTGAGGGCATCGGGCCATCTGATATGAGCTATTTTGAATTAAAACAACACATCCCATCCGCAACGTCTGGACAAAAACCGACATGGGTTCCGCTTCCCGCGAACTCCGCACCGACATCCCCGCACACGGCGCCCGCTTATTCCTGATACGGTGAGAGGGTAAGAATTTTTGACGGGATAAGGAGCGTTCACAGAGGTCTTGCCAACAGCTCAAAGAGGCCGGAGGGGTTCCTCCGCGTATTCTACTACAAAATCTCCACAATCGATCTCCCGGACTTCCCGCACTTCGTCGAACCGCAGTTCGCGCTCCTGGCCGGTGACTACCGGGAAACCATAGTGGGCGTTGGTGTGTTTTATCGGTCGCCCCTCACCCTTCCCCGCAGCGAACTCGATGTGTTTCCGCAGCCTCTCCCGATTGAACCGATTGGCGAAATCCCCGGCCGAGACTATCTGCTCCCGCGCCAGATCGCAAAACCCTTCGTCCAGTTCGACCCCGATCCCATTCCGTCCGGTCGCCAGCGCCGCCGCCAGCGTCGTCCCGGTCCCCGCAAAAGGATCCAGCACAACATCTCCCTTTACCGAAAACATACAGACGAGCCGATGGGCAAGTTCAAAAGGGAAGGCACCGCTCCGCGGCCTGGCCGTCTCGTCGCCCCCGCTCTGAGACACCCCCTTTACATCGAACCAGATATCCGAAAACCAGACGTTGCGCTCCTCCCAGAAAAAAGCGCTCTCCCGCCGACATCCCCTTTCCCGCTCCGTCCCGAATTCCCTACGGCTTCCCTTGCGCACCACCAGGATGTACTCGTGCTCGTAGGTGACATACGCTCCCACCGGAAGCATCCCCGACCCCATAAATTTGGTCGGCGCATTCGTCTGCTTGCGCCACAGTATATCGGGCAGCGCCGCAAACCCCAATCGCAGCAGCTCGCCGAGAGCGTGGACATGGTTCGGATAGAGGCGAAAATCCCCGTCGAACGAACGGGTGGCATCCCCGATATTGATGCACGCCATGCCGCCCGGTTTGAGCACGCGCCACACCTCTCCCCACGCCCGGTCGAGGATCGCGTGCATCCGCTCGAACGCCCCGGAACCATCCCCCGCGGCGAGCGCGTCTCCAATGCGCGCATCCTGCTGGACGAACGACTCGTCCCACATCTCTATCATGGGATACGGTGGCGAAGTGACCACCAGATCCACCTCTTCGTCGCCCACTTCTCGCATGCGCTCTGCCGAGCCCAGTATCGTCCGAATTCTCGTCTCCATCATCTCCGTACCCGTTGCTCTCGATAACGCGTTTCCACCGACACTCTCATATCGCCGCCAGCGAATCCATCACCTCCTGGCTCAGCGGTCCCATATCCGCCGCCTCTGCCACCTCCTCCAGCTGCGCCCGATTGGCCGCCCCGCTCGAAACCGTGGCAATCCGCGCATCCGCCAGCGCGTAGCGAAACGCCTTCTGCGGCAGCGTCCCCTCTACCTCGCTCAATCTCTCCAGCACCCCGATCGCTCTCTTCCGCTCCCCGGCATCTTCGATCCGCCCGAGCGCCTCTTTCTGTCCTTCTCCCCCCACGAACAACCCGCTGGCCAGCACCGTCGCCGCCACGATCCCCATATCCTGGCCCGCCGCCGCCGGAATCACCTCCTCGGCCGCCTTCTGACAGCAGGGATGATAGTCGTGATAGACCAGCACCGTGTCGAACTCTCCGGTCGCCGCCAGCCGCGCCAGCAGGGGGATTCCCCTCCCGGTGATTCCGATATAGTCGCACAGACCCCGCTCCTGCGCCGCGCGCAGCCCGTCCAGCATCATCCCCGGCTCCACGATCCGCTCCCAGCCAGGGAGATTCACCTCGTGGATCTGGGCGATAGTCAACTTTTCGAGCCCCAGCCGTTTCAGGCTGCGTTCCAGACTCCACAGCACGCTGTCGCTCCGGTAATCGAAGTCCTTCGGATCAAACCCCACCTTGGTGGCAAGATAGAACGGCTCCTTCACTCCCGCCAACGCCGGCCCCAGCAGTTCCTCGCTCTTCCCGTACAGGGGCGCCGTATCGATGTAGTTGATTCCCAGATCAAAGGCGCGCTGCACTACCTGGCAGGTACTCTCCTGGGCGCGCTCCGGGTCCCCGCCCATCAGGTAAGCCCCACCCAGGCTGACAGTGCTTACCTCCAAATCAGTCCTGCCCAAGCGTCGGTATTCCATCTCATCTCCTCCTTAATAGTTCCCCATATGATAGGTGCTGACGGCCAATTCGATCAAGCCTCGTCCCGCTTTTCAGAGAACAAAAAAACCGTGGCATCTCTCGATACCACGGCTACAACCAGAATCTCGCTCGACGTCCACGTCGGCCACCGACCGCATCCACCGAATCCCGCATAGCGATGCCCGATGGTAAGAGCATCCGCCACGAAGATATCCCAATGCGACTAAATCATCGAACCTCTCGGCTCAACGATTCCCTCACTCCTCCTCGGCAAACTCCAACGAGGCGGAATTGGTGCAATAGCGCAGTCCGGTCGGCTCCGGCCCGTCCTCAAACAGGTGCCCCAGATGCGCGTCGCACCGACTGCACAGAATCTCCGCCCGCATCATGCCGTGGCTGGTATCCAGCTCCGTGGTCACCCGGTCGGCGGCGACCGGTGCCCAGAAACTCGGCCACCCCGACCCGGAATCGTATTTGGTCTTCGAGCTGAACAGTTCGGTGCCGCAGCAGGTGCAGCGGTACGTCCCCTCTCCCTTGGCCTCGCAGTACTCCCCGGTGAAGGCCGGCTCCGTCCCTTTCTGGCGCGCCACCCGGTACTGCTCCGGCGTCAGCTCCCGCCGCCAATCTTCATCGCTCTTGACGATCTTTTCCCCCATCTCTCGCTCCCGTGTCAGATTAACTTTCGGCGTTCACCAGAGAACATACTCTCGGAGCGACCGAATTCAAGCCCCCGGACACAGTTCCCCCTACTCGCACCAGAACGCATAGAGCGCCGCTCCGGCCAGCCGAAAGCGCAGCTGTACTGTTTGCTCCGCCATCCCCTCCAGATCCTCCATCTCCTTCCAGACACACGGTTGACGCACCCCATCCTCCGCCACCTTCCGGCTCTCCGCCAGCACTACCCCCTCTATATCCAGGATCTCCACCGCCAATTCCCCCCCATCGGCATCCGCGTTGACGTAGAGCTGCGTCCCCTCCAGCTTCAGCGGCCGCGTCAGCAGCCATCCCCCACCTGCATCCCCCTCGGCCGAGACGAAACCATCCACCCGCAGCGTC
>Ga0233430_1000294_pt1 | contig 101542 bp, 102 predicted proteins | sample SI_118_April2016_2_FD_179883 | JGI IMG/M metagenome (GOLD analysis project Ga0233430, IMG submission 179883) | Seawater microbial communities from Saanich Inlet, British Columbia, Canada - SI_118_April2016_150_MG | ecosystem: Environmental > Aquatic > Marine > Inlet | place: Canada: British... | reverse complement strand
ATAAGGAAACACCGCCTCGTACTATCGGAAGATACGATCTGGAGGATCGATATTCCATCTTAGATTATCAAAGAACTACGAGCAGGCTGACTACCAATACCACCGCTGAAAGCGGTTTAGTCCAACTTTATCACCAGGCGAAATCAGCGACTTCCATACCGCTCTTCAACTCCACGCAAAATCCTTCCGTAAATGCGTCTAGAATCGACGATCGCTATCTCGCTGGCGTGTTTGATGTCGTGAGAGCGATCGTGGAGTAGAAGCGCGGGTTTGCGAGTTGATTCTCAGCTTGCGATTGTTTACCAAATTCTCCAGCTTTACGTTCAGGAACTCGCTCAGAAGGAGCTTCAGCGGAGAGTGCCTCAGATTTCCTCCCGTGGAGAATATCCAGCATGCCCTACTACAGCCGGTATGATGACCTTTACAAGGCCTTCTACGCACAGAGGTTACGTGACTGGTGGTATGGACCCGAATCCGAAAGCAAGATCCAGCTTCTCCATCGCCTGACATCACGGATACGAGAAGTCAGACCGAATCTCCAGGGAATACGAATCATTGAGTTAGGTTGTGGCGAAGCACCATGGGCGACGGCTTTCGCTGCTTTGGGAATGAAGTATACAGGTGTTGATTACTCGCCCCATGCCATTGCCAGGGCTAAAGAACAGACCCAAGCATCTGGACTCGATATACATTTCCACGTAATGGATGTGCTCGATTTTGACCCGGACAGATGGCCCGACAGATACGATATCGTATTCGACCAACGCTGTCTTCAGATGTTCGTAATCGATGCCGACCGAAGGAAATACTTCTCCCATGTCAAACAGATGATGGGTCCACACAGCGCCTTTCTACTGACAGACCAGGGCAGAGACGAGAACGCCTTTGACGGAGAGATTCAGAGTCTTGAGCAGTATCAGGAAGTTACGGGACAGGATCTATCCGAACCGAGGGAGTTTGAGGGTTGGAATGGGAAGGACTGGGTCACTGTCAAACTACCCCGATTCGCTGTTCGTTCGATGAGTCGCCAGGGATACCTCAATGAGATTGGGGAAGCCGGTTTTCGGATACAGAGAGTATATGATGTTGAGTATGGAGTCGGCAGCCACGTCATCGATCTCATCCTCACCCTATGAGTACCAAGTAGATGGTTTCGATTATGTCATTCGTGAATGAACCGATCGCTTCGCACATGCCTATTCTCGAGATGGATCGAGTTGAGATCCGCCGTTTCCAACCCGATGATCTCAAGGAACTCCATCGAATCCTCGACATAGACTTGGGATGGGGTGAATCCACTGAGCACCGGAAATCCAGGATGGATTTTCACATCGAACAAACAAGCTCCATGAATCCACCGTTCGGGTATCGTGCAATCGTCCTGAAAGAATCCGGGGCGTTGATCGGGATGGCGGGCTTGTTGTCGCACTACCTGAACGCCAGACAAAGGAGACTTTTCGAAGAGCGGCTACACGATGACGAACCGGATTTCAATGTTCTGGTCACGGCCTTGGGCTATGCTCTTCAATCCCGTTCGCAGGGTCATGGTTATGCAACGGAAGCCGTACATGCTCTGATCGAGTTTGCCTTCCAGGATCTCGTGATTCCGGAGATCTGGGCGATGACGGATCATGAAAACGATCGGTCTATCGCGCTGATGCAAAGAATTGGCATGAGAATAGGTGTGAATCCTCAATCAGACGCTTACCCGGGTGTCTTGGGAGTTCTCGAGTCGAGAAGAGAGTCTTTCGCGCCGTAACCACGGTATCGACATCTTGCTGCTGCCTGCTGTGCTGTTTTGGAGGGGAGGGGGGGAGAAGTGTGGGGTTTGAAGAAGGGGCCTAATCCTATATCGGAGGCGGTCTGAACTGGAGCTTGCACCTGTTCACCAGATTCCCCAACTTGGACTTATAAAATTCGACGGCGATATTGATATTTTAATCACTATTCATCGGAAAAAAGAACGACCATGGACCGCGTAGCCGTATTTGCAGATGTGCAGAATATCTACTACACCGTTAAGCAGCAGCATAATTGTCATTTCGACTATGGTTCTTTCCTCAGAGAGGTGACAACAGGCCGGAAGTTGGTGAAAGCCATTGCCTATGCGATTGACAAAGGCGACAGAAAGCAGATCCAGTTTCAGCAAATTCTGACACGACTCGGCTTTGAGGTAAAACTCACGCCTTATATTCAGAGAGCGGATGGCTCAACCAAAGGGGACTGGGACGTAGGGATTACGGTGGATATGCTGGAGTATGCAAATCGCGTGGATATCGCAGTCCTTGCTTCAGGCGACGGAGACTTTGCTCTGGCGATTGACAAACTCATCGAGGAGTTCACGGTATCCGTTGAAGTTTTCGGTGTACCCGGACTAACCGCTAGTCGTCTAATCGAATCGTCGACACGGTTCGTGCCGATTCAAGGAGATCTGTTGCTCCCGATACCCACTACGTGGTGAGGATTGTGAACATCGCGCTGTGGCCATTGTCACTGTTCTTCCTTACGCGACTCAAGATTATACGAACGGATAACTGAGCGGTTCAGAATCCACTCTCATCCGTTTCTCCCTCCTCCAGCGCACACCACCTATTCCACCAGACGAAACCTGCTGTCTTCCACACCTCCACTCAACTCCACGCAAAATCCTTCCGTAAACACGCTGTATATCGATGATCGATATCTCGCTGGCATATTTCATGTCGTGAGAGCGATCTTTGAGTAGAAGCGCGGAAGTAGACCAGAACGCGTGCCCAATGGTTTCTTCTGCAATTACCAGATTATACTTGCAATACCTATAGGTTCTATGTATCATATCATACATAGATGATCAATGTATAGGAGAACCTAAATTATGATTTCGAAGGACCTGGTTGCGGCATCTGCCAAACCCCTGATTCTATCGATACTCAGTGAGGGCGAAAATTACGGCTATGCCATCATTCAACGAGTAAAAGAACTGTCAGGAGGAAAGATGCAATGGAAGGATGGAATGCTTTACCCCGTTCTTCACCGTCTGGAAAATGAGGAGCTAATCGAAGATGAGTGGCGCGTAGCCGAATCGGGTAGAAAACGGAAATATTACCGACTGAAGAAAGAAGGGGAAAAAGCATTGGCCTCTGAAAGGAACCAGTGGGATATCGTGCATTCCACTCTGATGAAAGTATGGGGGGAGAAGCCATGTTTGACATAGAGGCACAAGTCACCCAGTGGCGTAATCGATTGGATGAGAATCCGGTCTATCAGAGCTCAGATGTTGATGAGTTGGAAGCCCATCTGCGTGAGGAGATCATCAACCTCCAGAATGATAATTTGATTGCTGAGGAGGCTTTCTTACTAGCGCTTCATCGGATAGGGGATGAGAAATGTCTCGATGAGGAATATGCCAAAGTCAATACAGGTAAAATCTGGCGACGACGTATACTCTGGACTTTGGGAGGGTATTTTGCTATCAATGCGATTCAAACATTGGGTTCCTTAATCACATCCTTTGCTCTATTAATGGAGATTGGCTATTTCAAAATTATAACTTCCACATCTGTCTACATTCTATCGCTGGTACAGATTTTACTGATGGCTGCCTTGTTTTCTTTAGTATTTTCCAAGAAAATGCGCCGATGGCGTTGCTTCTCACCAGGTGTTTCCATCGCTTCCCGTGTTTTGCAGAAATTAGTTAATTACCCCGCACTCATCCTGTTTTCTCTCTTGGTCCTAAGCATTCCATTCTGGAGGCTTATGCCGGTTTCGGTTCTTGCGTATTATTTGGAAATAGAGCAATACGGTGAAATGATTCCGTATCTAGGAGGGTTCGGTATGGCATGGAAGCTTTTTTTCTTTCTGCTATTCTGTGCAGTATTTGTTCTCTCAAGACAGACACCCTCTTGGAAAGTTAATTAGAAAAAACTCTGATCTATCAGAGTTCGGATGTCGATGAATTGGTTTCTCATCTGCGGGAGGAAATTGCCCAATTCCCAAGCACAGATAGGAGAAAAGGCAAACCTGATCGCGGCGAATTACGAGCTGAAACTAAGAGAGGGCACTGAGTAGATCAGTTAGGTGAAACTACTGCCGCTCTTTTTTGCCGCTCTCTTTCCAAGGGAGCGGCTTTTTGTCTCTGTGCTTTATTGAGTAGGTCGACATCAACTCAACCGCGCCAAATCTCTTCGTTAACGCGTCCACACCAAAAGATCGACAGCCTACAGCTGTATGCTGTGCTGTTAGGAGTTGATTCTCTCCTTTTTTCCTCTTCCATACCGCAATGGAAACACGCAACTCAACCCCACGCAAAATCCTTCCGTAAACGCGTCGTAAATCGACGATCGCTCTCTCGCTGGCGTGTCTGATGTCGTGAGAGCGATCGACGGTGAGGAGCGGGTTGGGAGTTGATTCTCTACTTGCGAATGTTCACCAGATTCAGCAACTTGAGGTTTATAGATTCCTCGGTGGAAAGCCATTGAGGTGGGACAGGACGATCCGTAGATGAAGTAGAGCGGGTATCTCTATAAGAAAAATATCGTAACCGGTTTGGATAGCCGTTGTATTGGAAGTGATAGCCAAACTAGTCACGATAGTCACTAGTTATCTGAATTAGAATTAGAATTTTACTGTCCTTCATTATTCCTGGAGGGGGCACATTGAATTCACCACATCTACTCTTAGCGGGATCAAATCCTAGGCGTATTCACCAAAATCTGTCAGGCATACTCGATCAAGCAAGTATTGATGAAATTAATAAAGAAATAAAAAAGAATTGCGTACAGCTCTTTGATCTAGGTATGAAACATTTTCATTTCGCTAGACGACAACCAAGTCGACAATGGCGACAAACTATTTCCCGATTGTATTTTGCATCATATTGCATTTCTAGATCTATTAGACTCGGCGTTAAAGGCGAATATTCTCAAGAAGTAAAAGATCATAGCAAAATCGGAAATCTTCCCAAAGATTTCCCGAATCAAAGCACATATGCTAATCGTTTAGGAGTTTTAAGAGATGATAGAAATCTCGCAGATTATGATCATACAGCAACTCAGAGAGATTTAATCATATCTAGACAAGACGCACTAGTATTAGTTCAAGATTTCGTATCTGATGCACGCCCCTACTTGATCAGTCGGGGGATTCCTGTATAGGAGAATTCCAATGGATAATCTCAGTGAATCACATCAAAAAATTAAGATGAGATTTGAACGAGAAACAGGTCTATCTGATGTAGAGTATGAAGTAAAGGATAGGCTAACAGGGGCAGTATTAGTCATTCAATTGTCAAATCCAACTGAACGACTATTTGGCCTATTACAAAAAACTCTATCTGATTTAGAAATACCAGAAGAAGATGGTGCAGTTGCTACACTTGCTAAGAAGAGCAAAAAAGATCTACTACATGCAGCGGAAGGACGTTTGCTGTTAAGAACTCTAACTGAAAGTTTAAACGTAAATCGCCACAGTTTTGGTCAAGATTTTTTTACAAGGTATATCGAATCTGTTTCAGGAGTGGAACAGCAAATAACAGCTAATTCAAATCATATAGTTCTTGGTAGAAGAGGAGCAGGAAAAACCAGCCTGCTTTTATATGCACTACATGGTCGTGAGAAACTCCAGCAGCCTTCAATATGGGTTGACATGCAAGTTTATAGTCAACGTTCAGATGTCGCAGTAGCTGCAGATGTGATATTCGAAATAATACATCAAGCTAAAACAATACCGCATTTTTCCTATGACACCTCAGTATCTGAGAAGTTGAAATATTTATCGGCAAAGGAGCAAGTCACTGAGCAGGAAATTAGATTAATTCTTCCAGAGGTTCGGCGATGTTTCTCAAGCTTAACAAATAATAATAGCGGCCTATTTATATTTTTAGACGATTACCATGTATTGTCCCAAGAACTCCAACCCTTATTACTATCGTTAATTTATAGCTTTACTCGTGGGAATAATATATATATCAAAATTTCAGCTATTGATACATTACTGCAGGCTTGGAATTCTACATCACGTCAAGGTCTTCAAGTGCCACATGATGCCCAAGAACTAAAGCTAGACTATAACCTGACAATACCTGACAGAGCTACAGAGCATATTCGAAATATCCTTGATGCGCACGCAGCATATTGCGCTTTAGCATCAATACGGCTTCTCTGCAGAAGCAATGATGTCCTATCGAGACTCGTATGGGTAACTGCCGGTGTCCCTCGTGATGCCCTTAACTTATTCTCACAAGCTATGAGTAAAGCGAGTCTTGACGGAAGACAAAGAGTAACGGTAACAGATGTAAATTCTGTGGCTTCTGAAGCTCTGGCTAATAAACAGCAGGAGCTTGAATCAGATGTTTCCGTTGATGTGGAACACTTGCGTAACTTAATGTCTCAGATACAAGAGTTTTGCATTCGAGATCAGCGTAAGAATGCATTTATTGTTGAGATAGCAACTACCCAGCCATTCCAACGGATCCAACAGCTAGTAGATTTGCGACTTCTACATATTATCAATGAGGGTATAACTATACGGGAAGCTGGTAGAAAATACTTAGCGTTAATACTCGACTATAGCTTCTACATAGGGATTAGAGCAGCAAAAAGCGTAGATCTGTTTAATAAGCAGACGAAAAAAGTAGCCTACAAAGAGCTTAGAAGTTTACCAGTATTGCGGATATAGGGAAACCACATCGTCTAACACATCCATTTCGTGTTCCTTGCATGCTACCATCTGCTCACTGGCGCAAGTCCGGTCGGGGTGGATGATAGAGATCTTCGACGATTAGGTCTGGCGGCCAACAATTCAGAAAAACAAAAAGCCGTCCCAATCAACCTATGATGATCTCTCTGGGACGGCTTCGGGTCTCCGGGTCTGATATAGACGGTTTCAGCGAATCTCCCGCGATCTGAGCGCCGATCGAGCCATCCCTCCTGGGTATCACCGCACCTGATCCCTGCTCCGCAATTTTCCACGATCGTGGAAAATCTACCCCTCGGTATCCTTCCAGATATCAATCCGAACTCCTCTGCCTGAAATTCTCCCAATCTCCAGATTTTCCACGCCAACCAGCCGATTCTCCGTTGTCTTGCGCCATTTTCAGAGGGATGGTATGGGCAAGTTCGCTACCATCCATCCACTCACAGGAGAAACGATCATGGCGAAGAAAAGCCTTCTGTCCAAGTATCTCGGAAAAGAAGAAGATGTAACTTCCACAATGGAGCAGGAAGTTGAGGAGTCCAATATGGAGGAATCCCAAACGGAAGATCCCATCGCTGAGGAATCACCTGCTCCTCCCGATCAACCCGAAACCGATACTCCTCCACAGGTTGATTCAGAAAACGAATCTCAGAAAGAAGAAGAGGCAGTAACGGAGGAACCGAAGCGTGGAAGAAAGAAGGGGATACGCCGGGATCGCGTGATCGTCATGCTTGATAAGGAAACCATTGAGATCCTCGATTCGTTTGCGATTCCAAGATCAGCGGCTGCCCGTTCTGTACTCCTTGGGTGTCAGGAATTCCTCGTGAACCTCGAAGGGGAAGTCAGCGAAGGTGAGCTGACGAACAAGATCAAGGGAAAGCTCGGATAACCACTCCACTCATTCTCATCGGGGTTCGATCAAGATAATCGGACCCCATTTTTCGTTCTGGAGAATCGATTATGAAAACCCGGTTTTCTCTTGGTCAAGTAGTTGCAACTCAAGGTGTAATCGCGTTGGATTTGCCACTCGATACGACACTTGCTCTCCTTCGTCGCCACCAAACTGGTGATTGGGGAGAGATTGGAGATGAAGATCGCCGAGAGAACGAACTCTCTCTACGCCAAGGATTCAGGCTCATGTCAGTGTATTCAGTAAACGACACCAAGGTATGGATCATCACCGAAGCTGACCGAAGCGCAACGACGATCCTTCTTCCGAGCGAGTATTGACGATGAAAGCTTTGATCGCCATCGCCATCGCCATCGTTCTTTGTGCCCAGGTCATTTTCGCAGAGGATGAATACGCCATCGAGTACAAGACGGGCATCTCCATCGAATACGGACGATCGAGATTGAATGGATTCCCAGGTGATCCGGTAATCGTTGTCAGTGAACAGGCGCTCATCGATCCTGTGATATTCGATCTTTCGCTCCTAATCACGGGAGATCGCGAAGTCCTCAAAGGACATCCTGGTATTGGTCTGGGTGCTCTACAGATTGGATTCCGAGGATCGTTGGTTCGAATAGGCCCTCTCCGTTTCTCAATGGGAATCGCGGGAGGAGGGATCTTGCTGAAGAAAGTGGCAGAAGATCGAGATGTCTTTACCAAAGGTGGAATGGTAACTGGGATCAATGAGGTATCGCTGAACTTTTCGAGAATTCGCTTCAATGGCAAATTCGCGATCACGAAGACATACTTCCATGACGAATCCCGAATAAAACCACTTCATCAGATATCTCATCCTGGAGCTGGGATTTACTTCGCGGGAGGAATCGTTCTCGTCGTTGGTAAGTGAAAACATACTGGTTGAGCAAAGAAATAACCTCGACGGATTGGAGACTACTCGCCGAGGTTATCTATTGGGACAAAGAGCCAGCTCATACATGCTGACTCTTTTCTTTGCGGAAGAATTCACGAACCCTTGAGATGTGCTTGCATGGCTCCTTGTACTTCTTTTCCAGGACGTTTTTGCAGTATCTCCCGCACGAGCACTGGAGCGTCCGCGTTATCGGATTCCGGAACACAAAATACACCCCTCTTTGACCACGGATAAACGCACCGCTTCCAGGAATCACTTGAATCCCCAGCTCCTTGGCATTGATGATATAGCTCTCGTTTCTTGCGCTCATTTCCTCACTCTCCTGATGGAAGATGAACTTCGATTAACCCTCAATGGGGAAGGTCACGCTTCCATGAAGAGAAGACAACGATTGTCTCCCTAAATTCCATATTTTTCATCTATTTGCGTGTTGTCTTACAGGCGATTGAGGAGGACCTTTAGGGCAGAGGTTGAAAACGCCAACAAGAGGGAAGAGACATGGCCATCTACTCAGCATTCAACGATGATGGAATCACGCTGATGATCCACAGTGAATCTCCAGAAGAAGCCGCTCAAAAGGCGGAAAGAACCGTCACTGAGACCGGAATCGAGATGGATCTCGACTTCTTCCTCGACGACATCACCGACAGCTACGTTGATGACGACAAAACTGTCGAACAATGGCTCAAGGAGAAGAACATCGACTTCTCGCAAGATCGGATGCTCATCATCGATGGAGATGATGTTCAGGTGTACGAGATCGAGTTTACACAGTAAAGGAGTGTGCCAACGATGAAACCGAATCCACAAAAAAAAGTCGCTGCCTATATCCGCGTTAGTGGTCCAGGTCAAATCACTCAGGACTCCTTCGGCCCTGAAATCCAACGACAGGCGATCTCCGCGTTTGCGCTTTCTCAGAATTGGGAAATAATCGACTGGTATGAGGACTTGGCGAAGACCGGAGGGGATCTTGAGCGTCCTCAACTCCAGCGCATGATCTCAGAGGGACAGCAGGGGAAGTATGATCTCGTGTTGGTCCATCGTATCGACAGAATTTCGCGCAGCCTTCGAGATCTTCTTCGATTAACCGAGGATTACCTTCCAGGCTTGAAATCCGTATCTGAGAGCTTCATCGATACATCGACTCCAGAGGGAAGGGCGATGTTTCAGGTGTTAGGCACGTTCGCGGAGCTCGATAAGAATCAGACAGTATCCAAGCTCCACAAAGGACGCCTGGAGAAGCACCAGCAAGGAGGATTTTCCGTCGGCCAAGTTGCGACGGGATACGCTTCTGTAGATGGAAGACTTACTGTGGTCCACTCATTCTCGAACCTCGTCAAGCGCATCTACCATATGTTCGTGTTCCAGGGCATGGGGCTCAACCGCATAGCGACGACGTTGAACAGCGAAGGCGTAAAGACAAAGAACAACCACAGGTGGTATGCGCGTACAATCCGTCTGATCCTCGAAAATGAAACTTACACGGGAAAGGTCAAAAACGGCACGACGAATAAAGGCATCCAGCCACCGATCATTTCCAGAGCGATCTGGGGAAGAGCGCAGAAGAAGCTCTCGATGAGACGGTGTTCTGGAATAACGTGACGGAAATCTGTGTAACTGTGCGGTCTGAGTACGGTTACGAATTGAGTTCTCGCGATGGAAGAGAGTGATTATGGTTGGGGGCCATACGATCTCCTTCTTGGAGCCCCTCTTTGTTTCTGAGCTACCCGCTCTCTCGATTCCTCAATCGACCGAGTTCCATGAACCGAACCATATCGAAGCGCGTATTGGCAAGCAAGTATGTGAGCGCAATTGAAGTCGAATCTCATTCTCAGCTTTTCGGATCTATATCGAAAATCATCACAGTCACAGACCCATTGGCCGTTTTCGATCTTGACGTTATACACTTTCGCTCCGTGGCTCTCTGATCTCACGTAGAATCCGTTCCTGTGTTCCATCACGCGGGAACTCAGTCTGCGTCCTTTTTCAACTCTCTTTTGGTTGATCTCGTAATCTGCAATCACCGGATTTCCTCCTTGATCAAGTAGTTGATCCTTCTACAAGAAGGCGGGAAAATCCATAGAGCCATGCGACCCAACCCCAAAAAGCGCCATCCTATATCACCGCCATATCATAGCTCAAAAGAGATGCCGGCTAAATCCGTCAATACCGGCGCTCAACGTATAAACTCCCCACTCCTTCGCGGAAGATCGATGGAGCGTTGGCGTCTCAACCCTCAACGTGTTTCCATGGGGTTGATATAATCGCCGAGGGGATGATATGGATTTCGTGGGTGACTATATGGATTGGAGATTCGTAGTGATGCGGATGGTCTATCCGATCATTTCGATAGGAACGCATTCGCTCCTTGGGTCACCAAAGTATCTTTCCCTCACGATGAAAGCAAGATCCTGAGAGAACCGGGAGCGTATTCCAAATACACAGGGGTTTGAAAATTGACGGCGATTTTGAAAACTCAGAACACCGCTCGACTGGATTCCCAATTTGAATGCGTTTTCTCACATTTTTTCCGTTTTCTCCCTCGATTTCGAATAAAACAACATAGGAAGACTCCTGTCCTGAATAGGAAAAAGGGATTTGATGGGTTGCGCTCGTATCTCTGATGTTTTTCGCTTCGTTTTCCCCTTCGATGACAAATGTTCATTTTCCTCCATTGAATAAATACAAGATCTTTCAAAAAATAAGTTGTCCTAGAAAATCAAATGGGGGATAGTTAAATCACAAAGACAATTAAGAACTTCACGTGACCGCCAAGGATCGAATATCCGTGGAGCATTTTGAAATCACTCAAAGAGCCAGTCATACCTGACGGCGGTCAAGGTATGCGCTGGCTTTTTGAGTTTCCATCTCGAATAAGCGTAATTCGCTGACCTAAATCCAAGGTATAATGGATGCTGTTGAGATGGCAGCCACCGCTGGTATTCCGGGAAAGTAGACTACCACCAGGAAGCGTAGCGCCCTCTGAACGGGAAACGAATCGCGTTGCAGTAAATGGTCTAGGCATCGTGGCAGGGCACTGGTAGACCTAACGTGACGTTCCTTATTAAGTCCCACATACCTAGACGACCTTAATCGTCAAAGTTTGGGAGCAGTAATGCTCCCACTCCCATCCAACCTCAAGGTTTTCTCCTCTATATTTGGAGATAATTTTAAATCTCTATCCTCTCCTTCTTCCCAATGAAAATCCCTCGTATTATCCTTCCTATGACGAAAAAATCCCAAAGAAACAAAGATCAAACACGTGGCCTCCTGCATGATATTATAAGTGTATTGGCTCGAAGAGCTTTCAAAGGGTTTAAGGCGATATGTTATCTGTAAAGAGGTAATAATTATTACCTTAAAAAAAGAGAACGTGGGAAGAGATTTGTTTGAAAATAGGAAAGGAAAAACAGAAATTAGCGTTTGTTTCTGATGAACCTATCAATATCTGTCTCTCCTGAGCGAAGAAATCTAAGGAAGTCTATTTCCTTGTAAACACAGGTTTGATAGATACTGAATAAAATGAGATAATCTTTCATTCCTTTTTCTGAGTAAAAATTATCATTTATCTTCCTATACATTGCAAAAGACTTAATGGCGTGTTCAGCGTTATTATTATTCCAAGGGATTCTATCATAGTCTAAGAAAGTGAATAATTTGTTTTGGTATTTTTGGAATTTAGTTTGATAACTAATGGCAACATGAGATGTATATTTTCTAGTCAAATGTGCTTTAAAGAATTTATCCACCTGTTTCTTATGCTTATTGAGATTTCTCTTCTTGAGTCCAAATCTATCTACTGTAACTATGATTTCTTTTATAAGTTCACTAAAGTCTTTGATGAGGATTTTATATTCCTCATCAAAGGGGTTATTTCGTAAATCATCATTCATATCCCTTATCAGGTGAATTAGGCATTTTTGTTGTGGACCTTTAAATGAATCATATGCAGAATAAAAATCGGAAACTAAAACGCCATTGAAATCACGTAAAACTTCCGTTAAAATATCCCCTTCTCTCGTTGGAGTGTAAACAAAGGCAACTTCTTCATAATTAGTAAATATCCACACAAAAACTGTATTCCCCTTGATTTTACACGGAGTTTCATCTGCATGAATTAAATTTCCATTTACAAGGTTATTTAGAATTTTTTCATATGATATTTTATAATTTTTTGCCATTTTCTTCTTTATTTCAGAACAGATTGTGTTATGTAGATGATAATCGAATGTATCTTGTAAATTTTCAATTATTTTATTATAAGTCTGTCTCAAAGCAACGATCTGATAAACCACCCAAACCATTAACTGATTACCGTATTTTCCTTTTATTTGTAGGAATTCCTTGGGAGCAAAGGTCTTGTTACATGATTTGCATCTTGATCGATAAGCGTGGTATTCTACTACCCACCGTTTTATACCATATTTCAAATAAAATAAATCATAAACTGTTTTAAATTTTTCGTCGTGTTTATAAAAGTCATCATTCCCACATCTGGGACATCGGATCTCCGTTTCTATTTCTACTCTTTTGTTTATCTGAATTTTATTGACTTTCTTTTTTCTTCTTTTAGAATTCACTTTGGTTTTTTCTTCACGAAAAAAAACTCTCTCTCTTTGGTAGTCGAAATAGGCACATTTGTTAATAAATTCTAATTCTTCTATCAGAAATTTATTTGTTCCAAATTTAAATGGAGTTTCAACTTTAAGATCCTCTATTGATGCAATTTCAAAAGGTTCAATTGTTCTTTCTTCTTCATTCTTGCTGGAAATTCTACTAACTGCTTCAGTAACTCTCTTCAAAGCCGAATTATCTTCTCTGTTATATGTGATCAGCCTCTGCTTGAAATCCTCTTCCTCGGTTCTTTCCCACCAGTTCCTCCAAACTAAACTTTGAAGACCTGAAGCATCCTTTTCGCTCCATGAATACCCCAGGTAACCAGCAATATCTTTCAAAGAATTTGAATAAGTCGGGAAGTAGATATTGCTGTACATGAGACTCAATACATTGACTAATTTTCGAGATATTCGTTCAATAATTGATCGATCCTGTGTTCCATATTTCTTGTTCATATTCTCGATAAATTTCATTTCATAGCTACCATAGTGAAACAAAATGAAATCGCTATACTGCCCTATCAGCTCAATGAATCGTCTCCATATATTCTCTTCCTCTTCTTCATTATCAGCCCAAAATGAGCGCTCTTCTATTGAGCCATCCCGGCAAATGATAACGCCAATTAAGTAATACAGGTCTCTATCTGGATCACCTTCAACATCAAAAAACATCATCGTCTCACACGACGGAATTTCAGGTTTATTGACGACGTAGATCTTTTTACCTCTGATCGCCAATGCCTTGAGAGAATGGTAGTATTTTGAGACGATTTTACCTTTTGATTTTCTTTGTTTCCTGGGACGATATGTAAAAGCAAGCTGAGTGACCGTGAAGATTCCTCGATTATTGTGTTTCTCAATCTCTTTGGGACTGATTCTTTGAAGTAGGCTAAGATGATCTTTTTCACGTGCTTCTTCCTTGCATTCGTCTCTGAATGGGCAGTATGGACAGTGTTTATTGAGGATAACTGGTGGACGTTGTGAGAGAGGAGGAGTAATCAAATCCCTCAATGTTTCAATTGCTGGCGTAACCGTCTTATAATGGCTTTCAAGCTTGGGTCTTTGGCGTTTTTCTCCCATCGCAATGATCGTCCCACTTGCTGGTAATGTACCTTGCATCTCCCCCAAAATAAATGCCGCAAAAGACAGTTCAATTTTATCTTCCTTGGTCACTTTATGGGCCCCAATAACGACAGTTGGTTCATAACTGAATCGCCCCAGCGATGAACTTGTTTTCACTTTCGTTAAAGAATCGCAATACGCCTGTAAATCGCCATGTCTGAGAACAGCATCTATAAGCAAATCGCTCCTATCTCTCATTCTTTCCTCAGTAAACGCAACGGCCGTGTTCTTCTCGCGTAGAGTATTGAGATAATCGCCACGGTTCTGCTTTCTTTGCTCCTCCAGTATCTCAACATACTCATGGAGCTTTCCTTTCTCCTTTCCCTCGAGCAGAAGAAAAGCCTTGTGCGGACAGAGCGAATACGCGACTACGATTTGCGAGGTGATTATCTTGTTCATCTTGGTCTCCTCCTTGCAAAGTGAGCACCGCGCCTCCATGGTCTTTCATCACAGAAACATCAGCTACGGATTTCGTCTTGGAAACACAGCAAAGATAGGAGATAAAGAAAGAGGCGATTATCGAAAAGCCATCGCCTCTGAGAACGAAAAAAGGAAGCACAGCGATTGGGCATCGTGGCAGAATTGCAATCGCCATACTTCCACATTTGTTGGAGAGCGAACCGTAGGTACACCGGAGAGAGACCTACGATTGTGCTTTCCATTACTTCTTCAGATCAATCTGGTAATATTATCCTCCTTTTTGAGAAGAAAGTCACCAGGCAAGAAACACCCCTAAAATGACCACATCTATCGGAAAATTCTCCAGTTTTTTGCATACTCAGAACAGCTTAAGCTGATCACCGGATTCTTCGTTTTTATCCTTTTTCTGGTTCTCAATGTATTCTTGAACCATTCCTGTTGTTGCTCCATCTGAGAGAGTTGCCATATAGTAACCTGTCGCCCATAGTGTATTCTCTTTCCATATATGTTTTTTGATCTCTTCATGAAATTCTTGCCTCATTAGTTTTGAGGATACACCTTTGAGTATTCCCACTATCTTAGCTGGAGCATATTTGGGTGGTGCTTCAAGAAGCAAATGAATATGATCAGGCATAACTTCTTGAGCGATAATCGTGAATCCATATTTTCCTGATATTTCGTGGAGTACCTCTTTTAATCTTTCGGCGAATGCGCCTACCATGAATTTTCTGCGGTATTTGGGAATCCACACAATATGGTATTTGAGATTATATCGTGAATGTGGACCTGAATGCGCATTATCCTTGTAGAAGTAGTGGAGAACAGCTTTTAGCGTCTGTTGGCGTTCATCTATTATTGCGGACATCGTTAATCACTCCTTTTTTGTGATTGATGGGGATGTCTGGGCAGAGCATCATTGTTGAGGTTTTTCATTTACAGGAAAAGGCGGCCCTCTTGCATGGGTCGCCTTCTGCGTGTAAACGAAAAAAAGAAGCAGAGAAACTGGGGATTTCAAGGCAGCAACCACTCCCTTTCTTTTCCAGGAAGAGGCGCGAGTTTGCTGAAGAATTATCTTGGAAACGGTGCAAATGAGAGGGAAGAGTAGGCCAAGATCAAAAACCCCTCCGAGGGTAAAAAATCCACGCGCGTAGACGAGCTACAGCCACCCCCTTGAATTGGGGCCTTGGTTCTTTTACTGCAACGCGTTGCAGTAGGGGGATCTTGTGGTGGTAATCGAATACTGCGACGCGTCGCACAATCTTCGCTCCGTGGATGTCAATAGTTCTTGGCCAAAAACTATTCATCGTAATCGATCCAGTGCGCAACGCGTTGCGCAGAGACGTTCCGACGATCCGGATTCCCTATAGATCCGGATCGTCGGAACGAAAGACACTGGATATCCATATTGCGAGGGGATCTTGATCGATTATACCGCAAAACTCTTGGAAAATATTGTGAGACGCGTCTCACTTTTCGCAAAAAGTCAGAATAGGGGATGAGATAAGCGGCAAATATTTGTTTTTATGAAGCTTGCCCGATTATCTGCTGAATCGATCAAACTTCCGACGAAAATTGGAACGCGTCTCAGATTTCGTCGGGGAGAAAACAAAATCTTCTCCTGGAGGGTGAAAACACCTGAGACATCAAGGTCAATGGCTTCCAGGAACTGTCAGATGAGATTAATTAACGCGTTAATTAATCTCCCCAAACAGCATCCATTATCCCGGAAAACCTCTGAAAACCAAAATTGAAACGCGTTTCAAAATCTCAGTGCCTCCCTCCCCATGGGGGATTCGGATATCGGGACAGAAAATGGATTAATATATAAATATATATTTTTAATTACCTTATGAGATTTACTTCTTTCCATAGCCCATCGTGCGTAGTAATCCCATCGGTCAAAAATCTCGACCCAAAATAAGAACGCGTTCTTGTTTTACCCCTGAGTTTTTGGCACGAGGAAAGGTGACTCACCATCCCGAGATCGTCTGCAAGACTTTAAACAACGCGTTGTTTTTTTCCCAGGAAACCTTCTCTCCTCCCTCTTTCCGCCGATTTTCTCCCATTCACCCGATATGAGCCGTTGTCATAAACCGAAGAAAAGGTGAAGGTGATAACATGCAAATCGAGTAAAAACAACATCAAAAGCGTGGTAATCGATGAAAGATGGCGTAGCCGCGATTTACTGTCGTGTCTCCACCGAGGAGCAAGCCAAACTCGGGCAATCCCTCAGTGTCCAGCTCAAAACGCTCGAGAAATACGCCAAGGACCGAGATTATCGCGTATACGATACATATATAGATGAAGGACACTCGGGAGCGGATTTCACGCGTCCCCACCTTACACGCCTCCGCGAGGATGCCCACGATCGTCGGTTCAACGTCGTAATCGCGACCCATCTTGATCGCCTTGGAAGAGATGGACCCGAATTATTGGGCCTTTTGTATAAGGAGTTCCACAAACAAGGCGTCCACGCAGAATTCATCACCGAAGGGCTCAATTCATCCGACGACAAAGATGAACTCGTAATCTACATCCGAGCCCAGCAAGCGGCGGAGTTCAGGAAACGATTATCGCAAAGGAGCCACGCGTCGAAGATCCATCTCGTCGAAAGTGGGAAATGGGTGGGTGGTGCTCCTCCGGTTGGATACGAATTGGATCGTTCTACTCATACGCTCAAAGTGTGTCCCGAGGAAGCGAAACTCGTCAAGAAGGTGATCGAATTCCATCTCCAAGGATGGGGGATCACAGCGATCACGTATGAGTTGAATCGCCTACAGTTTCCTGCGATGACCGCTCGCGTATTTCTACCGAGCCCACGATTCTGCTCGATGATCCAGAAAGAGAAACACTCGAAGAGTTGTTATCTCCGACCGTTCCACGAAGAAAACCGAAATCACTGTATCTCATGTGTCGAACAGTTTGGTGATCAAGCGAAACACGTTGAGAGAAACGGGATCGGCAAAACCACGGTGAGTCGTATTGTTCAACAGGATCTCTACAAAGGCCATATGGTTTGGGGGAGAACGAAGAACAATCACCAAAAGGAAGGTCCAAATCGTAATCGACAGGGTCGACAACATTGGATGCAATCTGAAAATGCGATCAATGATTCCCTCGTTACCGAAGAAGAGTTTACCGAGATTGGGAGACAGAGAAGAGCAAATTACGTTGCTCCTGCGAGAGCAAGAGTGGGGACGTATGTTCTCGCGGGTCTCTTGAAATGTGGGAACTGTGGAGCCCCGATGAATGGTCATACTTCAGGTGAGTATTGGGTCGGATATTTCTGTTCAGTGAGGAAGAACAAAGGACCTTCGGTATGTGATATGGGAACGGCCAAAGCGAAGATCGTTGAACCGTACGTCGAAGAGCAGGTCCGTGAGTTTGCCCAGCGTATTGATCGCGAATCGGTGTTCGCCGAAAAGCATGTGATCAAGGAATCGCAATTGATCTTGGATCTGCGAAACGATATCGCAAAGTTGGGACGGTTGATCGAAGAAAATGACCAAGCGACGGATCGGTGGCTCCAATTATTCGAGGAGGGCAATCATACTCCTCAATCGGTCAAGGAGAGATTGGAGAAACTCGAACGAGATAGGAATTCGTTGGATCTCAAGATCAAGAATCGAACGCTCCAACTCGATGATGCTGTGGGAGAGCGACCGAGTTTAGACGAAGTTCACGAGATCGCGAAGAAGTTTGATCTGATATGGGGAGATCCGGATATCGAGGTGAGGAAGGAATTGTTGAGGGTATTCGTCGATACGATCACGGTATTCAACGACGGGAGGATCAAGATCGCATTCGCATTTTGATCGAGTTTCCTCAGTAAACCCAACCAGGCCGGTCAAGGTGCGTGCTCGTCGATCGGCCGTTTTTTTATTCCCATAGGAGTCTATCAGCGGAGGCCGGTCGAGGTGCGTGCTCGTCGATCGGTTGTTCCTGTGTTCTGGGGGGAGTAGATTGGCACGTTGGCTCCTTTTCGAAGGAGCTATTTTCGTTTCTGGTGATGGGATAGTGGATTTCGTATCTTGGAGGCATATGAAGAGGACCGTATCTCGTTCGATTACAACAAGGCCGAATTCCATGAAATACATTCTACCACTCCTTCTTCTCACGCTGCTCTTCCCCCACCCCTCTCAAGCCCACAATGGAGCGGTGGCGATTGCTGTGCCGGTTGAGGGAATAGTAATTGACGGGGATCTTAGCGATTGGCCCGAGGGGATGAGAGTGTATTCCATTAAGTTGCCTGAGTATGGTGTGGCACCGAGGGATTCTCTGGATTTCAAGGGATCGTTTCGTATTGGGTTCAATGGGGAGGAGAATGCGCTGTATGTCGCTGTGGAGGTGCGAGATGATTCTGTAATCATTGATACAACTACCGTAAATCACCTCTCATGGGATGCCTCCGATGGCTGTGATGTGTATATCAGTCTACCGTATCCAGAGAGCAGTGGAGTTGTCTTTCACCATGCTCTTTGGGGAAACTACCGATATTCTTTGGGGACGAGTGCGGGTGTAGCCGTGAAGCGGACGCATAATCGCCATACATACGAGTGGCGAATCGACATCGACCAAAACCGGGGGAAGGCGCACCTTCAGTCAGGGATATCCTTGGGGATTGATGTGGTAGTGGGGGACAAAGATGAAGATGGGTCATTTTCCTGGATGGCATGGGGATTTGGGACAGGGAAAATGACGTCATCAGATAGAGTGGGATTGGTAGTATTAAGTGAAGAAGACACCTTCGGAACGATTAAGGGAAGGATCAAATGGGAAGATATGGAAGAGGGCACCAACCTGGGAAGAGTGCGAATCCAATCGCTGACACTGGAAGAATTATGGGTAGAAGTGAAGACGGATTCCCAAGGAGTGTACGAAGTGGAGGTGCCTGCAGGGGACTACCGAATTGAAGCCAGCTACATGCGCCGACAGAGTGAGAGAACCATAGTGCAGATAAAGGTCGGTGAAAGGAAACAGATCGAGGAGATCTTTTGCGCTATACCTCTATGGAGGCCGATCATAAAGGAGGACCTGACTCCTATTATCTCCCGATTCATGGAAGATTTCGAGATAGTTGGGTTAGCCATAGGTATTGTCAAAGGGAATGATATCATCTATGCCAAAGGTTTTGGTGTAAAGGACCTGGCCACACAAGAACCGGTTACAGAGACGTCTCTCTTTCATATGGCCTCGGTTTCCAAACCGTTTTCTGCAACGGCTTTGGTACAACTGGCAGAGCAAGGCAAGGTTGATCTCGATGCGCCGGTTGTCAGATATGTACCTTATTTCCGGCTCAAAGATGATCGATATGAAGAGATCACGATACGCCAAATGCTAACGCATACTTCAGGAATGCCTGATGTGCAGGATTACCATTGGGATACTCCCGAATACGATGACGGAGCACTGGAAAGATATGTGCGCAGTCTGACGGAGGAGGAACTGATTGCAGCTCCTGGTGAAATACAACGGTACAGCAATATGGCCTTTGAGATTCTGGGAGATGTCATTGCGAAGATATCTGAGAAATCCTTTGAAGAATACCAAAGAGAACATATTCTCGAACCCCTTGCCATGTACGAAAGCACTTTTCTCCAGATGCAGACGGCTCCTGAACTCCGCACCACCCCTCATGTTAAGCGAATCCATCCTGTTGTCAGTTCGGTTTATCCCTATCATCGCGCCCATGCACCGAGTTCAACGTTGCATTCCAATGTAGTAGAGATGTGCCACTGGGCGATGGCCAATCTGAACCAGGGTGTTTTCAAAGGTCGACGGATCCTCAACCCATCGAGTTATCAGGAACTATGGCCATTCAGCGGCGGGGAGAATAGGAGTCTCAGCTGGTTTCTGGGGAATTACCGGGGTCGTCCTTCCGTTGGGCATTCGGGTGGAGATGTAGGTTACCGAACCCAATTCCTCCTGTTGCCAGAGGATTCTCTCGGCGTTGTTGTGCTGAGTAATTATGATGGGACGCCAACCGGCAACATCTTAACCACAATCTTAGATGTAACCCTCGGGTATGAAGTAGAATATCTCAAGATTCCCATCAGCATTCCCTTGGGTAAAATACTGGTAGAAGAAGGCATAGAAACGGCAATAACCAGTTACCATAGATTAAAGCGGGATTCCTTCGGCAACTATGATTTTGCCGAATCCCATTTGAACAGTTTGGGATATAGACTGCTCAGTATGGACAGGATCGAAGATGCCATCGAAATATTCAAGCTGAACGTGGTTGCTTTTCCAGCATCATTTGATGTCTACGACAGTTTAGGGGAAGCCTATATGCTCAACGAGAATAAAGATCTCGCCATTCAAAGTTACAAGAAGTCAATCGAGTTGAATCCAGAAAATCAGAATGGTATTGAGATGCTTAGAGATTTGGAGCAATAAGAAATGTGAAGAATATCTGTCAGCTCAGAAATCTGTTGAGACAGATAATCAGAGAGGTGAAAGTCCTCAACAGCCCACTCTACTCTTCTCCCAACCCCCACCAGCCACGCGACCAGGCCGTCGTCGTATGGGCGGTCGAAGACCGCGTTCCAGCCGAACCTTCTCATAGGAGATTACCAGATAGTAGTTGTATTGGGAGATGGGCTTATCATAGTATGAGACCTGGTATCTTCCATTGCTCTTTTCAGGAGAAGAATCATGGCACCGATTACCTCATTCGATGATTTTGCTGGCTTAACGGACAGGAAAATCCAAGCGGTGATGAAAAGAACGGAGAAGAAAGATATGGAGGTGGCTCTATGGGCCGCCAACCAAGAGGTAAAAGAGAAATTCCTCCGGAACATGACAGACCGCTTGCGCACCTCTGTGAAGGAAGAGCTGGAGTTCCTAGGTTCCCTGGCTCCCTGGTGTCTACCGGAAGCAGATCAAGATATACCTGACCTCGGTTCCTGGGATGATCTGCTTCAACTCACGGATCGAGAAATCCAGATAGCCCTGCGAGAGATTGATCAGAAGGATGTCGTGATGGCTCTGAAGCAATCCAGTGAAGCGGTAAAAGAGAAGCTTCTGGGCAATATGTCCCAACGCGTGCGTACCTTCATTGAGGAGCAAGTGGTGGCTTCTGATCCCCTTTCCTCAGACGAGGTTGAGCGAGTTCAGCAAGAAATCCTCAAGACAACGAGGACCGCCGTAGAGAAGGCAACCGAGGAAGTAAAAGACCGCATCGAGGAAGTGCGGGAGCGCATTATAGAGATTTCTCGATCGGAGCAGTAGCTACCAAGTGCCCGTGTGAAACACGAATCCAGAACAGACAGTGACCATCGAACACCCGTCAGATCACGGACCTGGGGGGATTGTGGAAACACGGCGAAAATGAGGTCAAAAGTGCCCGTGTATTTCCTGTACGATCGCGCTGAGAGGATGGGGTGAGTGGGGGAAGCGCAGAAAACCGACGAATTCTCTGACGCGTCCGAAAATTCGTCGGAAGATCAGATCTTCAACTGCGTCAAATTCCTTCTCAGACCGTTTCTACCGCGAGATCGTCATCGTGCGAGAGAGAAAACGCATCTGAAAACGATCGACGTTTAAAACACGGAGTTTGCATGTCGGCTCCTTTACGAAGGAGCTATTTTCGTTTCTGGTGATGGGGTAGTGGATTTCGTATCTTGGGGATTGAAATGGCTCAGATTCCTATCCCACCTTGACTTTCAGAGATGCTCTATTCCCCCAGGGAACTCCATTATGGCAAGTGACAAGAGCAAAACCAAAGCACAGCTCATTACCGAACTGGAAGAGATGCGCCAGCAAAGATCGGTAGAGAAAGCCACCGAACGGGTGCGCGAAGCCGTGCTGGCCATGCGGCGGGATGAGGATCTGCTCCAGGTCGCGGTCACTATGTATCGGGAGATGAGACGCCTGGGAGTGGAGATCCCGGCCGTCTCGTTCCAGCTGATCGACGAAGAGAGCCAGCGGTGGTGGTGGTGTCTCGTGATTGAGAACCCCCTAAAATATGGGATCTCAGCGACATGGCCCGACCTGGTGGAGATCGACGAGGAGTTGTTCTCGCTACCCTATCGGGAAGCCCCTTCATTTTTATCCTCGGACTTCCTGGATCGCTGGCGCGCTGGACAAGTGTGGACCTATGAGGAGACCGAGCAGGAATTCAGGCAGAGAGTCGAGTTTTTGGGGCTGGACCCTACGTTGGCTTATAGACACGGCCGGATGGTTACGACCGTGCCGTTTGCCCACGGCACGGTACGGTTCAGGGAATGGACCTACTTTGAGGAACACGTGGCCATCTTCCAGGTCCTCACCCAGGCACTGTCGCTGGGCTACCTGCGTTTCCTCGACTTCCATAGAGTGGAGGAAAAGAACCAGGCGTTAGAGGAAGCCAATCAGCAGATCCAGGAAAACACGCGCCGCAAGTCCGACTTCCTGGCACGCATGTCCCATGACTTGCGCACCCCGATGAACGCCATCATCGGGTACACTCGGCTCCTCCTGCGCAAAGCCCAGGACAAACTCGACGAACGCCAGCTACGCAATCTCGAAAACATCGACACCAGCGCCCACAACCTACTCAAATTGATCAACGAGATCCTCGACCTATCCAGAGTTGAAGCTGGACGCATTGATGTGCATCCACAACCCGTCGATCTTCAGCAGTTGGCCGTCGAGTGTGCGGCTGCGATCGAACCACTGATCCAAGCCGAGGTACAGCTGATCCAGGATATCGAAGCGGTTCCTTCTTTGCACACGGACGGAGAGATCCTGCGCAAAGTGCTGATGAATCTTCTCAGCAACGCCGTCAAGTTCACCGATGCAGGAAGTATCACTGTATCGGTGAAGCCCGTAGAAGATCAAGTGGCGATCTCGATATCTGACACGGGTATGGGCATTCCGTCCGAGGATCTGCCGGATATCTTCGAGGAGTTTCGTCAGGTGGAACGTCAGGGAAGCACGGAGAAGGAAGGCACGGGATTGGGATTGGCGATTGCCCGGAAGTCGGTCGAACTCCTAGGAGGGACGATCTCTGCCGAAAGTGAAGTGGGCAAAGGCACGAAGTTCACGCTGAAGATCAAGGATTATCCTTCAGAGTGAAAACGAACCACTCCCCCCCAACCACTCCCCCCCACGCGACCCGACCGTAGTCGTATGGGCGGTCGAAGACCGCGTTCCAGCCGAGGTTTGACGTAGGAGTACAACGAGTTGAATTTCCGTTCCCCATCCCCGACCACTCACCTGACCCGACCGTAGTCGTATGGGCGGTCGAAGTGTGAGTTTACCCAAGAGTAGATCCTCCCACCCACAGCCCCGAGATCGTCCAACACGGGCGATTCTGCGGGGTTATTGATGCGACGGCGGGAATTGGTTATAGTGGGAGAAAGAAGGGAACGAGCGGATGGACGAAGCGACCCGTGAGCGAATCCAAAAAGTCGTGGGGCAGTTTGAGTGTTCTCACGATCTAAAGTGTTTCGAAGATGGAGGTTTCTGTCAGACTTCCCAATTGGGGAAGACAGGCCGCCTCCAGTGTGACTCTTCCGAAAATGAAGGCTGTTCGTTCGCCGTGTCTTTTGCGGGTGGGAAGCTCTGTACCTGCCCTTTGCAGAAGTTCTTCAAAGAGCACAATATCAGACAGCGGTCTCTCGATTCCCCGCAGGCTCCGGCCTCTGAAGAGAGCCCCGAGCCTGCAGGGGAAGAATCCCCCTCCCCCGGTCAGAACGATCCCACAGCCTATCGTTGCTATCGCTGCAACACGGCCTTTTCCTCTATCGAAGAGATGAAATTCTGCACCAAGTGCGGCGCTCCCGTCAATCCGGTTCGCTCCTCGGCATCCAAGCGTGTGCTGGTGATTGACGACTCGCACGTAGCGCGCAAGAAACTCACCGCCATCCTCAAAAAACTGAGCTGCCAGGTCGTTGAAGCCGAGGATGGCAGTAAAGGGGTGGCCGCTGCTCTGGAAGAGAATCCCGACCTAATCGTCCTGGACGTGCAGATGCCCATAATGAACGGCCTGCAGGCGTTGACGGCCCTGCGCCAGAACTCGCAATTTGACTCCACGCCCATTCTCATGATGACGTTAGAGGCCGACGCCCGGATGGTTTCCCAACCCCTGGCCGCCGGGGCCAAAGACTACATCCGTAAGGACTCCTCAATTGCCGAACTGCTGTCCCGTCTGGGCGAGCACATCTCCCGACTGGGTTAAACCAGTACCATCCTTGCTGGAGGGATCTGGCGGGAATTTCTGTGAGAAGTGTCCCAAAACAAGGTCAGAAGTGCCCGTGTATTTCCGCTGCAATCGTGCTGTCGTTCGGTACCCCGGGGATTTCGCGGTTGGTACGTTCGGTACCCCAGGAAACTCAGCGTGTCCGGGTGTCAGCAAAGCCAACCACGGTTGGGTATAGGCCAGCAAGACGATTTGCCACCCGCTTTCTCATACTTGACGTCCGGGGTATGGTAGACATCCACCAACACCGGGATTAAAGCAAAAAGGGGCGATGTATGGATCTACATCGCCCCCTGATCAGCTATTGCTGCAGTGTGCTAAAGAGCTACTACGCCCTCGGCCGCAGGACCTTTCTGGCCCTGGACGACTTCAAACTCGACCTGTGCGCCCTCGGCGAGAGAGCGGAAGCCTTCGCCTTGGATGGCGCTGTGGTGGACGAAAACGTCATCACCGCCTTCGCGGGTGATGAAGCCAAAGCCTTTAGCATCGTTGAACCATTTGACGGTTCCGGTCACGCGTTCTGCCATGATGGATATCCTTTATGATGACAGGGTGCGGTTGGTACAGACCGTTCCGAATCACTTCAGGTAGGAATCAACTACTTCAGGCTTTAAGGTAGGAAACCACATCAGGTAGGATGCTACTTTTGCCCAGGGTAGGAAACTACTCAAAGTCGAACGACTGCCAACGTGGGATGATTTTCTGCACCTATTGCAGATTGCAGAAAACAATATATATCAAAATTTAAAATATATCAAAATTTAAACAAATTTGACCGAAGTGCAATAGTACAGACCAACGAGGGTTTTTCTTTTGAGTAGCGCACAAGATCGACAGCTTGCGGCTGTCTGCTGTGCTGTTTTGGGGGGAGGGGAGGTGAGTGGGGTTTGAGTAAGATCTGAAGAGGTGGGATCTACTTCGAGGGTGCATGTAGTCGGTAGCGAAGGAACCGTTCACCGAGATACTCCACTTCTCCGTCTGGCTCGAATCCCAATCGCTGTAATCCCCTGACGCGAACTCGAGTGGGTGGGAGAAGAACGGTCACCGATTCGAGACCCATTTCGCCAAATGCCCGTTCGATAACCTTGTCGTAGATGGCCTTGCCCATACCCCAGCTTTTCGGGTGCAGTACCAATGCCAGATCGGCATCGTCTTCTTCGGGTTGTAATCCTCCCCAACCGACGAAATGGTCATCGACAATAAACGCCCATGGACCATATCCGTGCTCAGTCCACAACGCCTCTTTACCGGCGATGAAGGAGTCACAATCCGCTTCGCCAAAGGTATCGCCCAACAGCGGCATGTGCTGGCGCAGTCGTGGGTGGTTCATCAACTCGATGATATCCGCTCTATCGACTTCCGTCAGGCGCTTGAATTCGATTCTCATACATCCCTCTCGCATGGATCGGTATTATTCGAGGAACCTTCATACACCATTGCGGTCGCATTTTTCCGTGGATCACACTTCCTCGAGCCTCAGAAAAACCTCGGTCTCGTGGCCTTTCAACCATTCCTCATCCCACTCGACGAATCCCAAACTCCGGTAGAGATTTGCCGCTGCTTCATTGTCCCTCTGGTGACTGGTGGCAACCATCTCGACGTCAGGATTGAGTTTGAGACGCCGTATGACTTCCCGCATGGCTGCACAGCCATATCCTTTGCGCTGATGATTCTGGTCGATCATGAGACGCAGGATGAAACCGACTCCGGTTGCCACCTCATACATCGTGAATCCGACCATAGAACCAGGAGGAGGATCGGAACCACGCATGGCGGCATCATAGATGGCCAGGGGAACCAGGGTCGGATTGACGTAGGCTTCTGCTAGTGATTTCGCATTCGTGGCAACCCATCCGGTCTGGTCTTCGCTAACCTGGAGACCGATACACTCCTCGTAGTTGTCGAGGGTAATCCGGCGTAAGTGGACTTGGTTCAAGGGATCATTCATCGCGATCCTCCTTTGTCGAGAGAGCCTTCTTCTATACACGAAAGGGGATGCAGAAATCTGCTCTTCTCGTTGTTCGCTCTGTATTGCTTAGGGGAGAAGGAGATGCTCGTGCTGGGCACGTCGATACACGAGCGCAGAAAAGGGGGCGATTCTATTTGACGGAATGCAATATATATCTTACATTAAGACATATAAACACGGCATCACCTGATCTGTCAGGTCGAAGCGACGAGGAATCTCTTCTTGGCAAACCGACTCAGAATGAAACTGGCTCGCATTGAGCAGGAATTGACGCAAGCCGAACTCGCGGAAAAAGTGGACGTCACTCGCCAGACCATCGGCTTGATCGAAAACGGCGAGTACAACCCTTCACTCAAGCTGTGTATTGGGACTGCAAAGGCTCTCCATAAGACCCTGGACGATCTCTTCTGGGAGGATAGCGATGATCACAGATGAGCGTATCCAAGCGACATACCATCAATGGTCTGCCCGAGGCTTCTTGGTGTGGTACTGGTTGCTCCTCATCGATCTGCTCTACAGGCAGTTTTATCTGCATCAACCCGTGCGGGAATATTGGGATCTCGGTGCCATATTCTTCATCGGTACCGGCTTTGTTTTTCTCGCCCTGTTGAGTAAAGGGGGATACTCGGGAAATCTGGGACGACACTTCAAAATCATCACGCCAACCGTAGTAGTTACCATACTCGTTGTCAATGTCCTCATGGGGAAGGTCAACACCATCGGGGATTCGGCAAAGACCATACTCGGTGCCGCTTTGGGTATGGCACTGATATTACCCGTGTCTTTCTATTTGAATCGCAGGTGGGAAAAGAGACAGGGGTTGAGAGACGACTAAAATACACCACCTATCCTCAGGGAAAATCAGAGACTTCCATACCACAGCTCAATCTCGCGCAAAATCTTTTCATAAAGCGTACTTTCGCAGATGGGAATGTACAGTCCTTCTTACGCCGTCGAGATCAACGGCATTCCCTTGCTGGATCAAGGTGAGAGAGGCTTTCCTCACGAGACGGTTCGTCTGGATCTGAGTCATTGGGTGCCTTCCTTGTTGTAGTTGTCGTTCTGCTATACTTCGAGAAGATCAATACATTGAGAAACAACCTTTACGCCAACGTCGCATTTTTCCTCTTGACTCTCCTTCGTGGAATGCATATCTCCATATTTGGATAAAGGCAAACCACGCTAAAGCGTGGGACGCAAAGTGATCGGATCCTCGTCAGATCGACCAAGGGAGGGATATTGGTTCGGGTAGATGGGAGAGCCGCTCTGCACAAGATAGCCGCACTGCCGAAGAGGGTAGTGCGGTTTTTTGTTTGCCGATGGAAAGGAGGAAAAAGCAATTCGCCGCATGTAGCGATTACCGTAAAATCACGCTGGCTTTGCACGTTCATCTCATCATGAGATTGCCAACCCATTCCCCGGAGACAGATAAGCCATGGCCGTTTATATGACTCAATTCTCGTATACTACTGAAGCGTGGGCAGCGTTGATTAAGAATCCCGCCGATCGCACCGTCGGTCTCAAGAACCTGGTGGAGAAGATGGGCGGTAAGTTGCTCGATTTCTATTACTCTTTTGGTGACCAGGATGGGGTCGCCATCATGGAAATGCCGGATGAGGGCAAAGCCGCGGCCTGTGTTCTCGCAGTCACCGCATCGGGACACCTTAGGGGAACTAAGACAACCCAATTACTCACCGTAGAAGAAGCCGTGAAAGCAATGGGTTCGGCAGGTGAACAGGTGTACGCAGGTCCAGAGGGATGAACCGTTCCCAGATGCGTCCCTTTAGCATTATCTGCTCCCTCGCTGACGAGAATCAGCGAGGGAGCTTTTTCTTGCCAGCGGTCACCCGAAGAGCTATCGTTTCTGGAACTTCGTGGATCTACGATAATGACAGAGACCGCCTGGTTTATCAGGTTTGCGGTGTAGGATGGGATTTCTATGTGAGTAGGTAGTTCAATTATGAGTCAGGTCGGAAATCCGACACAAGGAGGTGCGTATGTCACGTTTGGTGGTGCAGGCTATAAGCGTTTTCATGACGTTTGTGATTCTGGCGCCGAGTGCTGTCTCGTCCCAACAGGGACTCACGACAACGCAATGGCGTGACGACCTGAATTTCATGGTTTCACATATGGAGAAGATCCACCCTGTGCTATTCGCAAACGTGGAGGAGACCGCCTTCCGAAGGGCCGCCAAGGAACTCAGCGACAGCCTGGCTGACATGTCGGACTATGAAATCATCGTCGACCTCCTCCGTCTGGCGGCGATGTTGGAAGACGGCCATACGCGGCTTCACGGGAACAAACTTTCGGATTACTGGTTTCCCATTCGCATCGAAGAGTTTGTCGATGGTTTGTATATTACTGCGGTATCCAAAGAGCACAGTGACCTTTTGGGTAGGCTGGTTATCGAGATAGCCGGGCGTCCTGCCAAGGATGTATTCGAGGCTGTTAAGGCCATCACGCCACACGACAACGAATACTCTCAGATCTACACAGCATCGCTGTACTTGACCATGGCAAGTACGTTAAGCGGTCTCGGCTTGATTGAGGACTCCAGGAAACTTACTCTTACCACCATGAATCCTGACGCAGGGAAGGAAATGCGAACTGTGCGTGCGCGCGAATTCGCCTCGGACCAGGACATGTCTTGGTTTTGGCTGCTCAACAGTGTCCCTGTGGTCGATGGTCTCAGAATTTGGGATGGACACACTTCGGATGAACTGCCACTCTACCTGCAAAACGTGGACAAGCCGTATTGGTTCCATCACCTTGAGGATGAGAGCACCGTGTACGTCGGCTTCAACCTTTGTGCTGAAAATCCAGAAGAGCCTTTCGCAGATTTCAACACGAACTTGTGGAAACTTGTCGAGAAGGAAGATGTCCACTACGTCGTAGTTGATCTGCGACACAACATCGGAGGCACCAACTCTTTTGTATTACCTTTCGTCCACGAAGCGATCCGCCACCCCATGATTTCGGGTAATGGAAATCTTTTTGTGATCATAGGCCGCAAGACATGGAGCGCAGCGGTACATTTGGCAACTTGGTTGGATTTTCATGTCGATCCAACGTTCGTAGGAGAACCGACTGGCTCTGGCCCGAACCACTATGCAGACCCGGAGGCATTGACCCTTCCAAACAGCCAGATCCTTCTCCTTGTCTCGCGCTTGTACTGGCAGAACAGCTGGCCCTGGGATGACAGGCGCTGGATAGCCCCTGACGTACCTGTTGAGTACACATCAGACCAGTACTTCGATCTATCTGATCCAGCAATGGACCGTATCCGCGCCATTATCGAACACAACGGAGTTCCAAGGAATCAAGAATAGACAGGTAAATCTGCAAAAACCGCGCAGTTACACGTTTTTTCGTCACGTTATCCAAAGATAAGGTGACGATTTGAAGGATGTCGTTGACAGCGGTATGCCAGATTACGTAGAATCCCAGGAAAGTATAGAGAGAAGAAATAGACCAGTAACGATAAAAGGTCCACATGTCGCAAAAAGATCAATCGAAAAGCTTCGTCATCGCCATTACGGGTTCTTCCGGTGCAGGCAAAACCTCACTGGTAAAAGCCGTCACCTCCTTATGGGATGATGCCGTTTCCTTCTACTTTGATGACTATGACTCAACGCACCAATGTCCTGAGAATATCGAAGAATGGGTAAACAAAGGTATTGACCCTCATCAATGGAAGAACCCGCGGTTACTGGAGGATTTACATCTTCTCAGCCACGGCACACCGGTTACTCCTCCCAATTCCCAGCGAGAGATTAAGCCAGCCCGTATAATCGTGATGGAAGAGCCGTTTGGACGAACACGTGAGGGGATGGGCGAACTGGTAGATTTCGTAGCGTGTATCGATGTACCTCTTGAGATTCCGCTGGCACGACGCATTTTACGCGAACTGGATGGGGTTATGGAAAAGAAGACCAGCGAAGAATACATCAAGCAACTCCGAGGCTATCTCCATTGGTTTGTCAACGAATCAGGCAGAGACATGTATTTTCAGGTCAACGAAAAAGCCAAGGAAACGTGTGACCTGGTTGTGGATGGTAGGAAATCCGTGGATGAAATGGCGAAAGAGGTAGTGCAAGGTGTAAAACGGAAAATGGCTAGATAAACAAGGAAATTATCAGGCATCTAAGATGGCTGCCCAGACAGGAAGTGGACAAGATGAAATCGTATAACCCTCGAAAGAAACCCAATCCGGATCAATGGCTGGCACTGGATGAGGATGAGCGCATTTTTTTGATCGAGGAGTTTCACGAACGCAAGCGAATAAACCTTCCGAATGTACGCGTCCATGCTTCGTTCCATGCCATAATAGAGAATCAGTTAGCGTCTGAAGATCCACCTCAAACCGCTGACACCCTTAAACGGCTCTTCGGTGAAGGTCTGGATCGCCACGAAGCGATCCATGCAATAGGTTCCGTCCTTTCCGAGGTGATGTACCATGCGATGAAGAGTCCCTCGCAGAAGGTGGATTCGACCCAGGCTTACATCGAAGGCTTGGAAGAGCTGACCGTCGAGAAGTGGCTGGCCAGTGGAGAGTGAAAGGGATTCAATCGAGCTATGAGCGATTACATGGAATATTTGAAGAGCCAGCTTATGGCGCATTTTGGGGATGATATTGAGATAGCCTCCATGGAAGGAGGAGGTTTTTACCCAAGATTCCACGTGGAAGTAGATGTTCTCACCCAATCAAAAAGGTTATCGCTTTTTCTCAAAGCGATGAAACCGATGAGACCGGAACGCCAGGAAGCTGAATACTATGCTTATACGCACGTCTTACCCTTGCTTGAAATAAGAACGCCGCATCTTTTCGGCTGTTTCCCAGATATTGAGTACCCAACTCAGTGGCTGATTTTGGAACGGATTGAAGGGTGTTGGTCACAGCGAAAGCACGAAAGAGAAGTATTGGATATCTTCCAAGGGATTGGATATCTTCACGGTAAGGGAATAACATACCCTCCTGCAGTAGATCCAGGGGTTAGGGATTTCGAGTTTCCTTCTACAAAGGATGAAGAGAAGTTTTCTGAGATGCGTACTCTCTTGGAGGAATATGCCGTTGAGCTTTCGCTAGATAAACAGGTAGTTGAAGGTTTTGATCGAAACCTTGAATATCTACGGGAATCACAGAAGACATGGATACACGGAGATAATGATGTTTCCAATATGCTGATGTGCGCGGATGGTCTGTGCATCATTGACTGGGAGACGTTCTCTTGGGCTTCCCCTGCTCTGGATCTCGGAGATCTTGTTCAACGAGTAACTCTCGGAAAAAGGGAGAAGAAGCATATTGATGCCTATTGTCGTGGATTTGTAAGTGCTTCAGGTAAAAAGATTAATCCGGACCAGGTGAATGAATGGATGGACCAGGGCGTTTTCTATGATGGGGTACAAGGACTTACTCACTACTGCGAACGACGAATAAACGACAAGACCTGGGATGGAAAAGACTGGTTTGATTCCTGGGGTTTGCCAAGAGTTAGACGAATAAACGAACTGATAGGACGGAATAACCATTCCAATCTGTGCCTCCCGTTGTCCTTGATTACTTCCTCAATTGCTCTACCCCCACCTTCCTGGTAGTCACCCTGTTGAGAGTTGCTGAGTAGGGTCGTATACTTGGGACCTTCCTTCTTCCGGAGCCTGTCCCATGTCGCAACCTGCACACGTTGGCGAATTCTGCCCGAATCCGACCTGCGAAGAGTACGGGCAATTACAGGAAAATCGCTCGATCCGCAATATCAAGAAATTCGGCAAGACCCGGCAAGGGCGTCAGCGATATCGCTGCAAGAGCTGTGGCCAAACCTTCAGCGAAACAAAAGACACTCTATTCTACCGACGCCGGGTCAAAGCCGATGAGATTCTTGAGACCTTGGCGCTGTTGGCCGAGGGCGTCCGTATCAGCGTCTTGGCTCGGGTCAAAGGCCACAAAGAAGATACGATCCGTTCCTGGCTCTACGAAGCCGGTCAACACGCGGAAGCCCTTGAAGAAGTACTGTTGACCGACTACCAGATCACCCGTGGCCAGTTAGATGGTCTGTGGTCCTATGTCAAGCACAAGGGTGAAAAAAAGGGTATCGCGAAACGAAGAAAGCCGAGACCTTCTGGCGTTCGACGATGATCGAGATCGATACTCGACTGCGGGTAGCCTGGGGCATCGCCAAGAGTGAAACGCAAGCCAGCGTCCAGGTATTTCGCACCCTCAAACGACGGGGTCATCGATCGGGTCCTCCCCCTTTTGTGTCCGATGGACACGGCGGCATCGATCAAGCGCTCCTTTCCGTGTATGGCAAAGTACCTGCCTATAGCGGCTGGGGTCGTCCCCCTCGGAAGAAACAGGCGGTCGATGGCTGGCAGTATATGCAGTTGGTCAAGCAACGCGATGCCTATCGGCGTGTTACCGGTCTGGAGACGCGGGTGATGTATGGAAACGCTGCCCAGGTTAAAAGGAAGTTGCCGGCGCATCTGTCGTATGGAGAGCGCACCCATCTGACCATGCGTCTATTTAACAGTCGACTCGTCCGCAAAGGACTGGCTTTTTCCAAATCGCTGGCCATGCATCAAGCCGCTGCCGCTTGGGATGATCTGTATTACAACTGGGTGCATGCGGTCAGAACCTTGCGAGTCTCGGCCGTTGACCTTGGGATTAAAAAGTGGGAAGCCTGCACCCCAGCCATGGCGGCCGGACTGACGATGAGACCGTGGACGCCAAAGGAATTGTTGAACTGGGTCATCCCACCCAACGTCAAACAACACTCGAAAGGGTGACTACCAATTTATAGTCATGCTGCAAAGGCTGATGGCAAACCCAACTAAAGCGCTTCACACGACTTTCCTTCTTGTTTGGTTGTGTGTTTCTTCTATTCCAGTTCATGCGCAGCCAACGTATTCGCCGGTCACTCAAGATCCCCTCAAATTCGACTCCGACTTTCCTGCGACGATGAACGAACTCACCATAATGAGCGATGAATCTCGCATGTATGGTGTGATCTACATAGCGCAAGGAGAAGGTCCTCATCCCACCGTGTTGCTATTACACGGCTTGCCTGGGAATGAGAAAAACTTCGATCTCGCTCAAGCGATGCGCAGGGCAGGTTGGAATGTCCTCACCTTCCACTATCGAGGTTCGTGGAGTAGTGAGGGAGACTATGCCATTTCTCACTGTCTGGAGGATGTTCATGCCACCCTCAGCTTCTTGCGGAATGAAGAGATGGCTCAAAAATATAGAGTGAAGGCCGATGAGATCGTATTGATTGGGCATAGCCTGGGAGGATTTGCGGCTTTGATGGCGGCTCAGGAAGATGAAAATATCCAGTCCGTTGCTTCAATGGCAGGTGTTAATTTCCGTATCGCGATAGATGAAACAAAAATGGATACACCAGAGGGTTTTGAGTCGATGAGGCAAGCCTTTGATGAATCCGTTTCTTTTCTCAACGCGACATCGGGTGAAGCTTTGCTCAATGAAATTCTTGACCATAGAGAAGAATGGGATCTATTGAACTATGTGGACCAATTTGCTGAAAAGTCCATCCTCCTGATCGGGGGCACACGAGATCCCGTTGTCCCCGTCAGCTCTCATATAACCTTACTGGCAGAGGAAATCATAAAAGCAGGCGGGAAGCAGGTGAAACCGGTTGCTCTTGAGTCAGATCATGCGTTTTCAGATCGCAGGATTGAGTTGGCCCATATACTTGTTTCTTGGCTTGCGGAACAACGCTCTCCGTAAAAGGGGAATTATGGGTGAAATCGATAGGTGGAAAAAATGATCAGGATTTTTTTGCTTGCAGGTCAATCCAACATGGTTGGTGCCGGTATTACCGCACAGATACCGACAGCACAGAGAACTCCTCCAGGGAACGTCCGTCTATTTGAAGATGGTGAGTGGCGCGACCTTCTCTGGCGAGATCGATTCGGGCCGGAAGTCGGGTTGTCTCAACCGCTCTCATCGGCCTTTCCCGATGACCAGATCGTGCTATACAAAATAGCTCGAAGTGGAGCAAATCTGTATTATGATTGGAATCCAGACGGCGTCTCTACAGGACCGGAAGATGAGTATCGTGGGCCGCTATATCCAGAGTTCACAGATGCTCTCGGAACGCTGAAAGTGCAGCTCTCTTCGTCGGGCGAATTCATCGAGTTTTCAGGGTTAATGTGGATGCAAGGGGAACGCGATTCCGTCTTTGAGTTCATGGCGGAATCCTACGAAAGGAATCTGACGGACTTCGTGAACGCCGTTCGTAAAGATATAGGGAACGACAATCTCCCTTTTATCATTGGGCAGATCGCCCCTCGAGTGTATCGTCTTGAGGAAGGCCAATTTCAGCACGCTTTCCGGCACATTGTTCAGGATACGCAGCACGCTGTGGCCAAATCAAACAGCTTGGTTGAACTCGTTGAGACGATGGATCTCCCGCAGTCTGATAATCTGCACTTCGACACGGGTGGGCAGCTTGAGTTGGGAAGGCGTTTTGCGGAAGCTTTTCTCAAAGCAAGGATAACCGAATGATCATCCGCGTCTCCGCCAAACTGGCCAAGAAGATCCACCTCACCCCGTCCCAATCCCTTCCCGCCGATGACAATGCGTTTGCTGACTGGTCTACGCATCTGTTCACGGCAGATCGCACGCAGTATATCCTCATCACGAATACAGCATCTCTGTATTCGATGGTGATGTTCGGCAAAGGGATCACCAACGATGGCCAGTTCCTCGACAGAATGACGAGCTACATGGGTGAGTTCATCAGGGATGACGGATTTGGGTTTATTTATGAGCGCCTCATCGTTCCTTCGATGGAACGCGTGTCGTTTTCCAAGGCACTCAACCGATCCGTTACGGGTTCGATGAACGATCTTGTCTTCATGGCGAAGACTCGCTTGGTCGAGGGAGAGGTTTCTCCATATGATGTATCGTTCTGGTTGAACGAGGTGCCGATGTCGTATATCAAGTATGGGAAGTCCAAGGATGCGTTTCAGTCGTTGAGCGTCGGATAACTGATGATCCACATGGGATAGACTGGTGAGCCGGCTTTACAAATCGAGATGGATCTGATAATTGACTACAGACGACCGACACCTGTTGATTGAACGCTTTCTCGGAAACTGGTTTCCGCGGGGAGTCGATTCAATATCGGAACGTCTGCCAGGTGGGGACCTTAACGATGTCTACCGCGTTGATTGCCAAGACCAGGCATTCGTCCTACGCATCTACAACAAGGCCGCGACCCATGCAATGGTTGAGTGTGAACATGCTGTGGTGGGGCAGTTTGGCTCCAGATTGGTCGAAGTGCCCGTGCCTATTCCAGCTAATAACGGCGGCACCGTGGTTCAGGAAGACGATCTGGTGGCCTCGATGCTGCCGTTTATTGACGGATATCGTGTTGACATCACTGAAGATGTAGAACTTCGAATGGCGGCAGAAATGCTGGCGCGACTCCACTCGGTAGGGGAAACTATTGAATGCCCTTCCCCACGTCCCGGATATCCGGCCCTGGTCCATCTCGATTGGCATAACAATCGTTGGTGGAATTGGGCTTCGGTTGAGCAGACGCTTAGGGAGAAGGATCAGCCCATCATCCTCGCTGACCTTTCTCGGATTCTCGACAACCTTCCTTCAATACTTGATTATCTGCAGAAATTGGAGTTGCCCGTCGTGCAGGTACATGGCGATTACTATGCCGGGAATATTAGGGTGCAAGACGGCCGCATAGTGGGAATATTCGATTGGGATGAAACGCGTCGTGACTATCGGGCTTGGGAGGTGGCTAGGTCGGTTTGGGAATTCTGCTGCCTGAGGAATTTCGAATTGGATGGACGTAGATCCAAGATGTTCATAGACACCTATCTTGATGCGCAAGGAGAAGTCACTTCTTCCGAGCTTTCTGCATTTGGGCCACTAATCGGAACGGGGCTTTAATGGGAGTTGCTGTATGACTTTGGGGAGGAGCAATGGGAGATTCGCACGGAGCATGGAGTAGGAACGAATAACAGATTTCATTGTAAACGTTTTTTCATTGTAAATAGGAACACATTAAATGCACCGGACGCTAAAGCTCCGCTGACTTGCGATGTTGACTGCCTGGTTTATCAGGTTCGCGGTGTAGAATGGGATAGCCTGGTGAGCAGGTGGCTTAATAACGAGTTTTCGAGAAGAAATGGAATCAAGACGACCAATGCTTGTCATGATCGGGGGGCCGCCTTGGGTGGGCAAGTCCACATGCGCACGCGATGTGTTTGAGGGATTGGACAACTCTGCCTGGCTTGATGGAGATGACGTCTGGCGTGTGAACCCTTTTTCGGTTCAGGACCCTCGGCTACGCAACAGCGACGCGAACATGTCTTTCGTCCTGCGAACATATCTCCTCTCGCCCTTTGATTACGTCGTCTTCTCATCGGTCGTTCTGACAGACCAGCCCATCACTTCAGGAATCCTGAACGCGATCGACGTTCAAGAATACGACATCATCTTCTTTATGCTGATTTGTTCCGCTGAGGTGCTGCGGTCACGAAGCGTGCAGAGAGACGGCATCACCAGCCCGGATCCTCGCTTCGACATTGCTGCTCGCGCCATAGACGCGATCCAAATCGACACAAGCAATATGACATCGACAGACGTTGCTGCCAGAATACTGACTATTGTTCGCGATCCGGCCGGTGCCGGACTCACCACTGTGAGTAACCACGGCGTTCGCAGGTGGCACAAGCAGCAATTGCAGAATCGGGTGGCCGGGACTGACCAGTAATGGCCAGACCCAGCTTCCACACCACCCGGCATGCGGGTCCGCACCGGGCGGTTCCCAGGAAGATGTAGAGTGAGTCCAAAACGCGGACAGGCGTATCCGATAAGAATCAAGATAGGATATTCACAATGAAGCACATCTTTCTTGCCGACCTTTGTCTGATGCTGTTGGCTGCCTGTGGCTGTCAATCGAACGAAGGCCCCAAGTCGCCATCGTTGTTCCCCGATGACATCACGGGAGACGCCCAAGCGACCTACACGGCTTATGTGCAGGCCATCAACGCTGGAACCGAGACTCTGACCACCGAAATCCCTTCGACGTACTGGGCAGATCGGATTACTCTTTAAGCACCTTCCGATAGGCGGAACCGGCCATGGACACGCAGTTTCGGCACTTAGAGCCATCAAGAGACTGGGTGGTAAGTAAGATGATGATATCAGAAAAGGAAGGCGTGGGTTGCCTTCCTTTTCTGCTTCTCCAATTCCCTTCAGTTGTTTCCAAGCCCCTCTACCACGTCCTCCGATATTCATAGTTCGCTATTGTGCCCTTGTCAGGATTGAGCTCAGTTGGCCATTGCTGACAGCAGGTGGACCCGCACAACTGTGGTAGGGCGTTTCTACATGAGCCCAATTGTCCGGCATTCTCATCAGCCCGAAACAGCCACGGCTGCGAAGGATTCTCAAGGTTTAGGACGACTAAGTTATAAGAAGGGACAATATGGATGAAAATGAGCTCGGCAGATGAATTGACATTGGCCCGACGCGCTGCTGCCGGATACGAGGTCGAGATGGAATCCCTCTATTCCCGCTATGCCGACGTCCTCTTCGCATTTATCTGCCATCATATGGCCGAGTCACGTTCGGACGCGGAAGACGTGTATCAAGACACGTGGCTGGCCGCGCTCAATTCACTGTCTACATATAATGGCCAAAGTCGTTTTTTTACTTGGCTGTGCGGCATCGCCCGCCACAAGATTGCAGACCGCAATCGACGCTGTAACCGCGGCCAAATCGCATTGTTGCATAGCCACCCATCGATACAACTATCCAGGATGATGGATGACATTGCCTTGCCCGAAAAGCTTCTGAGGCAACATCAAACGCGCGTTCGTGTGGTCAAAGCCCTGGCCATTCTGCCAGAGGAATACCGGTTGGCGCTGACGGCACGGTACGCTGACGAATGCACCGTGAAGGAGGTGGCTCAGCAACTCGGAAGAAGCTACAAAGCTATTGAGTCACTTCTCTCTCGGGCCAGAAAAGCCCTTCGAGAAGCATTGGCTGAAATTGATGCGGAGGAATCTGATGGAGGATAGCGAACGCTGTCTGGAAACCAATGTCGCACGGATAATGAAGGCAGGGATCGGTATGCACGCTCAGCTCGATGAGTGTGTCAAAGAGCAAACGTGGCTCCGTCTTGCATCCCAGTTGCGCACACACCGTCGTGCTGTCTCGTTCCCTGATCTATCTCTGATCATCTTGACCGGAATCCTGGCTCTTCTTGCTGTGTTGTTGGCGAGCGAAACGCTTGGAGTCGGCGCATCAATGGCAATGAACCCTCTCTTCGTCGTTGCGATTGTAGTATTGGCACTAAACCTTGCCACGATACCTGTGGCGGGTCTCGTCATTGTGATAAGGAGGAGACACAATGCACAACCAACTTAGACGTATTCTGCCAACCGTGGCTGTGTTTGCGGGGTTGGCGGCATTGGTTCTCTTAGTTTTCCTCTCTCGACACATGCAGTCAGAGTTGATGACCAATGATTCCGCACGGCAGTCCGTCGAGGAGACATTGGCTCAGCTTCAGGCAATGCGCCCAGCTTCCTCCCAAGACTTAGCCTTCCGGGAAGCGGTGAAGCAGGCCTTGGACGCTCCCTACGTGGCTACAGTCTGGCTGGTTGGACCTGATGGCCGAGTCCTCTACAGTGCGGGAAGTACTGCCACAAGCACTGCTTCACAAGACAGAGTCCAAGAACTAGCCACAAATGAGATGCTCCGCACAATAGAGGCCCTCGACGAAATGGATACTAGCGATGAGCAGCGGTTGCTGCTGCTGACCGTCTCAGCTATCCGAAGGGAAGGAGAACACAATGACATCTACCGTCACCTAGTACGTCGAGTCCAGACGCAGGACAACTCGACGGTTGCGCTGATTGGAATTGCCTACGACTTTGCCGGATGGGTGCCCGGTCTGGGATGGAAACTCGCCGTGTTAGGCTTAGCCCTATCCTTGGCCCTCTACTGGCTGTCACTGCCTCTCTGGGTTTTCTTGGATGCACGCGATCGAAGAGACCGTGCCTGCGCGTGGGCAATGTTTGTACTTATCGGAAATGTAGTCGCACTCATCGGCTACCTATTGGCCGTGAAGCATACTGCGCCAGATTGACATGCTACCTCATTCCACGCCTCTTACCACAGGTCTATTGTTTCGAAGCGCACTGCATAGTGGCGGGATAGGCCGTGCATTCCGGCGGTTAGGATTCAAATACACCTGTTCCGCGTCGGCCGGGAAGTTGTCGCTTTATGATTTTCTGAAGGAATATGGCCACCGCGGGAATCCCGACTGGGATCTTGCTGCACCCCGATGGCGGGAGGACCCGGCACGGGTGCAACGGCTGGTGACGCTGGTATCACGGTCTGGTGCGGACGCTGCCGCTCAATTCGAGATGCAGAAGGAAGCACGGAAGGAAGCGGAGCGCCAGTTTTACGATGACATGGGAAAAAGGTGGTGGCTGCGCCCCCTGCGCAAGGTTATCATGCAGGAACTGAGATATTACCAGCTCTACTCACCCCTACGCGAAACCACGCAGAGTATCTGTTATATGTGGATCGAGCTGACACGGCAGGGGTTGCTGGAAGCGGGGCAGAGGAGTAGGGCTGGGGAGCTTCTCTTCTATCTTGCGATAGATGATGTGGAGCGGGTGCTGCGGGGCGAACAGATCAGGGATCTGCTGGAGCGTGCCCGGGTCCGGCGGAGACGATTGCGGTTGACCAGGGCCATTTACGTTCCGCATACGTTACGCTCAGATGATCTCGAAGCCATCGGACGCATGCCTGAGCTGCCCAAGGGGGCACAGGAGTTAACGGGCCACGTGGTCTCCTCCGGCGTTGCGGAGGGCCGGGCGAGGGTGGTCACGGACCTGGAGGAAGCGGTTGATCTAGTGCCGGGTGAGATTCTGGTCACCGCGACCACCGACCCAGCCTGGACGCCGCTGTTTCTGGTGGCCGGAGGGTTGGTGCTGGAACAGGGAGGGATGCTCAGCCACGGCGCCATTGTAGCCCGGGAATACGGCTTGCCAGCGGTGGTCAATGTGGCCCACGCTACCCACATCATTCGCAATGGCCAGCACATTACCGTGAACGCGGACCAAGGCCGAGTGGTGCTCAATAGTTAAACCTCAAGATGTTGCGGTCAGTCGTATTTATCCGATAATGATAAACCTCAGCTCTTTTTCCTCATAGGGCTGGGGTTTATCTTTGGGAGAGGATTGCGCAGAACCCTCCAGAAACTGCGCAGTTACGACAATTTTCGTCACGTTATCCAAGGATAAGGTTACAAGAGCCAGAGGTATCGATCACGACGGCGTCCAGAACTGGATAAACAGCATCCTTTCACAAGGAAAGAACCGATGGCCGATCTTGACCCCATACTATGGGATTTGCCTACTGCCATTTACACCGATAGGCTTCTGCTTCGTCCTCCTCAGGTTGGGGATGGAGAGCTAGTCAATAGAGCGATCAAGGCATCCTTCGACGAATTGCACAAATGGTTGCATTGGGCATCCAAGATGCCATCCATAGAGGAGTCTGAGGTTGAGGTCAGAAAAGCTATGGCCCAATGGATACTCAGGAAGTACTTCCGATTCTATGCCTTTGCCGATGAGGAAACCTTCGTTGGAGTCGTCACGATTTACGAAGCCAATTGGGATGTGCCGGCCTTCGAGATGGGATATTGGGGACATACAAACCATTCGGGCCATGGATATATGACGGAGGCGGTTGGCGCTGCCACGAGGTATGCTTTCGAATTTCTTAAGGCAAAACGAGTCGAGATATGCTGTGATCCCGATAACGAACGAAGCCCCAAGATACCTGAAAGACTGGCGTATACATTCGAAGGCAATCTCAAGTTTTCCGAGCCTAAGGAGGATGGCTCTGGCGTCAGAGATACGTTGGTTTTCGCCCGGTATGATCTTGAGAGCCTACCCGAATTTGGGTTTGGACTTACTCCTCGACTCGCCTGAGCTCCATCGCAAGGAGAGGCACCATGTATACGGCTAAAGACATAGCTGCGGTATTTGAGGAAATCGCACCGCTGGATTCAGGGGTTCCCGGTGATCAGCTTGGTTTCGTATACGGCGATCCCAACACAGAGGTGAAAGGCATTGCCTGTCTGTGGAACATCCATAGCGAGAGCATCCGTCTATGCGCTGAACACGACCTCAACATGATTATCTGCCATGAAGGAATCTGGCATCCATCCCAGACGAGTCCGTGGTATGAAGGCCCCACGGAAGATCGCATCTGCTCGAACCTCAAGCGCCGTGAGTTGCTTGAGAAACACGACATGGTCGTGTATCGCAGCCATTCCAACTGGGATGCGCTGGAAAAAGATGGGGTCCATGACCAGGCAGTTTCTTCTCTGGGCATACAAGGACTCACGGTCGTATCCAGACAAAAATTCTTCGCCGTCGTCGAACTCCCTGAAGCCATGACGGTACATGATCTCAAACAACGCGTTCAGCATGGATTGGGATTTGCGGACTGTCGTCTCTTCGGAGATGGGGACAAGTCGATTCGACGATTCTCGTTTCTCATTGGTGGATTCGGTGAGAATCAAGTCAATATGCCCCAGGCGGCAATGGAGATGGGAGTGGAAGCGGTAATCATCGGTGAGATGAGCGAGTTCATCGTCATCGCGTGTCTCGAGATGGGTCTTCCGGTAATAGAGAGCTTGCACAGTATCAGTGAGATTCCAGCGATCCGACGACAGGCGGAGATCCTGTCCGAACGCTTTCCGGACATACGAGTGGAATACATTCCCAGTGGGGCTACAGCGTTTATGTCCTGACAGGAAGTGGACAAGATGAAATCGTTTAACCCTCGGAAGAAACCCGATCCGGACCGATGGCTGGCCTTAGATGAAGATGAGCGCATCTTCTTGATCGAGGAATTCCACGAACGCAAGCGAATAAACCTTCCGAATGTACGCGTCCATGCTTCGTTCCATGCCATAATAGAGAATCAGTTAGCGTCTGAAGATCCACCTCAAACCGCTGACACCCTTAAACGGCTCTTCGGTGAAGGTTGCACTTATTCGTTGAATCTAAGAAAGGAAATATACTAATATGACACAGCCGTATTACGACTTCTGCGTGGCAGCGGGTGGTGGTCAGCACAGGGATGGCGGCGCACTGTACACGTGCCGACTCGACTCTGATGGTAGTGTAATTCGCGTTGTGAGCACGACAGGATTACCTAGTACTGCCCCAGGATATTTGACTGTTACCCGAGCGCGATCTGGAGAGCAGATACTCTACGCCACAAGTGGCGAGGAGATATCGTGGTTCTCGATTGGTGACGACGGCAAGGTAGAGTTACGCGGTAACGCTCCAACAGGCAGCAATGGCGCCTCACATTTGTGTACAGATAGCACTGCCCATCTATTATTTACAGCAAATTATGGCAGCGGTACGGTGTCTTTGCTGCCTATCGCCGAGGATGGCGCACTAGGTGAAGCGAAAGTTTATTCGCATGGTCCAGGAGCGCATGACGGTGCTGCAGGTAGTTGGGGCGAGGGACCACAATTCCGGCAAGAGTCAGCACACCCTCACGGAGTGGTAGTATGTGGCGGGCAGCTCTACGTAGCGGACCTGGGTACGAATCAGGTCGTCTGCTGGACCATCGATTTCGACAATCGCATGCTGCGACCTGCAAGCGCCATCACACTGCACGATCTTGCGGGACCTCGACACATCCAGTTCACGAGTAGTGGTGATGTGGGATTTGTTCTAAATGAGCTCGATAATACGGTCTGTGTGCTGCGGCGTGACGTTGCTGAGGGAGGTGAACTCTCGTTGGTGCAGACTCTTTCCTCGTTGCCACAGGGATGGGCCGAGGCCCACGCTGACCCTGCGACGTTCCCAAACGAAGTTTACTCCAAGCCTTCGCATGCTTCCGAGCTGCTGCTCTCGCCTGATGATCGCTTTGTATACGCTAGTAATCGCGGGCATGATTCAATTGCGGTTTTTGAAATAAATGCATTGGATGGAACACTTACGCCATTGCAGTTCGAGCCGACACGGGGCCGCATTCCTTGGGTGTTTTGTTTGAGCGAAGACGGCCGCTTTGTGGTAGTGCAAAATAATCACACTCGGGCTAGTGAGACGGGACCAGACAGCGTGGTGGTGTTTCGGCGAGAGGCGCCCACCGGACTGCTGAACTTATCGGCGGCGCGCTTGGAATTTCCAACGGTGTCATCCGTTTGGGCACTCCCCGGGAGCCGACCTTGAAAAAATTACGACAATTGTGTTACGATAGCGACCGCACGGCACCTGTCACTATCTTGAGATCCACACGGATCAGTGTTCACCTTCTGAAGCTGCAGAGCAAATCGCGAAGCGTGTGCAGTCGGATGAGCCGCCAACAGCCTTGCGTAGTCTTCTCGTCGAGCCAACGCGGTGATGGCAATCTCCATCGCCAGGGGCTCCCCAATCGACCAAACCGCGCCCGTGTCTTTCCGGTACGATCGCGCTGGGGGAGGGTGGGGTGAGTGGGGGAAGCGCAGAGAATCTACGAATTCTCTGACGCGTCCAAATATTCGTCGGAAGATCTGATCTTCATCTTCGTCAAATTCCTTCTCAGACGAAATCTCAAGCGAGGTCGTCGTCGAGCGAATGAGAAAACACGTCTGAGAACGATTGATGTTTTTAACGCGGAGTTTGCATATTGGCTCCCTTTCGAGGGAGCCTTTTCTGCGTTTGGTAACGCAAGAGTGGATTTCGTATCTTGGGTGCGTCAAGGAGAGGACAGACGGTAGTCGTATGGACGGTCGAAGAGAGAGATTGGCTGCGTATTCTCAAAATATGAGAGATGAAGGATGAAACAAAATATCCCTTTTCAAGTCATGGGCATTAAAACTTTTCTGAAAGAATATCGCTCCCTGGTTTTTTGGCTGGTGTGGGGTATTTGTATGAGTTTATGGGGTGGTCTTACCGTCTGGGATTATCAAACCAGTTTTGCCATATTCATGGGGTTTGGGATTTACCTGGGATTGGTGAGCCAATTCGTCAAAGTAAAATGGCACAGAGTAGTTGCCTGGTGTCTATGTTGGGCTGTTGCTGGCATTGCTACCTGGAAACCGGCGGTCAGTTTTTTTCAAGTAACCACGCACCAAAAAATAAGTCGGCGATTTCTAGTTGAAGATATAAGGCAAATGGTTTCTATTCTGGAAAGCACTCACCCTGATCCCTATTTACACGGCGATGGCAAGATTGCTTTTCATCGGAGAATGCAGAATTTGATTCAAACTATACCTGAAGACGGATTGGCAAAATCTGAGTTTTACCGTCACCTGTGCCCGTTTATCGCAGCGGTTGGAGATGGACATACCGCACTGTGGGAACCCTATCACATAGATAATCAATCCCCTGGGGGGATACCACTCTACTTCCGGGTGGTGGAAGACTTCCTCTATGTCGCAGGCGTGATTGATCCTACACATCAGCCTTTGATCGGATCTAAATTGGTATCTGTGGAAGATGTCTCAGTAGATGAACTGTTTGAGCGCCAGTCACGCATAAGGGGATGCGATAATGAGTATCAATTGATGCGCAATCTTGGGTATGACGGTTCCCTCTGGCACAAGAACAAGCTAGAACATCTGCTTCCGGAATGGAATGGTGATTCGCTTGATGTAGTCCTGATGAATCCGAAAGGCAATGAGATTGAGCTTGTGCTACATCCCAATGAGATAGGGCAAGACAAGATAGTTACAGCATCAACCTTTGTTAAACCTCCGTCAATAGAAAAAAGCAATTATGTATATCGGTTCATGGATGAGGAAAAGAAAACCGTCCTTCTTCTTATCGAAAACATGTACACCTATAGAGAATCCTTTGAAATGGAAATGGCTCTCGATATGCCTCCTCGAGAGGATCTGGCCAATTATCTTTATCAGCAATACAATGGCAAATCCCCGCCTGTAAGGTATAAGGATGTTGTTGAAGGAATACCCTCCGCTACCGAACTATGTCGGGAATTGGTTCAGGTAATGAAAGAGAACCAGTCAGAGAACTTGATCATTGATCTCCGGAGGAACCAAGGAGGGAATGCTTTCATCTCGACGATCTTTTTCTATTTCCTCTATGGGAAAGAGGCTTTGATATCCTTCCATGACGAGAGAAGCATATTCATCAAGAAATATTCGTCACTTTTCTGGAGACAGTATCCAGCACGGAACCTTGATGATATTAACAAACACCAACCCATCGAACTGACAGAAGATGACTATGACTTCTCTGGCTATCCTGAATACGGTAGTGATCTGACGCGTGAAGAATCTATTCGAATCATTGAGGATGAAGCATCCAAGACGGCCACTTTCTGGGAGGAATATCAATCGGAAGAATACTCCGGTTATTTTCGGCCGAAAAATGTTCTGATTCTCTGCTCTCCCATAACAGCCAGTTCAGCATATGCCTTTATGTACGATCATTGGGCAGTGGGAGGCAGGGTTGTCGGCATACCTTCATCGCAGGCTGGGAATAATTTTGGTGCTTGGGTTGGATTTAGGCTTAAATACTCCGGGTTAAAGGGTGGTGTTTCTCATCTATATGTAACTCACTTCCGCGAAGATCCCGAAATGGGCAGAGTGTTCCGTCCGGATTATGAAATGGCATATGATAATTTGGTAGCGTATGATTTCGATCCCAATGCAGAGATCCTGTATACATTGGCATTGGTTGATAGTCTGTAAATTGATACGGATTGAGTTGGATAGATACTTAGAGAATCTACCCAAAGAGCCTCGCTCGTATGAAACGCCAGCGATCGTGCACGGGGAGGGTGGGGGGGAAGTGGTTTCGCGGAAAGTGAGAGCGTCTGAGATTTCGAGGAACGACATTCCGACTTCATTCTTCATCAAGATCGGTCCCCATGGACATCCTGACGCATCCCGAAGCAGTGACATCTGAATTGGCCACGACTTGGCTGCGCGAGCAGGGATCCCTTTCGCAAGGCGAAGTAGTCAGTGTGACCGTGGATGCCCTCCGATCAACAGACCTTTCCGTTACAGCATCCCTACGATTGAGCTATTCGCCAGATACCAACGGTGACGTTCCGGACAGCTTGTTCTTCAAGGCTGCTGGTACGATTACCGTCTGGGTGTCATTGGGCAAATCAATCGTCGCATTGAGCATGGTTTGTTCGATTCTGCAGCAGGACTGTGGATCTGTGACAACTGTCTGAGTGCATATGAGGATCTCGATTGCCACCAACTTCTCTGAGGCATAGACGGTTCAAGCGCAACCTGACGGTTCCTACGCACTCAAGCTTTTCATAGCCCTCCATCCACCTCAGAAGTGCCCGTGTATTTTTGTCCTGATCCTGATCGTGATCGTGATCGTGATCGCGTTCGGTTCGCAATCACCCACACCACTTTTACACTGGATAGGTTCGGTGCCCCACAGACATCCATCCTATTGAGATCTCAGTTTTTCTCCTCTTCCATACTGCCAAACGAACTCGCGCGTAGAATCGTTTCTTTCATGTCGTAAATCGAAGATCGATATCTCACTACAGTTCTCCTGTGTTGTGAGATCGATCGACGGTGAGAAACTGAGATAAGACTTGGGGCCAGCCATTCTGGAAATGGGCTGGTTTTTTCTTAATGGGCTGTTTGGAGACTCAGGAACCCTTCGTGGTAGATGCACCATTCCCTCTACCCGTTGACAATCTTTACAAATCTCTATCTTCAAATAGGATAATTTCATTAAGGAAAATAACGATACGGGTTTGGATATCAGTCTCATAGGGAGTAATAGCCAAACTGGTCACGATATCGAGTAGTTAAATGACATTTGTTAAGACAGAGATAGGAGAAGATCCTCCCAGCGAGAGGAGTAGGCCATGAAAAACCTGATCTTGATTTTCACAATCGGAATAATTCTGGTCGTAGGATGGGTGTATTTCGTTAAGAAAGAGAACACTGTATCATTCTCTAGAAACGGAGATGGCACCTTACAAATTGAAGGAGTCGTCAAAGGCGAGAAGCTGAATGTGACATTACCTGAAGGTGCTTTCTCGGGGTCGACGGGTACGGTATATCACTATGGCTCAAACGATACCATTCCCCTTACACATTATGATGAGTTGGGTTTAAAAAGGGATGGCTCATACCAGGTAAGCCATGCAAATGGAAAAAAAGCAATTGAAGGAACTTTTGAGGACGGCAAAATGGTAGGTAAATGGACCTATTACGATGAGAGTGGGGAAAAAATAAAGCAAATGAAATATATCGATGGAGTTTTGAAAGAGACAATAGATTGTCAGGAAAATGATTGCAATTCTTTTTAAGAGTGGTTGCCGAAAGGAAGAGTATGTAGATTGTTTCGTGTAAGTGCCCATAGTATCTTGATGCGAGTGGAATATCCTAGTGGACAGGCAGCGTAGACTGGGATATGCTAGCGAGAAGGCGGTATAGTTACTTGTTCATCGACGGAGGATGCAAAAGTTGAGATCGTACAAGTATGAGCAGTTGACGGCTTTACAGTTTGAGCAGGTGTTGGAGGAAACACCACTAGTATACGTGCCCGTGGGCTCACTTGAGTTCCATGGTCCGCATCTGCCATTGGGGATGGATACCATACACGCCTATGAGTTCTGCCTGCAGGTTGCCCGGAACACAGGAGGGATAGTGTTGCCTCCGAGCTATTGGGGGACCGTTGGGCATGACGGCTGGAAAGGAAGTCTGTTGATATCCGAAGAGACGTTTCAAGTCCTGATGCGCGACGTCTTTCGCCTGCTCGCGGAACAGGGCGTGAAACTGATCGTGGCGACAACCGGCCATCACCCGACTCACCAAGGCAAGACCATGGCCAGGATTGCCCAGGAGATCATGAGCAAGTATCCATCGGTAACAATTCTGACTCTGGATCCCTATGGGACCCATCCTGACGACGAGAATGCGGATCATGCCGGGAAGAAGGAGACCTCGCTGATGCTGGCCATTCGTCCTGAATGGGTCCATATGGAGGAACTCCTCGGCGATGATGCCTTCAAGGGTATTTGGAAGGACTGCGTGGACGGCACGGCAGAATTCGGCAGCAGATATCTCAGTGCGTCCGTAAGAAACTGCACTTCCATTGTGAAGGAAGCATTCAATGACCTGTCGATGAACAAGCCGGATGCAGGGGACGGCAAATAGCCGTCCCTGATTCGCGACGTTATCCAAATCTTCTTGTATGGTGGGTATCCTGCGGAAATCCGAAATTCGGGTCGTTGTAGAGGACTATCGCTGCTTCTACAATCAGGAACGACCCCATAGTAGTTTGGGCTATAAAACACCCCATGAATTTGCCCAATCTCTAAACTATCACCCCGCCGATATCCGGCGAACCTCACATCAAAACTGATCCAACTCTAGGGGTCTCCTCACATCGGCCTGGATGTAGTAGTAACAGACAGGGATGAGGATGGTTCTTTCTCCTGGATAGCATGGGGAAGAGGGGGAGGAAAATACAAGCTCACAGACCGACTAGGGGATGCGTTCCTGGTCCGCAACAGCAATATGACTTTGGAAGAGGCGCGTACTCCACTACTCAGCAACATAATTGGGCATACAGTAGATAGTATGAGAAATTCCACTCGGAAAATATCGAGTTATCAGGTATTTTTTACGGCCGTACCATTCGCCTTCTCCTTACTTCATCTGTTTTTCTTTGTTTTCTATCCTCGGCTCAAAGAGAATCTCTATTATTCAATTTTCGCGAGTAGCGTAGCGGCCTATACATTTGTCGATTTTCAAGCTGGATTTTCATCCATTGGTGGATGGAGTGCCATCATCCCGACGAATATAGCCATGCCACTAGCGGGTTTGGGTTTTATTTACTCGTTGTCTTACGCGCAATTACCCAAAAGATTCTGGATCTTCCTGTTGATCGGGCTCGCGGGAATGGGAACATCATGGATAAATCCTCCCAGTGCATCTTCCAGTAAAATTGTATTTCTATACCCTCTGCTGGTGTTGGTAGGTTATTTAGAAATGTCGCGAATCTGTTTTTCAACTGTATTGAGAAAAAAAGAAGGCGCCTGGATCCTCATCATCGGATTCGCCTTTTTTATTGCTCTCAACATCGAAAGGCTACTGCGGTATCTGGGATTTTCAATAACAACACATTCTCAATATTACTACTATTGGGGATTTTTGGGCGTAATACTTTCCATGTCTATATACCTCGCCCGGAACTATGCAAAGATCAATAGAAACCTCGAAGCACAGCTCGTTCAGGTAAAAGCGCTTTCCGAACAAGCGATTGAACAGGAACGCCGAATACGAGATGAAGAAGTTCAACGTCAGTTATTAGAAGAAGAGCTGCAAACTGCTCACGACATGCAAATAGGTTTGATGCCCACCGAATCCCCCATTATCAAAGGTTTTGATATATCAGGGCGCTGCATTCCTGCCAATCATGTCGGTGGCGATTTCTTCCAATACTTCCCGATATCAGACAACCGATTAGCAATTTCCCTGGCGGATGTAACCGGCCACGCAATGGAAGCTGCCGTTCCCGTGATGATGTTCAGTGGAGTATTGGAAAGTGAGATCAAACATGATCAAAGCCTGGATCATCTGTTTGCCAGCTTGAATGAGACGCTCAATAACAAACTCGATAATCGAACCTACGTGTGCTTCACGATGGGAGAGATCGATCCGGATACCAGGAAATTCCGAGTATCCAATGGCGGCTGTCCATACCCGTATCGATACAGGGCATCCGATGGAGAAATCGCTGAGATCCAGATCGATGCGTATCCTCTCGGAATTCGCTCTGGTACTCAATACCAGGTCCAAGAACTCCAGCTGGAACCAGGGGATCGCGTCGTATTTTGTTCAGATGGGATCATTGAGGCTGAGAATGTAGATGGAGAATTGTTTGGTTTTGAGCGCACCGCAGAAACGATCAGGGAAGGGTGTTCTCAGGATCTATCTGCCCCTCAGCTCCTCGACTACTTGATCAACGAGGTCAAGGTCTTTGCTGGAGAGACTCCTCAAGGCGACGACCAAACGGTAGTCGTATTGGCGGTCGAAGCCTGAGAATACCCAGGTATCCATAAGAGTATCGACAGAGGGGAAATTATATGCTCATCCTTACGCCGATCACGGGCATTGAGATCATTGAAATCCAGGACGGCCAGATCATTCGTCGCTGGGGAGAATGGGATATCTCAGCTCATATATGAGATAGCTATCCCCACTCCCACTCCAACCCCCCACTCCCCATCCAGCTGGGTTGCGTCTTTGGTGGGTCGCTTCGATCGCACTTGAGGAGAGCGAGAGATGAAGAGATTACAGCAGTTATCAGAAAAGCTAAAAAAGTGCGGATTTGATACTGAGATCTTTGAATCTGGTAATAAAGCATCTAATAGAATTCGTGGAATCGTCAATGGGTGTTCTGTGGGCGTTGGGAGTTCGATGACGTTGGAGTGCCTGGGGTTATTAGAGAGCTTGAAGAGTAATGCGAAAGAAGTGTTCTTTCACCTTCCCGGTGGAGCGGGAGAAGAAGAAAGAAAAGCTTTGACCGCTGATTTTTATCTGACATCAGCAAATGCCATTTCCATGGACGGCCACATTGTGAATATTGACGGGACTGGAAATCGCGTGGCGGCAACCTGTTTTGGGCCCAAACAGGTCATCTACGTAGTCGGGAAAAATAAGATTACAGAGACACTTGATGGCGCGATGGTTCGTGCGAAGAACACGGCCGTAAAACTGGCCAAGCACTTTGGTCGCAGAACTCCCTGTATTAAAACAGGGGAATGCGAAGATTGTTTATCGGCTGAATGTATTTGTTCAATAACTACAATACATCGCAAAAAGCCGTATGGGATAAACATATCCGTATTCTTAATAGACGAAGAGCTTGGTCTCTGACACAGGATTGTACCGGTCTGCCTTGTAATAACTCAGTCTGGATAAATGACAGCTTCGATGAGGTGCTTCGGATAACACAAGGACCCGTGTGAGGCTCCAACGATCGTTCTGGGTTTGCAGGATGTTGAGGGTTTCTCTCATATTATCGTTGTACAGGAAAGGTCGGAGGGGCTGACTCGTACTTGTTCGAGGCTAAGTGTTTTGTCAACAAAAAACGTTGACAAAATTGCAATCAAGATCTACCAGTAGATTAATATAGTTACGCGATTTCCGAAGACCAGAAACTTTGTTGACAGACCACTAAGTCCCTTAATGACTTCGGGATCCAATGGATGGAAAAGCACTTCAAGGGGTATAGCGGGGATTTCCGTTTGTAGGGATACCCTTGGAATTTTCCCATTAGAGAAAGGGAGCAGAAATGACTACCGAAATTCTAAAAGAGCTCGTTGCCATCGACTCCCCTTCGGGGTATACCGAAGATGTCATCAAACACATATTCGGAAAGATCAAGGGAAAGAGCCTCAAGAAGAGAATAACCAACAAGGGCGCTCTCCTCGTCAGCACTGTCGACGATCCGGAACTCGTCGTCTCCGGACATATCGATACACTCGGGGCCATGGTATCCGCGCTGAACAGCAATGGAACTCTGACTCTCACTCAGATAGGAGGCTGGCCGGTTCCCTCCTTCGAAGGAGAGTACGTCACTGTATGCACGGCGAAAAAGAAAAGATACCGCGGCACGTTTATCCTGAAGAATCCCGCCGCTCATGTGAATCGGGAGGTTCAGTCGACCAAGCGCGAGATGAGCAACATGTGCGTTCGGCTCGATGCGGAAGCCGGGTCTGTAAAGGATCTGGAAAAACTCGGCATTTGCATCGGCGATTTCGTTTTCTTCGATCCCAGATTTGAACTCACCGACACCGGCTTCATCAAGTCCCGCTTCCTGGACGACAAGGCCTGTTCGGCAGCCATGCTGGATATAATCCTGAACCACAAAAGCGCCCTGAAGAACAAGAGCATCGGCTTCTACTTCTCCAACTTCGAGGAAGTTGGACACGGGGCGACCTCGGGCATCCCGAAATCGACAAAGGAGCTTCTCGTGGCCGACATGGGTGTCGTCGGTGACGGCGTTGCCGGCGATGAGTACCATGTCTCCATCTGCGCCAAGGACAGTTCCGGTCCGTACGATTATGGTGTGAGAAGCAGACTGGTCTCGCTGGCCAGGAAGAACAAGATCCCCTACAAGGTGGATATTTTCCCCTACTACGGTTCCGACGGTTCCGCCGCCCTCTCGGCAGGCTACGATATCAGAGTCGGTCTCATCGGCCCCGGTGTCTCGGCCTCACACGGAGTCGAGAGGACCCACACCAAAGGACTGCAGGCGACGAAGAATCTGATTCTGGCCTACATAAAGGAAGGCTGAGCCGACGCGAAAAGTGAAAAGGCGCTTCGGTCGAGGCGGCCAGGCAGACTCATGCGATCGGCGTTCTCATATCCGATGGCGCGGTTATTTTATACCTTCTCAGGCGACCGGGGCCCTGTGCGGCACGACCTCGACCTTCATGCACTGATTCGGATCCTGTACGATCTCCATATTCTCGACGATCTCCGCGAGCCCTAGCCGGTGCGAGATCAACTCCTGGAGCGGGAAGCGATCGGCATGTCTCCGCAAGATATTCAGGATTCGCCCCCAGACATTGCCGCAGTGGTAGACGCTGTGGATGTGCACGTTCTTGGAGGTGATGTGCTTCATGACGTTGAGGGGCACAGTGTCTCCCCTATCCACCCAGTTGCCGACTTCGATCACCGTCCCGCCCTTCCTCACCATCTCCAGGGCTTCAATGAAGACGGCCGGCTCTCCTGCGGACTCGATCACCAGATCGGGGCCGATGCCTTCTGTTAGATCCAGGACTTCCCGGACTCTCTCATCGGGGGAAGTGCGGGAAGCATTGATGCCGTGATCTGCGTAGAACCGCTTCGCGACGTCCAGTCGGTAATCCGCCAGATCGGTGGCAATGGCCAGGCCACCACCATGGATACGGGCCATGATGCCGTGCAGGATTCCGAGCGGTCCGTTGCCCAGGATGACGGCGGAATCGCCGGGACCGAACCCCTCGCCAATCGCGGGATAGGGCTGTGCGGCCCTGGCCAGAGACGAATAGGCAACGGCCATCTCCTCGACGAAGACCGCAATGTCTGTGGGCATGTCCTCGGGTATCTTGAACAGGATCGAATCGGGGAAGATGAACATGTACTCGGCGAATCCCCCTCTCAGATGAGGAGGCTCCTCGACACCGGGATGGACGCCGTAGGCCATGACCTGGTTCTCACAGGTCGTGTTGTCGTAGTGATTCTTACAGTACCAGCAGTGCCCGCAGTTCACTTCCACGGCGACGGCCACTCTGTCTCCGGGGCTCAGTTCCTTGCCGTCGGCTTCCATACTCCCGGCGGCGCGTTCCCCGATTTCGACGATCGTTCCGACCATCTCATGACCGTTGATCATTGGAAAAAGCGACTTGCCCCGGATCTCGGTCGAGTCTCCCTGGTAGATGTGCTTGTCCGTGCCGCACACGCCGCACATCTCGACCTTGATGATAGCCGAATCCCGATCGATCGAGGGGTAGGGATACTCGCGGATCTCCATTTTTCCGGGAGCGAGCATCACGGCGGCTTTGACTGTTTCAGGTTTTGCTGAAGGCATGTCCAAATCTCCTCTGTATATGACGCCATTTACACCCAGTAAAGACTGTGCCCGTGCTCCCCGGCCAGCCAGTCGATCATCAACCAGAAGGCGATGGCCGCGAACTGTCCGAGAATGAGCCCAAGGAAGAACGGCCGCGCTGCTCGCACCACTTTCGGTCCTCCGTAGCGCATGAAGACCGCCTTGAGGAGCCATACGAGGAAGACGCTGAACCATATGTGCCGGGTGAGCATCATCTGGGAGACCGCCCACCCGATCGGATGGATCGGGAAAGAGAGCAGGTGCGCCCGTATCCAGTACAGCCCGACCATGACCAGACCACCCACGGCCATGAGCCCCATCCCCTCGAAGTCCGGTCCGACCGGATCCCTCAAAAAACGGGCGGCGAAGTCGACCGTGTAGATGGGACCGTTGAGGAAAAACCACGTGTTCGCATTGTTCGCACCGCTCTGATAGGCGAGATACAGGGTCGCCCACACCGAGACCCCCAGCGCCAGTACCACGGCCAGAATCATGCCGCAGAGGACGACCCCCTTGCGTTTGACCGATTCGGTCAACTTCAGGCCGTTCGCCACAGCGGCCATCGCGAAGGTGCGCACATCGCTCATCCACACCTGCCCGAACGAAAGGGCGCCTATCACCCCCTGAGGCCCCAGCACACCTGTGCCGAAGACCGTCCGCACCACCGTGGGAGTAATCAGCTGCGCCCGGGTGGCCGCCAGTCCCGACTCGCACAAGATGCGGGTGATCCCCAGGAACGTGGCCGACGATGCCAGCACGAAAGTGACCGACGCCCACCAGGGCACGCCAATAGCTGTGAACCACCCGGTCATGAGCGCAAACCCCAGCAGCAACTGAAAGAGGACCCCTCTGGCCGAAAACTCTCCCCTGTCACTCTCCTCTTCCTCCCCGCGTATGGCTGATCGCAGAAACCGTCGCAGATGCTTTCGCGCAATCCACAGGGTGTGTCCCACCAGCGCCATCAGCGCCCCGAACTGCACAAAGGCCATGATCGTGCCGCCGTCGTTCTGGGCGTATATATCCAGGGTCAGGGTGCGCGTCAGCCCGAATACGTTGAAGATCCCCTTCAGCGCCAGCCCCAACAGATGGAACAGCCAGATGCTCAGACTCACCTCCTGGCTGATGAGATAGGTGAATCCCATCATCGGAAAGCTGAGATTGATGGACAGATACTCCGTGTTGCGAAAAATGGGAATGCTGGTGTTCAGAAGGATGCGCGGAATAAAGTGATAGTAGCCGTTGAGACCGTTCATGGAAGTGACGATAAAGGGGATGGCGAACCCACACCACATCACCGGCCTGCGAAAGAAGGCGCTGATCGCTCTGCCCGGTTCCTGTGTGGCCATCACCAGAGGCACCTGGGCGAGCGGATAGGCCAGACGCTCGTTCTCGATCCACTGCTTGCGGAAGAGGATCGCCAGCGAAATCATGATCAGGTAGAGGCCGATGAGCACCGGCAGCCAGGCCAGCAGCGGCTTCAACCACACCATCCACGGGATCGGCTCATCCCTGGCGATCCCTTCGTAGAAGCCGCGGATGGCGTCTTCTCCCTGGGGTACCAGCCAGTGCGGGACGAACGGCTGGATGATCTCCGCCCACTGATTTTCGGGTGTGGCGAGGTAGGATACCGCAGGCAGTATCGGGATGAGATACAGAGTCAGTCCCATGGTGCAGATGGAACAGGAAATAGCCGCCATCACATAGGCGATGAAGAGCTCCCCCGAGGAAAACGACAGCGGAAACAGAAAGCGGCGCAGCAGCCCGTTGGCAAATAGCGAGACGATAAAGAGCAGGAGAACGGCGGCTCCGGTGGTGAAATCGATCGTCAAATAGGAGCCTGTGAGCACCAGGCAGTTATAGGGCCCCCAGAGGGCTACCAGGACGCTCATCACACTGCCCAAAAGTAGCGCCCGCAGCGGGCGAATGTCGCCTGAAGTCTGTTCGAATGTCGTCAATTTTCCATCCATTTATCTGGAAGAAATCTGGTGAACTCCATATTTGTCGCGTCAACGGTACACACTAATCGTCAGCCCGTCAGTTTTTCCCTTTCCTCACCCCCCTCGACCCATCTATCGAACCATCCGAAACCCACATCGTAGCGGATCTCGTGCCCGCCGTCGAATATCTCGAAGAAAAATCGCTCCGGTCCCAGCTTCTCCAACTCCTGCGCCAGTTCCCAGGTGTGGGAGTAGGGAACCGATTGGTCGTAGCGACCGTGGTGCACGCACAGATTCGCCCGCCGAATCCCCTCCAGATGCGACAGCGGAGAACGCTTCCTGTATTCTTCGTCCACCGCCGCGCTCGTCCCCGGCACTCCCCCACAGACCGCTTCCATGTGCGCCGCGTAGTTCGGGTTCTGTCCGTGCCAGGCGGCCATGTCGGTTATCGGCACCCAGGAGCTTATGGCGGTGAAGCGCTCTGGCGCGCAGCCCGCCATCATCAGCGACATGTGACCGCCGCCGCTGCCCCCGAGCAGAAAGATGCGATCCGCGTCGACATTGCAGTTCTCCAGCGCAAAGTCCAGCGCATCGACGATATCCTGACGGGCCAGGTGCGAGCCCCCAGCCTCCGGCGCGCGGGGATTGGTCGTCAGATTCGGCCCCCGGAATTCGGGCAGGATCAGCGCCCATCCTCGCTCCCGGCAGCGCGGCAACATCTCCCCTATCTGATTGAATCGATCACAGCTCCAGGTGTGCAGCCCCACCAGCAGCGGCACTTTCTCCCCTTCCTCCGGAGAGTAGAGCAGACATTTTTCCGCCGATCCGTCCAGCGTCGACACCACCTCTACTTCGCGCAGATCCTTCGGCAGTTCCATGCGTCGTCACTCCAGTTCCTTTAAGCGGGTGAAGTCCTCGTCCTTCATGGCATTGTATAGGTCATGTTGGGTGAGTAGTACCCGGCCGGATTGCGGGCGATGGGATAGGTGTGGGTCAGGTAGGTGCCGATGCCGGCTTCCTTGCAGCGGGTGACAATGCGTTCGGGATCACCCTCGCGCTCGACGTCGGTCCACAGATGCCCCCAGATGGCCAGATTCATGTCCGCCCTTCCTTGTTCAGATTCACCAGGTCTTCCGGAAGCAGAGCCCGGGAGTAGAGCCGCAGATCGCTCAAGCAGCCGCAAAAATGGTCGTGCTGGCCGGAGCCGATGAGCAAGGGTCTGCCGGTGGTCAGATCGAATTTTTCCAGGGGAAACGCCTCCGAGTTTGCCACTTGTTTCCCATCCATCCAGATCTCCAACTGCTGAGATCGTCGCACGGCGGCCAGGTGGTGCCAACCCCCGGGGAACCGGTGGTCCCAGGTGGCCATCCTGCCGGCTTCCAGGGAGTAGACCACGCCCGAAGGCAGGGTGCCGCAGTAGAGTTTGCCCCGATACACGGCCATGGTCCAGGCGCGCCGCAGCGGGTACCCGTGGGAGCGGTCCAGGCCACCGGTATAGCTCCAGGCAGTGCTCCCTTCGTATCGGTACACGTCGGCCATGGGCAGGGTGCCGGCGTAAAGTTTGCCGTTGTACAGAGCCATGCCCATCACTTCCCTGGAATACCCGGGGCTGCCGCACAGGGTCCAGGTGCGGTCTCCATCGTAGCGGAATACTTCGCCGCGCGGCCAGGTGCCGATGTGCGGTTTTCCCTGGTACACCAGAAAGGAGTAGAGTTGCGAGGTTTCTTCGGGCCAGCCGCAGTCGGTCCAGGTGCAGTCCCCTTCGTACCGATATACCGAATCCCGGCCGCTGGTGAGCCCGTAGAGATGTCCGTTCCAGTAGCCCATGGCCATCACCCGGGCATCCGGCCCGATCGGCCGCCAGTTGCATCCTCCCTGGTATTCGAGCACCTGGTGTTCGTAGGTGGGGGTGGCGTAGAGTTTTCCCCCAAAGGCGCAGATGCAGTGGACGCCGTCTCCCTGGTCCAACTGTCCACACTCCACCCACTCCCGGCCGCCGATGTACCGGTACACGGCGCCGCCCGGGTTTTTATTGGGGGAGTCCGGCAGACAGGATCCACTCAACTTGTAGCGGGCGACTCCGCAGTAGAGCTGGCCATCGTACTCGGCCAGGCAGGATACGCTATTGCAGGCGGACGGACTGCCGCAGTCCTCCCAGCGCTTCTCCCCGGTATACCGGTACACATGACCCGCCTCCCCGGCTCCGGGCTCGCAGGTGGCCGCGTACAGATCTCCGGCGAAAGTGGTGAGAGCGCGCACAAACACGGCATTGCCGGGCCGGCCGCAGTCCTGCCATTGCGGAGACACCATACCGGCGTCGATACCAAAATGGAGATTGCGGTCGTTGGCCACCGAAGAGGTAGCCCCGGGATGGGAGACCACGCTGAAGTGAAATCCTCGGCGCGTTTCCGGATCGTAGCACTCGACGAGGTTCCCCACCACATCCCCCATTCTCTCTTCGGTGTGGACCCACAGGGCGATGGAGAAATCGCCAGTCCCGAAATTCAGACGCGGATGCGGTGCCACTTCGATGCCGGATTGCGATCCGTCGAAGCGCGCCGCCGTGCCGGGGCATCCGTCTGGGCCCTCCGCGTCGAAAGTTACGCTGCGAACGATGCCGGGCAGGCCGGCTCCTGAGATCTCCTTGCCGTGACCGGCCAGAGGCCAGTGACCGACCAGGTCGATTGAACTGTTCATGGCAACGCTCCGACGAAAGGTTATTCTCTTAACAAGCAAATTTCTTTCAATGTGGGCAACCGCATGGTAAATCCCGTGGACTGAGAGGTTGCCTTGTTCTATCTTTCCTGCCGACAAGTCGAGCGGGGGAAGTTTACCCTGCCAACCAGTAGGATTACCCGAATCAGGGAGTGTTGTGATGCCTAAAGGAACTGTGGTAAAAGCCGACAAAGTGATGCCGTTCTCACCGCCCGGAGCCGAGGATATATACGTCTCCAGGATGCTGCTTGACAAGGACAACTGTGGCTCCGAGGGCTTGCAGGTCAACCACGGCGTGGTCAAGCCCGGTCGCAGCCTGCCCGGTGCCGCGCACCCGGTGCCCTACGATGAAATCTACTATGTGCTGAGCGGGGAGGCGTCGCTGCGCATGGATGACGTGGACTACGATCTGGAACCAGGCTCGGTGGTCTTCATCCCCGCCGACACCTTCCACGCCCTCACCAACAAGAGCCAAACCGAGGAGTTCGTCATCCTCACCATCTGGCCCGGCACCCCCGAACCGGGCGCCAACGAAGTCTACGACACCAGGAAAGAAGCCTGGGGCACCAGCTATCGGGAAATCGATTGAATCCAAGGTCGCCAAAGGTATGCTGCACCTGCCGATTCCCCTGTATGACTTGTTGAGAATCGATCCATTGGGAATGCAGTATTCAATAAAACTCATCCGCGTGGAGATAAGACAATGCAAGTAGATCTGAAGGACCAGGTCGCCCTGGTCACCGGCGGGGCCAACGGCATCGGTCGTGCCATCGTCGATGATCTGGTCGCCAACGGGGCGCGGATCGCTATCCTCGACACCGATGCGGAAGGAGCACAGCGAGCCGCTGCCGAGATCGAATCCTCCGGTGCCCACTGCCTGGCCATAGAGGGTAGCGTCGCCGACTTCGCCCGCATGGAAGAGGTGGCGGACCAGATTTTTGAACAGTGGGGCCGCATCGACATCCTGATCAACAACGCCGGCATCAACACCGGCGGCGGCCGGGTTCCCATCCACGAGTACAGCCGGAAGGATTGGGAGCAGATCGTGGAGGTGGACATGACCGGTGTCTTCGCCACCAGCCGGGCAATCATTCCCGCCATGCTCAAAAATTCGGGCGGCCGCATCGTCAACATCGCCTCCATCGCCGGTCTGGTTCCCCTGCGTCTGCAGAGCGGCTTTGTCGCCGCCAAAGCGGGCGTCGTCAACCTCACCCGCTCCATGGCCCTGGAACTGGGGCCGCAGGGAATCCTGGTAAACTGCGTGGCCCCCGGCTCCACCCTGACCGCCGGCACCCGCGCCCTCTTTTACGGACCGGATGGCGCGTACAGCGAAAACGCCGCCAATCTTCTCTCCCACATCCCCCTCGGCCGTCCTGGAGAGGTGGAGGAGATCGCCCACGCCGTCCTCTTCCTGGTCGCCCCCGAGGCCAGCTACGTCAACGGCGCCATTCTCACCGTGGATGGAGGCTGGACCGCCGGGTACACGCGCGACTTTTGATTTCCGGAAAACCTGAAGAGCATCGAGTATGAACTCAAATCGGGACTGGATACAGGAAACCCTGGCGCACCGGGAGAGCGGCCGGGTGCCGTACAATTTCATGTTCTCACCCGTCGCACAGCGCCGGGTCGAAGCGCACTACGGCGAAGACCTGGCCGAACGCCTGGACCTGCCGATGCGCATGACCTCGCTCCAATCGATCAAACCGCTGTACGCCTCTCCCGATGAATTCGGTCCCACGGCAATCGACGAATTCGGAGTAGTCTGGTCGACCAACTCCATCGACCGCGGTTCACCCATCGGCCCGTGCCTGCCCGAACCCAGTCTGGCGGAGTACACCTTCCCCGATTCGCTCAGTCCACACCGCTTCGTCGGCCTGCAGGAGTGGTGCGCCCGGCAGGCGGGCTACTATCGGGTCGTCTGGGTCGGGGACTTGTGGGAGCGAGCCACATTCATGCGCGGTATGGAATCGCTACTGCTCGACGTGGCGCTGCATCCCGCCTTTGTCGAGGATCTGCTCCAACACCTGGCCGACCGCATCCTCAGAACGCTGTCCTTCATTCTGGAGCAGTGCGAATTCGAGGCGATTGCCGTGAGCGACGACTACGGCGCCCAGCGCGGCATGCTCCTCTCGCCCGAGCGCTGGCGCTCCCTGGTCAGGCCGCGACTGGCGCAGGTCTACGAACTCGCCAAAGAGCGCGGATGCACCGTCTTCCATCACTCCTGTGGCGACATAGAGCCGATCGTCGGGGATCTGATCGACATCGGCCTGGATATCCTGCATCCGATCCAGCCCGAAGCCATGGATATCCTGCAGCTAAAACGGGAGTTCGGGACGCGCCTGACCTTCTGTGGCGGGCTGCCGACCCAGACCCTGCTGGTCCAGGGCACTCCCGACCAGGTGCGCGACGAGGTCCGGCGACTCAAACGGGAGATGGGCAAAGGAGGAGGATACATCCTGGAACCGGGTATCACGCTGCAGGCCGACGTCCCCCTGGAGAGTATGGTCGCCATGATCGAAGAGGCGAGATTGCCCGGCTGAAAACCCACGGAAAAAGGGATACCCCATGAAACGCGGCAGCATCGAACTGAATTTCAGAGATACAGATAGCGGCCTGATCGAACTGGACTGTTCGCCGTTCCACCTGGAAACCAGTCCGGCCCTCCGTCTGAACGAAGAGCAACTATCGCCTACGGGCTGCCGTCTACAGAAAGACGCCACCGAAGAGCTGCAGCTCGAATACCAGTTCGGCTCACGGACCTGTTTGACGCTTTCCCTCTCTCCAACCGACGACGGAATCGCGCTGCGCGCCCGGCTGCTCAACGCCAGCGGCAGCGAACAGGTGCTCTGCGGAGTAACCCTACTGCAGAGTTCATCGGACAGCGAAGCGCTTTCTCTGGGAGAGGATCCCGCTCGGGTGATGGTCATGGAACAGGGCAACTACTGGGGCAAAGTTCTCCCTCTGGCCGCCGGAGAGGTCGCCCATCGTCCTTCGGATCTCTTCTGGGTGGCGTTCGACCGCGACGCACAGTGCGGCTTCCTGGCCGGCTTCACCACCTCCGAGCGCTGGCGCGGTCAGATCGAACTGGAAACCGATGCCGATGGCGCTCCGGTCCGCTGGGCTCTCGGTTTCGACGGCGGCGATCTCCTTCTCGAGCCGGGCCAGGAGATCGAGCTCGAAGAAGTTCTCCTCCTGGCCGGCCCGGATCCCTGGGTTCTTTTGGAAACCTACGCCGACGCGGTCGCCGACCGCCACCATCCACAGATCCTCGATGCCCCGCCCGTTTCCTGGTGTAGCTGGTATCCCTATCGTCTGGGGGTCAGCGAGGACCGCATTCTCGCGGAGGCCAGCATCGCCGCAGAGCGCCTCAAACCGCTGGGCCTGAGCCTGCTCGAAGTCGACCTCGGCTGGGAGTGGGGAAACCTGCCCAGCACCTTCAATGAAAACGAGCGCTTTCCCCACGGCCTGGGCTGGCTGTCGGATCAGCTCCGCCAGTTCGGCTTCGATCTGGGCGTCTGGAAAGCCCCCTTCTCCATCTCCGAGCACGACCCTATCTGCTCCGAGCATCCGGAATGGCTGGTCCGGAACGAAGACGGCGAGCCGGTTGCCAACGGCGAATGGTACTGGGAGCCGCACGGCAAAATCTTCATCCTCGACCTGACCCACCCGGGCGCCCAGCAGTATCTCCGAGAACAGATCTCCAGTTTGCACGACCGGGGAGTCCGTTACTTCAAGGCGGACTTCATCGGCTGCGTCTCCAGCCCTCTGGCCAAAAACCGCCACGATCGGACTATCGTCGGCGGAGGGGGATACGAAGCCGCCCGCATCGGCGCCCGCATCATCCGCGAATCCCTGCCCGATGGTCTGCCTCTCAACTGCGGCGGCCCCGAGATGCCGGGCACCGGGTACTGGCCTCTGTTCTACACCTGCAACGACACTGGCAATACCGGCTTCATCAGCCAGGAGTTCAAACGGGAAAACTACCAGACCCTGGCCTGCCATCTGTTCAAAAACCGCCGCTGGGGCGTCCTGCAGCCCTCTTGCCTGGCCGTGGGCCTGCCGGGCAGCCTGGAAGAGGCCCGCCTGCGCGCCACTGCCGCCTTCATGGCCGGCGGCCAGATCGATATCTCCGACACTCTAACCACTCTCCCGGAAGATCGCTGGGCCGTACTCACCGCCACCCTTCCCCCGCTGGGTATCACCGCCAAACCGATCGACCTGTTCGAACCGGTCAGCGACGGCGGTGCCTTCTCCTACGCCACCACCAGCCACGGTGAGGACGCGGTCGGCCAGGTCGGCGAGCACCCGCCCGGCTCGGTCTGGCACCTCCACGTGGACGCCGATTGGGACGACTGGGATCTGGTCGCCCTCTTCTCCTTTCAGACGGAAAGCGCTGCCGACACTCCCGAAGTCAGCCGCTACGCCGTTCCCCTCGCCCGATTCGGCCTGTCTCCGGAAACCCACTACCGCGCCTTTGAATTCTGGTCCGCACAGCACCTCGGCCCGATCCCAGGTCGCAGGATCAACGCCGACGACTACGTCCACCCCGGCGACCTCCAGGATCTGAAATCCGGCGACGCTTCCGACATCCTCGACCTCTCCTTCTTCGGCCCCGGCGTCAAACTCCTCTGCCTGCGCCGAACGCGCCCCCACCCGTGGATAGCCGGCACCACCTTCCACCAGAGCTGCGGCACCGAACTCCGCGATGTAGCCTGGGACTCCGAATCCCAAATCCTCAGCGGCACAATCGACCGTCCCGCAGGTGAAACCGGTTTACTCATCCTCGACGGTGCCGATCGGCAGCTGATCGCTGCCGAAGCGGACGGCCAGCCGCTCCCCTGTCGCCGCGGCGCAAACGGCGCCTGGATTCTGACGCTGACCGTCCCGCATCCCCGCACATCCTGGCGCGTCTCCTTTGCATCCGCACAAGAAGGAGGTCGATAAATGCCGACCGAACAGACTTTTGGCCAGCGGCGGATCTACTACGACAACTTCGCCGCCCATCTGCTCAACGCGTACAACCCGAACATGCTCTATCCCGATCTCCCGCACCGCTGGTCCGACGAAGATTGGCGCCGGCTGATCGACATGCTCGCCGACTTCGGCTTCAATGCCTTCGAATTCTGGCTGGTCCCCCGCCTCTTTTGCCGCGAGGGGATCGAATCCGACTACGGCCGGGAGTTCATCCGCCAGATGCGCGCCACTATCGACCACGCCCACACGCGCGGTCTGCAGACGATCCTGCTGGCCGGTTTGGCCACCGTCGGCACCGACTGGCGCACCTTCTGTCCCAATGTGCCCGAGGAGTGGGCCGAAGTCCGCCACCTGTGGGACGCCTGGAGCCGCATCCTCGACCGGATCGACGTGATCTCCCTCTTCCCCGGCGACCCGGGCGCCTGCAGCCGCAACGGCTGCACCGCCGAGACCTACATCGACCGCTCCATCGAGATCGCCCACCTGGTGCGCGGCAACCTTCCCGATGTCGAAATCGAATTCGGCACCTGGGGCCCCCCCTTCTTCGGCTGGGGAAACATCCAGGGACCCGAAGGCTGGCAGGGAGAATTTCTTCCCGAATACCAGCACACCGCGTGGACCTTCAGCGCCGACCGCGCCCAACGCTCCATGGAGCATCTACTCAAACGCCTCCCCGACTTCCCCGATCCAACTACCGTAGCCATCAACCTGGGCTTCAACCCCAACGGCGATCCCGAAGGAGAGGCCAGCGCTATTCCCTGGGCCCGGGAGATCGCCCAAACCCATCGCATCCAGACCTGGGACTTCAGCCTCACCGAGGGGGAGAACGCCATCCTCCCGCACTACCGCTTCGACCGCCTGTTCGCCCAGCGGTGCCGCGAGCGGGAAGCCGCTCCGTACAGCGGCGGCATCTGCTTCACCATGACCCCCCTCCTCAACCAGCTCTCCCTGTACGAATCCGCCCAATCCTTTTTGGACCCGGACGCCGATCCGCACCAAATCGCAACAGCGTTCTACGAAAAACTCTTCGGTCCCGCCGGCAGAGAGCTGGTCGAACTCCTGCCCCTCTTCGAACTGATCCCGGACTGGGGCAACTGCTTCCAGATCGACCTGACCCGGCGAGAATTCCATTGCCGCATGAACCGCCTGACAGACTGCCTGCACGCCCTCCGGGGAAACGAAGAAATCCCCTTCCATCCATCCGTCGAAGAGTACCGCCGAGAACTCCTCTACTTCGCCGAACTATTCGCCGCTCTGTCCGACTCCACCCCGAACTACGACGACCTCGGCCGGCAATACTGGGACCGGGTCTACGCCATCTACGACCACCTTCCAGAGCACGTCGACCCCCGCCCTCGCCGCGCTACCGATGGTCTCATCCGCCACTTCGCCGATCGCCCCGATCCGGAGGAGCCGATAGGGGGGTGAGATGGGTGGTTGGAATTTGGATACGCGGGATCGAACCTACCAGCGGTAACTCACAGGATACTGGTGAATGGCTTTGTCGGGAGTGAGAATCGTGGCATTGAGGTTGAGTGCCGCTGCTACCAGCAACCGGTCGAACGGATCCCGATGATATTCGGGTAGTTCTCCAGCTCGATAGATTTCAGCCCTGCCCAGTGGTTGAACATTGAGAGCCCAGGCTACAGTTTGTGCCTCAATCCAGTGTCTTGGGGGATCTGGAAGATCTAGCTTACCCGCACTCCATTTGAGAGTGATTTCCAGAACGGATATATCGCTCAGAAGGAGCAAGGCTTTCGGCGCATCAATAGCGTTTTTCGCGGCTCCGGAGAGTCGCTCCGAATCGGCGCACAACCAGATGAAAGTGCAGGTATCCAAAAGGTAAGTGTTCAAAGTCCCCATTCCTCCAGTTCCTCATCCAGTAGCGGGCGGAACGAATCCTCTGTATAGCGCACAGGTTCCGATGTATGTGTGCCCACCTTGGGGCGCTTTGCACTGGACGGCTGAACGGCAGTCAATTGAGCCACAGGAACGTTGCCGCTGAGTATGACGATGGTCTCGCCTGCCTGAACTTCCTTCAGTAAACGCGACAGATGGGTCTTGGCTTGGTGTGTGGTTGTCGTCTTCATCGCTTCCTCCAAAGCTGATCTTTAAATTCTCCTGGAGAACATAAGACTTAGTCTTGACTAAGTCGATATAAATATCTCAACCGAGACAATGCCCTGGCGTTTGCTACCCCGGGATCGTTCGACAGGTCATCGATCTTGATCTCACTTCTTTCCTACCATAGCTTTCCTACGTTGTTTTGCTCTCTGCAGCCACCACCTGTAACCCCCTCTTCACGATATGACCAAACGCGAAGTCGTCCAGCAAGCTCTAGCTAATCAATCGGTCCCCTACACTCCCTGGTCCTTTCGCTTCACTGTGGAGGCGCGGGAGACGCTCGCCGCCCATTACGGCACCGACGATCTCATGGATCCGGTCGGCAACCACATAGTCGAACTGGGCAATGACATCGGCTTCTTCGACGACCTGGCCGACGACCGTTTCCGCGACGTCTTCGGCGTCGTTTGGGATCGGAGTATCGACAAGGACATCGGCAATGTCGAAACTCCCATCCTCTCCGAACCGACTCTGGACGGGTACGCATTTCCCGATCCCTGCGCGGATCGGTTCTTCGAGGATATTCCCGCAAAGCTCGACCGCTACGGGGATCGCTTCCGCCTCTTCAACCTCGGCTTCTCTCTCTTCGAGCGCGCCTGGACCCTGCGCGGTATGGAAAACCTCCTTCTCGACTTTCACGACCATCCGGACTTCGTCCATCAGCTCCTGCGCGCTGTCGCCGACTACGACCTCGCCCAGGTGGAAAAGGCAATGGACTTTGACATCGACGCTGTGATTTTCGGCGATGACTGGGGGCAGCAGAACGGCCTGATCACGGGCTATCCCCTCTGGAAGGAGTTCATCTATCCGGAGCTGATACGCCTTTACGGTCTGGTCCGCGACCGGGGTAAGGTGGTCTTCATCCACTCCTGCGGCGACGTCGATGAGCTCTTTGACGACCTGGTCGATATCGGCCTCAACTGCTTCAACCCGTTCCAGCCCGAAGTCATGGACGTCGATGCCCTCTACGCCAATTACTGCGACCGGCTCTCCTTCTGGGGCGGGCTCTCCACCCAGCGCACCCTCCCCTACGGCAGTGCCGACGATGTCCGCCGGGAGACGCAGCATTTGATCGATATGGGCCGTCCGGGTAGCTACATCCTCTCTCCTGCCCACTCCGTCGAAGGGGATGTCTCCCTGGAGAACATGCTCGCTTTTATCGAACAGGTGCAGAATCAGTCGGGCTACGCGCAGTAGTCTCCGGCTCGAGATATAGAATGGAATGACTCAGGACTCGGAGAAGAGTCTTCTCGAAGGATACTCGCGGTAGAAATCCAACATCCCGGCCGATGTCCCGAATTTCGCCGGAATCGCGAACTCCGAGTCCTCCGATCTACCCGGAAGCATTCGCAGAAACCCGAATCACAAAAAAGGCACAGAATGCGCCCCCACATCCTCATCACCGCAGAAGCGCAATCCGGTCTCCGCTCCGTAGCCGATCTGCGCGCCGCCGTCCGGGAGGGCCACGGTCGCCAGCTCTGGACGGCGATCGAAGAGCAGGTAGACGCCGATCTGGGAACGGCTCCGATCCTCCCCTCCTCGCTCTTCCCCGGCCGCGATGCGATCCAGGCGAAGCACGCCAACCGCGACTACACCGTCTGCGCGGCGGCCGGCCAGCGCATTCTCCGCGCCGTCCTCGCCCATCTCATCAGCGGTCGGGGGGATTACCGGGACCTGGCCCTGGAGCAGATCGAAAGTCTGCTCGATGCAGAGCGCTGGCCGGAGTGGCGCGATATGGCCCACGGAGATAATCCGGCCGATCTGCGCACCGGTATGCTCGCCCACGACGTCGGCCTGGCCTACGACTGGCTTCACTCCTCGCTGACTGCGGCACAGCGGGGTGCCATCGTCGAAGGGATCGACCGCTGTGCCATCCAGCCGTTTTGGCGTTCGGTCGAGCGCGAGGCCTGGTGGACCTATAAAATGAACAACTGGCTCACCTGCGTGGTCGGCGGTCTGGGGATAGCCGGAATGGCGCTCGGTGAGGATCATCCCGACGCGCAGAAGCTGGTCGACTACTCCCTGCCCCGCCTGCAGAGTTATCTCGCCATCTACGGCCCGGAGGGGGAATTCAACGAATCCGTTGCCTACGCCAACGCCACCATCCTTCCCGCCGACTACTTCGCCGCCTATCGCTATCACACCTGCGGCGGCGAGAACCTCCTCGGCCAGGATCCCTTTCCGGCCGCCTGCCGCTGGATGATCTACCTGACTTTCCCCCCCGGTCGGGTTGCCGACTTCGGCGACGCGCAGATCGCCGCGCCTCCCATGGTGCAGCATTTCGCCGCCGTCGCCGCGGCCACTCGCGATCCCATTCTCCAGTGGTTCTATCTCCAGCACGCGCCCCCTGTTCCGGACCCGCGCCAGCTTCTCTGGTACGATCACACGCTGGAATCGCTTCCGCCACAGCTTCCTCTGGGCAAGGCGTTCTCCGCGCACGGTGCCTGTATCAGCAGCCGCACCGACTGGGATTCCCGCTCCACCGCGTGCGTCGTCTACGGCAAGGCCGGCCGCGAGACCAACCACGAAAACGACGACTCCGGCCAGCTCTGCATCGACGGCTACGGCCACCGTTTGATCGTCGATCCGGGCTCTCCCTCTATATACCCGGTTGATTTCTTCGGCGCGCACAGACGCCAGTACTACAACGCTTCGGTCCGCGGCCACAACCTTCTCCTTTTCGGTGACCGCGAGATGCGCAACACGCCCGACGCCCGCGGCCGGATCCTGCATTCCGAATTCGACGACGCGCGCGGCGCCTGCTGGCAGCTCGATCTGACGGCCGCCTATGAAGGTGTCTCCACCGTCCGCCGCACCGTCGTCCACCTCCTCCCCGGCGTCATCGCCGTCCTCGACGAGGCGGAGCTGGAAAACGACGAACCGATCTCTCTCCGCTGGCACACTAGCGACCGCTGCACCCCCGACGATCGGGGTCGCTTCACCGTAGCCAGCGACGACGTTCACCTCTCCGCCCGCATCCTCTCGCTCGACTCCGCCCCTCTCCGCTTCGCCCGCCGCGAGCACGAGTACCGCGCCCCCTACGACCAGGGCCGTATGGGCGACCTTCTCGAACAGCGGCGCGAGAGCTACGTCGAAACTACCCTCACTGCGGATTCCTGCCGCCTTCTCACCCTCTTCGCCCTCTTCGGCCCGGGGGTGGAAGCAGAAGTGTGGATCGATTCCGATGCAGGCTGGCAGGTGTACTCTCCCGACGGCCTCTGCCGCGTTTCCGCAGATGATGACCGACTGACCGTTTCCACAGAAGACAAAACCTGGCAAATCAACCTGTAGAGGAAAGAGATTCCATGAAGACACAGTCCCTCAACGGCCGCTGGCAGCTCCGCCAGGCCGGCGCAACTGACAGTATTCCCGCTATCGTACCGGGCGACGTCCACGGCGCCCTGCTCAAGGCGAAGAAGATCGCCGATCCGTTCTACCGGGATGAGGAGCTCTCCACCCAGTGGATCGGGCGCACCGGTTGGACCTACGCCCGCACCTTCACCGTCTCCCGCTCGCTGCTGGGCCGGGACCGCGTCCTCCTTCGCTGTGAGGGACTCGACAGTCTCGCCACTATTCGCGTCAACGGTCGCAAGGTCGCCAGCACCGAAAACATGTTCCGCACCTGGGAGTTCGATGTCAAAAAACAGCTCCAGGTCGGCAAAAATGAAATCGAGATCGACTTTGCGGCCCCCACCGCGCACGTCGAGAAGAAGATGCGCAAACGCCGTCTGCCCCAGTGGGGCGGCCCTATGGAGCAGAAGGGGGGCAACTGGCTGCGCAAGGAGCCGTGCAACTTTGGCTGGGACTGGGGTCCCAATCTCGTCACCTGCGGCATCTGGCGCGATATCTCCCTGATCGGTTTCGACGTCGCCCGCCTCGCAGATGTGCACATCTTGCAGCGACATGCCGAGAAACAGGTAACCCTCCAGATCTCCGTCGCCGCCGAGCGTATTGACGACGTCCCTCTATGCGCCACCGTCACCGTCTCATATAAAAACAAACAGGTGGCCGCAAAGACGGTCTCTCTGAGCCGCAACGCAGCCAAGGTCTCCCTAATCATCGAAGATCCCCAGCTCTGGTGGCCCAATGGCCTGGGTGGCCAGCCGCTGTACGACGTCTGCGTCGAACTCCTCAATGCCGACAGTGGCCAACTCGATCTACAGTCTCGACGTATCGGCCTGCGCACCCTGCGTCTGGATCGCCACCCGGACGAGTGGGGTGAGTCCTTCCAGTTTGCAGTCAACGGCGTGCCCTTCTTCGCCAAGGGAGCCAACTGGATTCCGGCCGAGGCAATCCTCGCTCGCCTCACCGCCGCCGACTACCAGCGCCTCGTCGAAGACAGTGCCGCCGCCAATATGAACATGCTGCGCGTTTGGGGCGGCGGTCTCTACGAAGACGACGCCTTCTATCGCGCCTGCGACGAAAACGGCATCTGTGTCTGGCAGGACTTCATCTTCTCCTGCGCCACCTACCCCGCATTCGACGACGCCTTTCTCGCCAACGTGCGCGCCGAAGCCGAGGACAACGTCCGCCGTCTGCGCCACCACCCCAGCATCGCCCTCTGGTGCGGCAACAACGAGCTGGAGCAGGGGTTGGTCGGCGACGAGTGGACCGAGCGCACCATGAGCTGGGAGGACTACGGCAAGCTGTTCGACCAGTTGCTCCCCAATGTCGTCAAAGCGCTCGACCCGGAGCGCGACTACTGGCCCTGCAGCCCGCACAGTCCGGTCGGCGATCGCCGCCAGTTCAACAATCCGACCTGCGGCGACGCCCACCTCTGGTCGGTCTGGCACGGACAGGAGCCGTTCGAGTGGTACCGCACCTGCGAACATCGTTTCAACAGCGAATTCGGCTTCCAGTCGTTTCCCGAGCCGAAGACGGTGCAGGCCTACACCCTTCCAGAGGACCGCAACGTCACCAGCTACGTCATGGAACACCATCAGCGCAGCGGCATTGGCAACAGCACTATCCTGCGCTATATGCTCGACTGGTTTCGTTTGCCCACCCAGTTCGATATGACTCTGTGGCTGTCGCAGATCCTCCAGGGGATGGCCATGAAATACGCCTGCGAGCACTGGCGCCGCAGTATGCCGCGCGGTATGGGCACCCTCTACTGGCAGCTCAACGACTGCTGGCCCGTGGCCAGCTGGGCCTCCATCGACTACTACGGCCGCTGGAAGGCACTGCACTATATGGCCCGCAATTTCTTCGCTCCCCTCTTGATTTCCGGTCTCGAAGATGCCAAAAAGAAGAGTGTCGAAATCCACGTCACCAGCGACCGTTTGGAAACGCTCTCCGGCAAAGTCCAGTGGCGTCTGACCACGGTAGCCGGCAAGACGTTGGAGAACGGTTCAAAGGAGATTCGCATTCGCCCGCAGGCCAACGGCCGCGTGCAGACGCTGAAACTGGACGAGCACGTTGCGGAGTTCGGCAGCCGCGACCTGATGCTCTGGCTCGACCTGGTCGTCGGGGGGCGCACCGTCTCCACCAACTTCGCTACCTTTGCCCGTCCCAAGCATATGGAGCTGCGGGAGCCCGGCATCAGCGCCGCCGTCAAACAGCTGGGAGAAGACCGCTTCAAGGTCAGCCTGAAGACGAAACACCCGGCTCTGTGGACCTGGTTAGAACTGACCAGTGTCGATCTTCGCTGCTCGGATCAGTTCTTCCACCTCCGCCCGGGAAAAACAATCGCCGTGGAGGTCACTACCTCCCAGCCGATGACCGTAGCGCAGTTCTGCAAACGTCTGGGGATACGCAGCCTGATCGACACCTACCGTTGAGCAGATAGTCGGCAGCGGAAATTCACCGAACAGCGATTTGCGGCAAACTCCGCTTGCTTATCGGTCACGAGAATCGTAAGTTGATGCCGAAAATTGGGGGATTGCGAACGGCGCTAATGAGGATCGGTTTTCGATGTGGAATCGACTCCCGGCACAAAGGAGAGAGAAGATGGCTGCGATACTGGGCAGCGGTGACTGTCGGTACGAAGAGCTGGACGGCTGGGGCCAGGCGCCGGGCGACTGCGCCTTCAGGGAAGTGCCCGATCTGGTGGTAGACGCGCAGGACCGCGTGTATCTCTTCACGCGCGATAAACACCAGGTTCTCGTCTTCGAAGCGGATGGCAGCTACGTCGCCTCCTGGGGTCAAAACCTGTTCACCCGTCCCCACGGCCTCACCCTGGGTCCGGACGGGAATCTCTACTGTGTCGACGACCTTGGCCACTGTATCCGCAAGTGCAGCCCGGATGGACATCTGCTGGCTACGATTGGCGATCCCGAGCAACCCGCACCGCGCCGTAGCGGTGTCCCCTTCAACCAGCCGACCAAGGTCGCCTTCGATCCGCAAACCGGCGATATGTACGTGTCTGACGGCTACGGCAACGCCCGCGTGCACCGCTACTCTCCGGACGGCAGCCTCCTTCACTCCTGGGGCGAATACGGCACCGAGCCGGGACAGTTCAATTTGGTGCACAGCATCTGCGTCGACGCCGAAGGCAGAGTGTATATCGCCGACCGCGAAAACCACCGCGTGCAGATCTTCGACGGCCAGGGGAATTTTCTGGAGCAGTGGAACAATCTCCACCGTCCCTGCGGTCTGTACATCCACGACGGTCTGGTCTACATCGGCCAGCTTCTCACCCATCTGGACGTAAACGCCGACTATCCCAACCTGGGTGCCTGCGTCAGCGTACACGATCTGACCGGCAAGCAGCTCGCTCGCCTGGGCAAAGCTTATCCAGGAGAGGAGCCGGGGCAATTCACCACGCCCCACGGACTGGCGGTCGACTCCCGCGGCGATCTGTATGTGGCCGAGGTCTCCTGGTCGGCCTACGGCAGCCGCCTCACTCCACCCCGGCAGGCCCGTTCGATTCGCAAGCTCGTCAAGATCTGATCCCGACAAAAAACGCCCCCCGCCGATCTACCGGCGGGGGGCATTTAAATCTTTTTCGACAATCTCAGCGATTATACTGCGCACTGATCCCGCGCAACCCTCCCCACACCCGGTCACACGCCTCCACCGTCTCTTCGGTCAGCGGACCGTCTTCCACCAGCTTCAGATTTTCCTGGAGCTGCTCCATCCGCGAGGCGCCCAGAATTGCGCAGTCGGTGGCCGTGTGGTGGAACAGCCAGCCAAAGGCCAGGCTGATCAGCGAGCGGCCCGCCTTGTCGGCGATCCCGTTCAGCTCCTCGATTGCGGCGAAGTTCGCCTCGTGCCAGTAGCGATCCTGGTAGTTCTCCATCAGATCGAAGCGCGTCCCCGACGTCGGCGTCCCCCCCTTGTGCTTGCCGGTCAGCATGCCCCCGGCCAGCGGATTGTACACTACTGTCGATACGCCCAGCTCCCTGCACATCGGCATAAACTCCGGCTCGACGCCGCGCGCCATCAGGTTGTACATCGGCTGCGTGATCCGCGCTTCGGGGAGCCCCTTCGTCTCCGCCAGCCACAAGATCCGGCAGACCTGCCAGCTGGAAAAATTCGACAGCGCCAGGTGGCGCACCTTCCCCGCCTCTATCAGCTCGGCCATCGTCTCCAGGCTCTCCTCGATCGGCGTATCGTAGTCCGGTTTGTGCATATAGTAGATGTCCAGGTAGTCGGTCTGCAGCCGCTGCAGGCTCCCCTCGAGCTCCCGGGTGATCGCCGCCTTCGACAATCCGTCCCCCTGCATTCCCACCTTGCTCGCCAGCACGATCTGTTCCCGTCGTCCCTTCATAATCCGCCCCAGAATCTCCTCCGATCGCCCCCCCGTGTACGCGTTGGCCGTGTCGAAGAAATTGACCCCCTGCTCCAGACAGTAGTCGTACATCGCCAACGACGCGGCCTCGTCCGCCTGTCCCCCGAAGGTCATCGTCCCCATACAAACCCGCGACACCTCCAGATCCGTACCTTTCAGTTTCCGCTTTTCCATTCGATATCTCCTTTCTATCGATTTTGCGCCTATAGATAATACCTATTTTTTCTGGCGCACGCACGACCCACGAGAAAGCAGGAGACTATATGCAAAACGCGGATCGAATCCGGAACGTCTCCGACCTCTATTCAGTCCGTGCCGAAAACCGCCAGCTTCCGAATCTGCGGCGTCCCTCTGGCTGCACCGACCTCGAGTGCCACCCGGTCCACCTCGACCGGTCCGACCGGTTCAATCCGCTTGTGGCCGATACAGCTCCCACTGCCCAGCCTCTCCCATTGTCCGTCGCCCACCGAGCCGACGATCTCGTATTCGCGCACCCGCTCCCCTGCGGCGACCTCCTCCATTAGTACCACGCAATCGATCTTTTGCGGTTTCGGAAGCATCAGTTCGACCCGTTCGCCCTCCCCCCGCGTCTCGGCTACCGGCTGTGCGAAACGCCGTTCAACCTCCCGTCCGAACTTCCCCAGTAGCTTCATATCCGTTTCCGGCACCAGTCCGCGCGCGTCCGGCACCGCTCCTAAAATCAGCGTCGAATTCCTCCCCACCGACTTGTAGTACATATTCACCAGCGCCTCCAGGGGGTAGAGTTTCTCCTCGTCCCCCTCCTCCCAGAACCACTCGTGGTTGCGCAGCGGCGCGTCGGCCATTGCCGGGCACCAGTCCTTCCCCTCCGGTCTGCCGTGCGCGAGCAGCTCCTGGAACTCCGCTCCCCACCCTCTCTTGCTCAGCACCTCTTCGGCGTCCACCGTAGCCCAGCACGGATACCCCACCGTGCCCGACTCGGTCCCTCCCCAGCGGACGTCCCGCCGCTGGTCGCTGTGGTAGAACAGACAGTTTGGCTGGTGTTTCTCGAAAATGGGCAGCACATCCGGTCCTCCGTCCGCCGGCGGTAGAATTCCCCCGTCGAACCAGAGCTCGAACAGTTCTCCGTAGCGGCTACAGATCTCCTCTACCTCCGCTTCGATCAGTCGATTGTATTCCGCCTGGGTCAGCGGACTCCGCTCCGTCACCCTGAAATCGAGCACGCCGAGCTGGCCGTTCCACCGGCACCCCATATACACCCCCGGCTGAATGCCCGCCTTCCTGCACGATTCGACGAACTCCTTCACGATATCTCGCTGTCCGCCTCCCCAGCGCACTCCTTTCAGCGAATACGGATTGGCGTCCGATTGCCACAGCCGAAAGCCGGTCTCGTGCGACGCGGTAATAATGGCGAAACGCGCCCCGCAGGCCCGGGCCGCCTCTACCCATTGATCCGTGTCCAACTCGACCGGATTGAATAGATCGAGATCCTCGAAGTGCGCCAGTCGATTCTGCTGCTGCACGTAGCGAACGGTGTCGAAGATGTGCAGGTCGTAGTGGAATACCAGTCCCAGTTCCGCCTCCTGCCAGGCGAGTTGGGCCGGCGTCGGTTTCGGTCCGCTGGTATTCATCGACATCGAGTCCTCCCTGAAAGGCTATTTTGGGGTCACTGCGAGAAGTCAATATATGGAATATTCGGGCGAGGTGCATCGGTGGAAATCTTGCGTGGTTTGTGTGATTTGGTGGGTTAATCTGGAACGCTGGCACGAGATTTTCCGCACGAGTGGATAATTATTAATCTATCATTATGTAATCTACATAATAATAATATTTCTCCATAAATTGACTAATTATATATATTTATATCCTATTTTTGTTTTCGAGATAAAAAACGGAAAATTGTACTATGTGCGAAAATGTGCAAAAAAACCTGGGACAGAGGGCGTTATTTTTCGGCCGCTGGCCAGGTGGAAAAAGAGGGCTCCGATCCCCCGCTTTCCTGCCTCACCGGGATTATCTCTTGCCGTGGCAGAGGATGAAGTGGCGTATCCAGGCTACACAGGGTTTTCGGTCTTCAGGGATAGTATTTCATACGTATGACCTCGCATATTGGGGCGAACAATTTTCAGGAATTCTGTATCATTCTCTCGCTTCTCTTTTTGGTTGATTTGTGAAACTGGGTGTGGTAGATTAATCCTGCAATGTGAATATTTTAGTACGTGGTGCAAAATATTTCATTGAAATTTAAATCGGTGATTGTAAGAATTTTCAGGTGCCTGTTTCTTGTGCTCGAAAATGGGCGATCTTGTAGTGAGTAAGAGAAACGCCAGGCGTTTCGGAGCCTACTGCAATAGCAAGACTTTTTTCGGGGCTAAAATTGGGATAGACAGAAATAATTCCCGCTCAAGTAATGGTTGGGCAGAAAGACAGTGGGAGACATCACCAATCTAGCTAACTTTGCACTTTGCTTCTCAATAGCGCTAGTAGTCTGTCAACACTAATCTTGGGAATAAGAATCTGCGTAAATACCTGAATTTGCGTGAGTTATTGAATGCAATCCTGTCAAAATTAGTTTTGACAGGACATTAGAGTTCCGAGGCATTTTCGAGAGTCCTGCGATATTTCCGTGTTCTCCGTGCCTGCCGATATCCATGGCAGTTCGCCTTTTTACTCCTCATTTTTCGGATTCGTTCGTCAAATGAATGCAAAGAAAGCTGTGATTCTTCTCGTAACGCTGGCGTCGGCGTTCACCTGGACAGGGGTCATGACATCTGCCCAGGCCGCAGACTTACCTACCACATTTGAATACAATGTACTGGGCTGGACGGATAATAGTGAGCTTTGGGGGTTTCAGGAGAAGGGTGATTACGGTTGCGGGATGATCTACAGTCCCGGCGGTGGAATCTATGTCATCGATGCAGCCAAGAACGATTTCGTTTTCGAGAACTTCGAGGAAGTCGGCGAATGGGAAAACGAGGATGACGAGCTGAAGCGAAAGGCCGCAGCCAGGCGGGAAGGGAATGACCTAGAAGCGGCTGAGAAGACGGGGCTGCTCGGGAAAATGGGCACCGTCGTCTTTAGCAGCCCCAAAATGGTTTGGGTCGACTACGACTCGCATTTCAAGCAGTTCGGCAGCCGAACGGTGAACTTCCACCACGGCAGCGGGAAGTACGAAATCCAGCTGCGCGATTCTTTTCTCGACGATCCAGATACAATGTCCGGCAAGAAGTCCAAATTTTCTCTATCCATTCGCAAAGATAAAGGTCAATGGACTATTCTTCAGTCCGATAAAAGCCATTGGCGGCCATACCTGGCGTATCGGATTGTATATGTCTCCATTTCTCCGAACTCGAAGAATATCGCTGTGTTGATCGAGGCGGTGGAAAATGCGTTGGAGAGCCAGAAACAATCCTTCTATAAGGGCGTGACCGGCCTGTTGCCCATAGGAAAAACGGGAAACCTCTGAGGGAGCGGTAGCCTATGCCTTGCTCCCAGATGAGGAAGAAGGCGAGCGCGCTGTGTTGGTCGCGTACGTCGAACATCTCACGGATCGGTACGCTGAGATCACTGCGAAAATTGAGCAAGACAATTCGAAGAAACTGCACAGCATGAACAATCGGCAATATCCCGAAACATGTGATACTCCCTCCGCGTGCCGAACGGCGGATATCGATCCCAGGCTTCTTGGTGAGATGCTTCGTCTCTTCAGCGGCCGGGAGATCCACTCGTTCGTCCTGATAAAGGATGGGATACGGTTGGTTGATCTCGCTGTTCCCCCGTATGTAAACGACGTCGTACAGGATATCCATTCTGCCTCCAAGACGTTTACTGCTGTCGCATGCGGGTTTGCCATGCAGGAAGGCCGCTTCCGTCTCGACACACCCATCGTCGACCTTGTCGGCGGGCGCAATTGGGCGCCAGGGGTCGATAAGCTGACCGTTCGTCATCTGCTGACGATGACGGCCGGGCAGGCAGCCGAAGACTTCCAGCTGATATGGGAGGAGGAGGACTGGAGCCAGGCATTTCTCTCCACTCCATTGACGGCGGCGCCCGGCTTTCACTTCGAGTACAATAACTTCTGCTCATTTATGCTTTCTGCGGCCATTCAGCGCATTTCCGGGCAAAGGTTGCTGGACTATCTGGACCCTCGGCTGTTCGATCCCCTTGGAATTGCCGAACGCTACTGGGAACAACTCGGCAAAGGTGTCGATTGGGGCGCTTCCGGGCTCTATCTGTCCGTGGAATCGATGACACGTTTCGGTCGGTTTCTGCTGAATCGCGGCTGCTGGAACGGCCAACAGCTTCTGTCGGCCGACTTCGTCGATGCCATGGCAACCAGGCAGATCGATTCATACCGCAAGGAAGTACCCGCCTGGATTGAGGACAATCAGGGATACGGCTTCCAAACCTGGATGAACAGCTTCGGCGGCTTCAGAGCCTCCGGATTGCTCCAGCAGGAGATCGTCGTACTCCCCGCATATGGAATCACTGCGGTCCTGTCTGGGGGCGTCTGCGATTTGGAATGGGAACCCCTGTCCCTGTTCCGTTCTCATCTGCTCCCTGCGTGTGAGCAAGGCTACCACGGCGGAGACGAGGAATTGTGGGATTCTGTGCGAGAGCTCTCGCGGCCGATGCCATGTCCAGGACGAGAGCAGTCCCTGCCCGAACTGCCGGCGAAACGCTATCAGCTCGATCGACTTTTCACCAGGTGGCGTACGTTCCACATCGATCTGCACGTGGAGGCCGTTGGGATAGAGCGAACCCCGCAAGAGACTGCGGTCACACTGATCAATCGGGGCGTTCCCACCCGTTTCAGGTGTCCGGCAAGCGGTGACTACACGGTGGGAACCATGAACTACAGCATCAACGGCGAGCCATTTGATCTGAGGCCAGCCGTCTGCGGGGGCTGGCTCAGTCCCAAAACGTTTGAGTTGACGTTTCGGCCGCTCACGCGAAAGATGTGGATGGTATTCACCATTGAGATTGTCAAACCGGAGATGATAGAGCTTACGGTCTCTTTCGATCCGAGACATCGAGCAGAACCAGAGGCGATTCGAGGAAGAGAAATTGCATAACCACGGGTTGCACTTGACCGTCGCCTACGCGCCGGAATGTAGACCCAGACGTTATACATGGAGGGCGAAAGGATGCCCTGGCATTTATGTGTCGCCGATATGTCGTGATAACACAACAAGTTAGGTGCGAATGTGAATATAGAGTCAATCTCTTGACTCTATATGATTGATTGATTATCCTCCATTTAGAATCAGTGAGATGACTCTATAGGAGGTTCTATGCGTGAGATTGCCCCAGAGCAGCTTCAAGCGAGAATTCGCGCCGAAAACCCGTGGTGGCAGGGCGGAGGGATTGATCCCGATCAGCAGGCCCTAACCCCGAGAGCATACCTCGATCTGTTCCTTCCACTGGTCAGCGATACTGGTGTTCGTCGCGCCGTTGTCCTAATGGGACCACGAAGGGTCGGCAAGACTGTCCTGATTCATCACGCGATTCAGGCCCTCCTGAAACAGGGGATTCCGCCGTCCCAGATAGCCTATGTATCGGTAGACCATCCGCTCTACAACGATCTTGGGCTCGAAGCTCTGGTCGATCTCTACCGAGCTTCGGTCTCCAATCTACCGGATGAGACGACGTACATCTTCTTCGATGAGGTCCAGTACCTGAAGGGGTGGGAGGTCCACCTGAAGAGCCTTGTGGATAGTCACTCCTTCTTGAAGGTCATTGTCTCTGGATCAGCCGCCGCTGCCCTAAGCCTCAAAAGCCACGAGTCTGGTGCCGGCAGATTCACTGATTTCCTTCTGCCGCCATTGACATTCTACGAGTATCTAGACCTTCTCGGGCAAGGGGCGCTCCTCGAGGAGCGCGAAGTGGAGGGAAAGCCGCTATTCCGCGCCACGGATATTCAAGCCCTCAATGAGAGCTTTCTGCACTACCTGAACTATGGTGGATACCCAGAAGTAGTCTTCTCAGAGACAATCCAGTCAAATCCCTCACGCTTCATAAAGGGTGACATCATCGATAAGGTGCTTCTGAGAGATCTGCCAAGTCTCTACGGAATCACTGATGTCCAGGAGTTGAACAAGCTCTTTACGGCACTTGCCTTCAATACCGCCGGCGAGTTATCCCTACAAGATCTGTCCTCCAATTCAGGCGTTGCCAAGAATACAATCAAGCGATACATCGAATACCTGGAAGCGGCCTTCCTGATCCGTAGAGTCCACCGCATTGATGAATCTGCTAAGCAGTTCCGTCGAGCGAGATCATTCAAGGTCTATCTCACCAACCCATCCATGAGAGCTGCCCTGTTTGCCCCAGCGGCACCGGAGTCCCAAGAACTGGGTGCGCTGGCAGAAACCGCCGTCTTCTCCCAGTACTTCCACGATGAGGATGCTCAGTTGCACTACTGCCGATGGAAAAGAGGCGAAGTGGACATGGTGCGCCTCAACGCTGCACAGAAGCCCATCTGGGCCGTTGAGGTTAAATGGTCGAACCGTTATGCAACCAGGACTCAGGAGCTCAAAGCCCTAATCACCTTCTGCACGTCGAACGGTCTATCGCATGCCTGGGTCACGACCAAGACGGCTTCATTGACAGCTAAGGAGGGGGGCCTTGCGATCCATTTCATTCCAACGAGCGAACTCTGCTATACCGTCGGCCACAATATTGTTCACGGAAAGCGGCAACCTGATGATTTCTTCTGAGGAAACAAATGGGTCGGTTTGGCGTGTTCCTGACATCAAATGGCAGCCGGGAATGATCGTCCGGCATGGCGATCTTGGCCCATGGAATATGGTTTGGGATGCGGGTGCTACGGTTGTTCGGCACGCCAAGAACTCCGGTGTGGGAGTTGCGTTCCAGAGTCTCGTTCGCTACGCACTTGAGGTCCGTGCCGATCTGCTCGTAACGATCGACGCGGATGGCCAGTTCAACGCGGACCACATCCCACAGCTCATCGCTCCGATCTTGAGCGGCGCAGCACTTGTCTGCACCGCCAGCCGCTTCATGGACCCGGAGTTGGTCCCGGACATGCCGTGGGTGAAAAAGTGGGGCAACCAGCGCGTTGCGAAGCTCGTCAGTCGATTGACGGGCCACAATTACCACGATGTTTCGTGCGGTTTTCGCGCGTACTCTCGAGAGTCCCTGCTACGGCTTACCATCTACCACTCGTTCACGTACACGCACGAGACGTTTCTCGATTTGGCCGCCAAGCGAGTCCCCATTGAGGAGGTGCCACTGGCCGTGCGCGGGGTTCGCCAGGCCGGCCAGTCGAAGGTCGCGGCGAACGTGCTGCGCTACGCCTGGCAGACAGCGGCCATCATGTTGCGTACGTACAGAGATCAGAGGCCGATGTCCCTGTGCTTTGGTTTGGCGATTCCCGCGTTCATTCTGGGATTCTCGCTACTGGGGTGGTCCTACGCTCACCTGCTGCAGACCGGTAGTTTCCTGAAGTCGATCGCCTTTGCCGGTGGGGGTGTGATTGCCATCGGCGTGGCAACGTTGTTTTTCGGTTTTATGGCAGATATGACCACGGGGATTCGCCGCAACCAGGAGGAGATTCTCTATTGGCTTCGGCGACGGGGCGGGGCAGCGGATGTTTCGAGCAACGGCATTTCCGATCACAACGAGGGTAGATATTGAAGCCATATGTAGACCTGTCCAACGCCGGGAAGCTTCGTCGTTTGCGAACGCTTGCCGCGGCGGCGCTAGCTCAATACGACCTGCGCGATCCGGTGCTCACCTACCACACATTTGCGACCAACCTGCTCTACCGCGTGACCATCGCTTCGGGTGAGCGATACATGCTCCGGCTGGCGTCGCCAGGTTGGCGCACGGGGGCCGCCTGGGACAGCATTTTGAATCGTGGGAGACGGGCGATGGAAGGAAGATCAATGCGTTGAATCCGGTCCAGGTCCTCGCCGCCTCTCGACCCTGCCGAGACGGCGGATCTGGTCGCTGCCAAGTTGATCGCTCGGGGTAAACAGGTGGCGATTTGCAATTACTTGAACTGCGACCACGGGTTCTTTGAGAACGCCCATGGTGAGATGAAAAATCGACAGTACGAGGTAATCGACGATCTGATTGTTTGGGCCAATGAAATCTCTCCATCAACAGATGCTGATTGTTGAGATAGCAAATCTCGCTTCTCTGGTTTCATGCGTTGAGGTTGAGGATGAAGAAGTAGATTTATTAAAAAATTATTCCGAGTCGTAAAGCGCCCCGTGTATATTTAGGTGGAATGGTCTGAAGGTGCAGTGGCGACGCTGGCGTGCCGCCACTGCACCGATAAGGCCCTATGATTCGACAGGTTTGGTCGATTTTGTCTTTGGAGATGTCTATGAAAATTTATCAACCCTACCCATTGCAGTCGTAGTTCTGCATGCGCAGTCGAACGAATTACACCTCCTGATGCCGCTGGTCCCGGACTTGGGAGCGGCCCTTGCTTCACTGCAATCGCGTCGTCTCGTGCAAGTTGGGGCATAACCAGCCATACTTCCGCTGCGCCCACTTGTCTTCCATCGACCTGGCGCAGGGCGAGGAATGTCCCACATAGTGTGATCAGGCAACTATGACGACAGAAGACAAACTCCGCGAATATAGCATTACCCTCCACGGCAACAGCATAACACTGCGACCCATGAGGGAAACCGACTGGGATGCCCTGGTGCGTTGGAACAGCGACCCAGAGGTTCTTTGGTTTACCGAAAGGGATGATGTCATATCCCGTTCACTTTAAAATGAACAAGGAACCTATCAGGACTAATTTCCGCCATCGAGAATCGCAAAAATAACTGAATTTGCAGATAGGACCACATCCATTTGGGGGGGAGGATTACCTGTGAGGGGCAGACTAACATTCATATTGGCGATGTGTAGTTTCCCATGTTTCGGGCAAACGGAAATGATCGAACTCGATGATTATGGGAATTCGCTGGAAGACGTCATCCCCAAAGGTTGGAAGATCGTATCACAGTCCTTTGGAGATCTGACTGCAGATGGGATTGAGGATGTCGTGATTGTGATCCAAGGAACCGATTCGACAAAAATAGATTTTAATGAAGATATAGAAGCAGACCCCATTGATCTAAACCCCAGAATTCTGGCCATTTTCTCCGGGGGCGGTACATCGAGAGGATTTACAAAAAAGATGCAAGCCAATGAGTTCATCATCGGCAGAGATTCGCCTACCATGGATGAACCTTTTGATGGCGTTGAGATAACCAAGAACGGAACGCTGAAGATAGATTTTCATTTTTGGTACAGTTTTGGAAGTTGGTCTACGTCAAACCATACATACCTGTTCCGATATCAACACCATCAGTTCGAACTGATTGGTTACGACTCATATGAATCAGATAGAGGAAATGGAGAGACAACAGATCGCAGTATAAACTTCTCGACCCGAAAAATGAAAATCACCAAAGGAAATTCTTCAGAAGATGAACCTCACTCAGTGGAGTGGAAAGAATTTGAATTAGACGAACTGAAAACACTTGAGTCCCTGGGAAAACCATTTGAATGGGAATTTATGGGAATCAGTCTATAGCTCAAAGCCGGACATGATCATTCGCTCAATGAAGATATGAGTGAAGTGATGAGCCGGTGCGGAGTGCGGGTCGGCGAACCGAGTCCTCATAACATGGCATTGAGCGCCAGACATAGACCGTATGAAAGGCAGTGAATGATGAAGGGCCGTGAGAGCGGGATGCCCGACGAGGAGTACTGGGACAGTTTCTTTGATGCTGAATGCGTGATCGGGAAGCTCTTCGGGGAAGAAGGCTGTGTGGACAGTGTCGCCGAATTCGGATGCGGGTATGGGACATTCACATTCCCTGCAGCCAGGCATGCAGCGGGCAGCGTGTACGCCTTCGATATCGAACCTGACCTGATCGAACGACTTCAGGTAAAGGCCAAACGAGAAGTCGTTTCGAATATCGTTGCGGAGGTTCGAGATTTCGTGGCCAATGGCACAGGGCTCGGTTCTGGGAGCCAAAGCCACGCGATGATCTACAATCTTCTGCATATCGAGAACCCCGATGGACTCATCAGGGAAGCCCATCGTATCCTCCGCCCGAACGGCAGGCTATCGGTCATCCATTGGAGAAGCGATATCCCAACGCCGCGAGGTCCTTCCCTGGAGATCCGTCCTACTCCCGAACAGTGTAAAGACTGGATTGAAGCGTCGGGATTCCAAGTCGCGCGGGCCATCGATTTACGGGCATGTTGCCAATTTCATTTTGGAATTGTTGCGATTCCTTAACGGAGGGATAGGCCAATAACAGTGATGCCACCGATTTTACTGAACAAACAGTACGCGGAGCCGACGGTGTTTACTGCCGAGAACCTACTTCGCGAAGCGAGGCGGCAAAAGTTATTGACGCGGGTACACGTTCCTCGGATTTGTGTGCTTGACCCCGATGGCGATATCGTGCGCTGGCTGGTTCGCACCCAGGGCATCGAGCGCCACGCCGAGTGGGCATGCTATCACACGGACCTATATGAATTCACGCACGAGGATACTGGTCTGGGTATCATCGGGTGTGCAGTCGGCGCATCATTCGCCGTCCTGATTGCCGAAGAACTGTTTGCATCCGGCTGTGAATTGCTCATCAGCGTGACATCGGCCGGGCAGATTGTCCATATTGGCCGACCGCCTTATTTCATTCTCATCGAAAAAGCTCTGCGCGATGAGGGGACAAGCTATCACTATCTTCCCCCTGCGGACTTCAGCTATATTGCGCCCAAACTCTTGACGATGCTGGACGACGTATTCTCAACCTCACCCGTTGCCGTGCACCGCGGCGCGACGTGGACGACTGATGCCCCGTTCCGAGAAACTGAGACCGCCATTGCGCACAGCCGGGACTTGGGCATCCTGGCCGTCGAGATGGAAGCTGCCGCCCTTTATGCATTTGCGGAGGCAAGACAAAAAGCGGTTGTCTGCTTTGCGCATGTGACCAACCAGATGGCCCGCGCTGAAGAGGACTTCGAGAAGGGGGCCGATGGTGGAAGTCAGAATGCACTGCAGATGGTGGCTCTCGCGGCTAATGCATGGCTGAACGATCAAGCTTCATGAGCGTACGCATCCCGCCATTGAACGAGGCAGAAGGCAGAAGTCCCTAAATTTTGTAGAAAGCACGAGAGGAAAGGAACAATATGCCTACCGACGCAGATTTCTATGTGGCCACCGATGGGGAGGATGGAAATCCCGGCACAGAGGAGAAGCCTTTCGCCACGCTAACACGGGCCAGGAATGCAGTGCGCCAACTGCGGAAGGCGGGGGCAAAACGGGATGTCCTCGTACTGATCCGGGGAGGGAGCTATCAGCTATGTGAGACTGTGGTGTTCGGTCTGGAGGATTCGGCGCCGGAAGGGGGCGCGACGATCTACGCAGCTTTCCCCGAAGAGCGACCCGTGTTCAGCGCGGGGATACCAATAGAGGGGTGGAAAAGGCGAGGAAATGGGATATGGGAGGCGGAGTTGCCGACAGGGATCGAGTCGGTGAATTCACTGTACGACGGGGAGGGGATGCTGCCGCGTGCTCGGGGAAAGGGGTTCGTACCGGAGGAGGAGGGAACGCGGTGGACGATGCACTATCCGAAAGGAGCGGTACCGGAAGACCTGGATGTGGTCAACGCGGAATTGGCGATCGTGCCCCATTATCCGTGGGCAATGAATGTGCTGCCGATCGCAAAGGCCGATCCGGAAGCGCGAACGATCGAAGTGGCCGTGCCGGGCACCTATCCTCTCGACCGACCGACGTTCGGGCACTTTCCAGAGGGAAGTGCGTGGATCGAGAACGTCCTCGCAGTACTCAGCGAGCCGGGGGAGTGGTGCGTGGATAAGCAGGTGGGTAAGCTGTATCTGAAGCCGAGAGGGGAGGAACCAGGTGGGATTCTGGCTCCGGCATTGACCGAATTGGTGCGGATCGAGGGGGGAATTGATTGTGCCGGGCAGGAAGACGAGCCGGTGCGGAATCAGATCTTCCGGGGATTGACGTTCGCGCACGGGGACCGGTGGCCCTGGGAGCGGGAGAAGACGGGATGGGGGCTACAGCACGACTGGGAGATGTTCGACCGGCCGACGGCGATGGTGCGGCTGCGAGGAGCGGAGGGATGCGCCTTTGAGGGTTGCCGATTCGCGCACGCCGGAGGCACGGGCATTCGGCTGGATCTGCACTGTCGGGGGAACCGGATCGAGGGAAATCTGATCGAGCATGTCGGCGGTGTGGGGATTCTGCTGGCCGGTTACGGACCGGGGACAAAGGATGTCAATCGGGAGAACGAGGTGGTGGACAACCACGTGCATCACGTGGGCCGGTTGCTGTGGAGCAGCCCGGGGATCTTCGTCTGGCAGAGCGGGGGCAATCGCGTGGAGCACAATCTGGTGCACCATACGGCGTACACCGCGCTGGTGGTCAGCGGGCGGATTGTGTGGAAGCGAGATGGAGAGGCGGAATGTGCTCGGACGATCCGCTGGGAGGAGGTGGACCGGAGATTCCCGGAGAAACCAGAGCGACTCTCGTGGCATCAGCGGGAGCAGTTCCTGCACGGCCGCGACAACCTCATCGGCTTCAACGAGGTGCACCACGCGATGCAGATTCTGGGGGATGGAAACTGCGTGTACATCTCCGGTACAGGCGGTCGGAATGTGGTGCGCAACAACTTCCTGCACGACGTGGACAGTTACAACATGAACGCCAGCATCCGCTGCGACGATGACCAGCACGACACGGTGATCGAAAACAATGTTGTATTCCGCAACTGTGGAGAGGGGTTCATAAGCAAGGGGAACAATCGGGTGGTGAACAACATCTTTGCAGACATCCGTTCGCGCACCCTGGAGGGGATCGAGAACAAACACCAGCGCGGGTACATCGTGTTTCCGTACGGGGAGCCGCACAACTCGCTGATTCAGCGCAACATTTTCGTGTCGCGGGAAGCGGGCCAGCAGATCATCACCCATGGTCCGGGACGCCAGGGGGGTGGGTATCTGTGGGACTGCGAGGCGGATGCAAACCTGTACTGGAACACAGAAGATCCGGAGTGGGCAGAGGAATTTTTGGAGGAGATGCGGGAGAAGGGAGTGGAGATTCGCAGCATTGCGGCGGATCCGGGATTTGCAGATCTGGATAGCGGGGATTTCCGGTTGCGGGAGAATGCGGCTGCCAGGGCGATCGGGTTTGTGGAGATCGATCTGAGCAGGATGGGGCCTCGGGTTGTCTGACAGGGAAACAGAGATGACAGGAAGAGAGCGGCTTACCGCCGTTTTGAACAAACAGCCTACGGATCGGTTGCCCTGGACGACCCTGGTTGACAATGCCAGCCTCAACCATTTTCCCGAGGAGTTGAGGGGGAATGGAGGCATCGATTTCTACCGCCATCTCGGTTGCGATATCTTTCTATTGAATGGATGGAATACCCCGCACTCCTTTCGTTCCCCGGCGTTGAAGTGGTCAGATAGTGTTGAGGTCTGTACCCGTGAGGATAACGGCAAATTCATCAGGGAGTGGAAGTCTCCTCGGGGAACGCTGACTGGAATCAGTGACCGAGGGCACCCGGTCGAATATCCCGTAAACTCTCTCGAGGCTGTTTCCATCTACCGGCAGATGTGGGAGGATGCTTCCTTCGTGCATTGCGACGATACCGCCCCTTTTCTGGCGCTTGATGGGCTCATTGGAGATGATGGTGTCGTGACTCGCTTCTGGGGTCCCTCGACAATTCCGCAACTTCTCGAGCAAGATATGGGTACGGAGAATTTCTACTACCTCATGTCGGACCATCCCGATGAGATGGATGGTTTGATTCGCACCATCCATGCCCGGCAGCTACAGGCGTTTGAGTATCTGGCCGACGGCCCATGGGATTCAATCACGCTGGTTGAGAACACCAGCACATTCTACATCGGTCCTCGGATCTACGAACGCTACAACATGCCGCATCAGCGCGATTTTGTGAAAATTGCCAAGCAGCAGGGCAAGGTCGCAATTCTCCATATGTGCGGGCATGTTTTCGATCTCTTGGATTTGATCAAAGAGACAGAATGCGATGGTATTCATGCGCTAACTCCATCGCCAACTGGCAATACCCCCTGGGAAGGAGCCCTCGATATTATCGGAGACGATCTCATTATCTTCGGCGCTTTGGATCCTACTATATTTGCTTCCGGTTCTGTTGAGGGTATTGCCCTGGGGCTCGACCAACTCATTACTCCGCGTCTGCGTGACGCAAATTTCGTACTCTGTCCTTTCGCTGACGGCATACCTGTGGATATCGAGCGTTTCCATGCTGTAAAGCAATGGGTAGATGCAAACGAATTGAGGTGACTTGAGCGATACATGGGGTCGATCCGTAAGAGAGTGGGAGTCTCGAATCAAACGCTCCAGCGAACACCAGCAGGTTTGCGCCCTGAATCAACCGTTAGCAGGAGGCACTTATGAAAGTCATGTCAGCGTTACTTATCGCCATAATTTCAACAAATCTTTGTGCACAAGAGGATCCGAAAAAGAAGTTCCCTCTTGAGTTTGAATGGCAAAATGGAATTGCCACCGAGAAGACAAAAAATATAAACGACTATTTCTTGCTTCTTCCATCGGAATTTATCGACTGTGAAGGTGCACAGTTTGGCCAATATTCAACAAAGCAGAAAAGAGAAAAAATTATCAGCAAGATAGACCAAAAAAACGGCTATCTACAATTTTATAAAACTGGACAGCTTGTACTGTTTAAGGATAGGAAGAACAATAAAGACATTATCGCAATCCAATCGGGACGATGTGGTGCGGGAAATACTTGTGGTGCATTGAACACACTATTGGAATTCCAAGATAGCACGTGGATATTTAGAATTGATCTGTTACCTGACGGTAAAAGAATCGAAGATTTGTACTATGATGACGACACTTGTCCCTATTTTGATTTACCGCAATATGGAACAACGATCTTGATTAAGAATGAATGGGGCGACGATTCAATTATTACGAGATACAAGTGGACAAAGCAAAAATTCGTAAACAGCAATCATCAATAGAAACGCAACTTACCAGAGGAGGCACTTCTGTGGATAACAAGGCATGGTTCAAACAGGCTGGCTTTGGGATGATGGTTCACTGGGGGTTGTATGCGCTCCCCGCCGGCGAGTGGCAGGGACAGCGCATGCCCACCATCGGCGAATGGGTCCAGTCCTATTTCAGAATCGAGAACGCGACTTACGGCCGCCTTGCCGATGTTTTCAACCCGATCCTGTTCGATGCCGAAGAATGGGTGAAGTTAGCCGTGGAGAGCGGCATGCAGTACCTGGTGATCACCAGCAAGCACCACGACGGCTTTGCCATGTTTCATTCCAAAGTGGACCCGTACAATATCGTCGATGCGACGCCGTTTGGGCGGGATGTGATTGGTGAACTCGCCGAGGCCTGCAGCAAGCACGGTCTGAAGCTAGGTCTGTACTACTCGCAGGATCTGGACTGGCACGAACCGAACGGCGGCGGTTACCATCACGGGCATACCAACGCCGGCTCTATGAGTTGGACCAACGATTGGGACTATGCCGACAATGAGAAGAAGGACTATACGCAGTGCTTTGAGAGGAAGATCGTGCCCCAGGTGGAGGAGATTCTGCGCGGCTACGGCGATCTGTGTCTGATCTGGTTCGACACCCCCCTGACCATCTCGACGGAACAAAGCCGCGAGCTGGTGCAGCTGGTGAAGAAGTACCAGCCAGACTGTCTGGTGAATTCGCGTATTGGCAACGAGATGGGCGACTACCGCTCGTGGGGCGACAACCAGATTCCGGATGAGTACATGGAGGATGGCCTGTTTGAAACGCCGGCCACGTTGAACGATACCTGGGGCTACAAGAGTTTTGATCAGAACTGGAAGAGCGCCGAAGAGGTAGTCCGCCTGAAAAATCACCTGAATTCGAGGGGCATAAACTATCTGCTCAATGTCGGTCCGGACTACCTGGGCCGCATCCCCGCCCCGTCTCAGGAGATTCTGCGGCAAGCAGGCAAAGCACTCAGCGCATAATTCAGTTCTGGATCGGGGCCGCCACCTGTCGAGCGAGCCAGGCGATTCCGCAGGGGTGCGCCTATCGTTTCTTGGCCTATATTATATTCGAAACCGCACGCGCGTGCGACTTGACATCCTACCCTATACGAGAGGAATTGAAATCATGGCAAAGGCCGCAGCTCGGCATATCCTGGTGAAGACAGAAGCGGAGTGCGAGGACCTCAAGAAGCAGTTGGCTGACGGCGGCGATTTCGCCGCTCTGGCCAAAGCTCACTCCCAGTGTCCCTCCGGCCGGGATGGCGGTGCCCTGGGCGAATTCGGACCCGGACAGATGGTGCCCGCCTTTGACACGGTGGTGTTCAACGAAGAAGTCGGCGTGGTGCACGGTCCGGTGAAGACGGACTTCGGCTACCACCTGTTGGAGATCACCAGCCGCACCGACTGATTCGGCCGCTCCTACTGCGGAGATCGGGCTGCCGGGAACGTCTGCTGTTTCGCGTTCTCGGCGCCCGGCGCGCTGGGGCTGCGACTCCTCGCACGCTGCCGGTTCCGTTTGACCCCTTAGTTGCATCTCGCACTACCTCAATAACCTGCGCGTCCCGCCCGACTCAATACCTGCCTGTACCGCCGCCCACTACAACGGGCTAAGTATTTTCGACCTGGGAGGAACATTCCATGCCCGACGTGGACTATCGCGCACTCGTCTCGCGGGCCGACTTGATCTATCACAGTCCGGTGGAGACGCCGCTGGAAGGACAACCGATCGGCAACGGCGTGATGGGGACCATGGTCTGGACCGTTCCGAACGCCGTCTGCCTGCAGGTCAATCGATGTGACATCTTTGCGGTCGACAAATATCACGAAGGGCGCCAGGGGGAAGCCACTGACTACTGCGGCGGATGCGCCAAAGTCACCGTCGACCTGGGTGGGCAGCCGTTCCAGGGGGGCGAGACCTTTGCCCAGCGACTCTCCCTGTACGACGCGGAATGCACTATAGAGGGTGAGGATGTCCGCATCCGTTGTCTCATATCCTCTGCGGCCGATGCCCTGGTCCTGGAAGTGGATGACCGGCGCGCGCATCCCCAGCCCGTGCGCGTGGCCGTGTCGATGTGGCGCCCTCCAGAGGTGCAGACCGGCGATCACCGGGCTCGCTACAGATTTGGTAACGCAGGAGACCGCGTGCTCCTCGTGCAGCAGTTCGACCAGCGCGACCATTACTGCGCCTCGGGGGTCGCAGCCGCAATCGTCGGACACCATACCCGCGTCGAGGAAACCGCTGAGGGTATGCGCACGCTCGTCTCCCCTGCACACAAGGGCAAGAGGACGCTCCTCATCACCAGTGCTGCATCCTGGTCGCGGCGGGAAGATGTGGGAGATACAGCCCTCAGCCTGCTGGACCAGGCATCCCCACAACCATATGATGTGCTCCATCGGGAGCACGCGCGCTGGTGGTCCAACTTCTGGTCGCGCACCTTTGTACATCTCACCAGCTCGGATGGAGGCGCCGAATTGATGGAGCGTGCCCGCACCCTCCATCTGTACAATATGGCGGCGACCTCCCGCGGAACGTTTCCGCCCAAGTGGAACGGCTCGCTGTTTATCACCGACGGCGACGTGCGGCATTGGGGGGCACAGTTCTGGATATGGACCACTGAGATGCACTACTGCCCGCTGTTCGCCGCAGATGCCGTCGATCTGACAAAACCCTACTTCGATATGTATCTACAGCAGCTTCCCGACTGCGAGAAGGCCGGTCTCCAGCGCTGGGGAGTGCAGGGAGCTTTCTATCCCGAGACGACGCCCTTCGACGGTCCTGTCATCCTGCCAGGCGACGTCGCCAAAGAGTTCCAGGATGTTTACCTGGGCAGAAAGAACAACCTCCGGCTCTCGAAAGATGCCCGTGCGCTGGGACAGTACGACTCCAGCCTGCGCGTCCTCGCGGGGTCTGAGACCGAATTGGCCGCAGGACGGTATACCTGGATCAGCCACGTTGCTTCATCCGGATGCGAACTGGCGGTACAGGCCTGGTGGCGCTACCGCTATACAGGGGACACCGAATGGCTGCGCAGTCATGCCTATCCGCTGCTGAAGGGCACGGTGGAGTTCTACCGAAACCTGGTCGAGAAGGGGGAGGACGGCCGCTACCACATCCACGGGACCAACGTCCACGAGGATTTCTGGGGGGCAACCGATGGTATCATGGACCTGGCCGCGATCCGAGGCACCGCGCCGCTGGCTATACGTGCGGCTGAGATTCTCGGGGTGGACGACGAACTCCGTCTCCAGTGGCAGGAGTTGCTCGACGAACTGGCTCCCTATCCGATGGGGAGCGATCCAGAGTCAAAGGCGCTTACGGGGGGCGTTCTGGCCGACGATGTCTGGGCGGCGGGGCATCTGGGCCATGTCGACGGTCAGCACAACCCCGAAGATGTATGGCTGAATCCCATCTTCCCCTTTGAGGATTGGACTCTGGAAACCGGCGACCCTCCAGTGGACAAAATCGTGCAGAAGACCCTGGATCTCGCTCCCCGCATGCAGTCGATCCTGAGCGGCGAATCGTGCAACACGGCTATCCGGACCCCGATCGCGTGGGTCCGGGCGGGACGGGGTGAAGAACTCCCCGCTATCCTGAAGAGTTATTATGCCGCATTTGCACCATTGACCAACGGATGGAGCCTCTTCGAGGGAGCCGATCAGGCACACTCCATCGAACACCTGGGATGCATCAGCACCGCATTGCAGGAAGGGCTGCTGCAGAGCGTCTCTGCTCGCCCGGGGGGGCCTGAAATCATACGCGTCTTTCCGGCTTGGCCTGAATCCTGGGATGCATCGTTTCGCCTGCTGGCGCGAGGGGGATTCCTGGTCACATCTGCCATTCAGCAGGGGGAGGTGGAGTTTGTCGAAATCGAATCTCGACTGGGAGAGCCCTGTCGTCTGCGCAATCCCTGGGGCGTGCCGTGCCGGGTTGGCGAGATAGACGGCACTGAACAGGAACTCGATGGCGACATCCTCCGTTTTAATACAGAGAAGGACAGGCGCTACCGGGTGCTCCCTGCGAATAGGCCAGAGCCCAGGTCCACACGATGAACCTCCCCCCTCAGCAGGAACAGCATATCCGGCGACTCCTGAAACATCTCGATAACGGCAGCGAACAGGCCGATCAATGCTGGCAGGGTTGGAAAATAACCCGTCTTTCCGGCGGCCTGAACAATCTGCTCTTCCACGCCAGAGGCTCATCCGATGACCTCGTCATCAAATTCACTATCCGCGATGAGCGCAACCGGGCTGAGCGCGAATTCCGGGCGCTTTCGGCACTGGAAGAAGCGGGGCTGCAGATTGCTCCTCGGCCGCTTCTATTCGACAACGACACTTTCCACCAGCCAGTCGTGGTGCAGACCTGGATAGAAGGCGAACCTATCGGGCATCCCCCAACGATGGATGAAGACTGGCGAGAATTGTTGCGCTATTACCAGGCGGTCCATTCCGTTACTCCCGAAACCAGCTCCATTGGCTTGTCGAAGGCTTTTAGCGCGAGCACCGTTGCCGAAGGCTGGTCTCTCGTCGACCAGCAACTCGCCCGGATCCCCTGCGAGGCACAGCCGAAAACGCTCAAGAATTTGATTCGACAATTCGGGCAGGTAGAATGGACGGAATGGGAGAGGATGCCCATTACTCTTTGTCGGATTGATCCCAATGTTTCGAACTTTATTCGCGGCAAAAAAAGGCTGACTTCCGTCGATTGGGAGTACAGTGGCTGGGGAGACCCCGCCTTTGACATCGCCGATTTGATGGCCCATCCCACCTATATGGATGTCGATCTCTCGCGATGGCCGTGGCTCACTCGGGCCTATGGAGACCTGATGGGCGATCCGACCGTGGCGTCCAGAATCGAGATCTATTACGCGATACTCCTGGTCTGGTGGGTTGCCCGTTCCGCTCGCTTTTTGTACGAAGTGCCTCGCGGTCTGGATAATCGGCTGATACCCCGATCGCTCGACTGGGAGACAAAGACCCGGAGGCAGTACGATCATTATCTGGAGTTAGCGCAATCCAACCTTGACATTGTTTAATCTCCCCAGACAACTTATCTCTACCCAACTTCAATACGTTATCTCTTTAAAGGAGAGCCATGAATCGCCTAGAACTGGCCAGGAAGATCTACGACGTATCGCATATCACGGGTGAATTCGAACTGCGCTCGGGGCAGATCAGCGACGAGTATTTCGACAAGTATCTCTTCGAGGCGCAACCGGCACTCCTCAGGGCGATTGCGGAGCAGATGGCGCTACTGATACCCGAAGGTGTCGACGCCCTCGCCGGTCTCGAAATGGGCGGCATTCCCGTGGTAACTATGCTGTCTCAGGTGAGTGGCGTACCAGCCCTATTCGTGAGAAGGAAGGCGAAGGAATACGGCACCTGCAAGCTTGCAGAAGGGGGAGACATCGCAGGTAAAAAACTGCTTATCGTGGAAGATGTCGTGACCTCGGGAGGGCAAATTCTTCTTTCGGCCGCCGATCTTCGAGAGCGGGAAGCCATAGTGGAAGACGTCCTCTGTGTCATCGATCGGGAAGCAGGGGGGCTAGAGAAACTCGCAAATGAAGGGCTTCGCCTCCACGCACTTTTCAGCATGTCTGAACTGAAGGTCACATGACGACGTGAAGATCATACGTCACTGTAATTCCGACATCGTATGGTTCCACGAACCCGATGTTTGGACTTCAGACTCGCCACTGGCTCAAAACGCGCAATGCCTGGGTCCCAACTGGAGTTGTGTCGTGCTTCTCGATCGAGACGACGACACCTACTTCAACGGGAAGCTCACAAGCGGATTGTATTCCGCTCGCTTCGGACGCCGTACTGCCAATTTGAAGGATCGAATCGCGGATTTCCTGCGCTACGAGCGAGACTGGGGCAGGCAGGTGGTGATAGCCGCCGAATACCCACTGGATCTCGAAGAGTATGTGGCGGATGCGCTAACGTCAGCGCCACCACCGGAGCAGCCGCGCCCATATGATCCGGCCGTACTTGTGCACTCGACAACGCCCGAGCGCTGGCCGCTGATCGCAGACGACGGAAGATTGTTTTCAGCCTCAAAGCTGAAGCAAACTGGCCTGGAGATACGTGCGATCGGCTTCGAGACCTTCGGTGAACCGGCCGAATACGGCGAATTTATCCACTTTTGCCCGCTTGGGAAGCCCCATGGGGAGGTCGTGGTGCTGTCACACCAGCGCGGAACACTCATCACCGATTTCGAAGCCGAATATGTTCCCGGGGCGCGAATCTATCTGGATGCCCAGCGGATGCTCGGCGATGGAGTGACCGTGCGCGACGGACTGCATGTGCTGAAGGTACACCTTTCCCTGGGACTGGAGCCGTACCTGATCGATGTAATCACGGCTCAGGATCTGAATGATGACGGTGGTCCATGGACTCCCGGACAATTCGCCTCGTCGGCAGATGATGAATTCCACAAGCGACACCCGGACGATGCTTTATAGGTATCTGCCCAACAAAAGCATGGACAGCGATCCTACGAGCCACGCGCGTCATGTAGAGCGTTAACCTGCCGATAGAAAGCCATGATGGGTGCAGCTCAAATGCCGAGACACAACGATATGCTGTTGACGCAAGCACAAGCATTGGCCTTGCTTCGGAATTGGCTTGGAACGGATGTTGTCTGCCAGGGATTTGAGCCACTCGAAGGAGGTATCTGTAGCGCCGTCTATCGATTGCACTTCGAATGTCCACCGTTTTCTGCTGTCGTCAAACTCCAGAGTGACCGCGAAGACGATCCGCTGCCTCGTGAGCGCAAACGCCTTGAGTATCTTCACCTGAAGACAAAGATTCCGTGTCCGCGCATCTATCTACAGGACGATTCCAGGAAGACCATTCCGTATTCTTTTCTTCTTCTGGAATGCCTTCCCGGAACGAACCTCGAATCCACCCGAATCGCGGAATCGCAACGGGCAACTATCGAGCAAGAGCTGGCAGAAGCGTTACTCGATCTTCACTCACACAAGGCGGAGACATTCGGCGACATCGGGCAAGCAGGTGCTCGCAGATGGACGGACATATTCCTGCCAGACCTTGAGGAGAACCGAAGAGACATAGTGGGACTTCTTCCCGACGACATTCTCGAGAAAATGGACCAGGCTCTTCCATTGGCGGAAACCGCTCTGCGAGATCAAGGAGATCCGACCCTCATCCACAACGACGTGTGGGCGGGAAACATCATGGTGCATGAGCGTGAGGATGGATGGCATCTTAGCGGATTACTGGACCCTGTGGGGCTGCGCTACGCCGAAGTGGAAATGGAACTGGCTTACCTGGAGGCTTTCCGTACTGTTGGGCAGCAGTTTTTTCAGGTATACACCGCACAACGGCCCCTTCGTAGCGGGTATGAGTATCGCAAACTGTTCTACTGGCTCAATACATTTATGATACATATCTGGCTCGGGTTTGGGTCCGAGTTTCACGATCGAATCGCCACGACATGCGACCGGATCACAACATGAGTCATATACTGAACTTCAATAAAAGGCCAATCATTTGATGAAACGGATGATGACCGTAGAAAACGTTCACTGGTTCCAAAACCTCTTTGATGAACTCGAGATCGCGGTTTGGATCGACGGTGGCTGGGGCGTTGACGCGCTGTTGCGCGAACAGACTCGGCCTCACGAAGATCTGGACATCATCATTCCTACAGCCGATTCAGCCAAGCTGGTTGAGGCTCTGTATGAGCGCGGCTTCAGCGACGTGCATACCGACGACCGCTGCGACCGGAATTTTGTGATGGGACACGCAGCGCACGGACTCATCGACTTCCATCTGATTGAACTCACGGAGGATGGTGGGGGCATCTATGGACCTGATGAGATCGATTGGATCCTCTCTGCATCGGAACTCCATGCCGAGGGCTCTATCGGCGGCAGGTCAGTGCGGTGCTTAACCGCTGAATACCAGGTTCGCTCACACTCTGGATACACGCTGCACGAGACAGACTTCGCCGATATGGATGCGCTGCGTAGAAGATTCGGGGTTGTGCTGCTACCGGAGCACCTCGGACGCGATGACTGAGGCGATCCAGCAGCTGCTTGCCGATCCGACCAGATGACCAGGGAGGAAACTTTTGAGAACAGAAGAGGAAATCCTGACACAGTTCGACAGATGGGCACAGAGCAATGACCTGATCCGCGCAGCAGTGCTGACCAGCTCGCGCGTCGGCCCTGAGGGAGCCATTGATTTCTTATCGGACTACGACATAGAGCTGTTCGTGGCCGACATGGAAACATTCCAAAAAGACGACGAATGGCTCGGGGTCTTCGGCCCCATCATGGTGCGCTGGCCGTTCAAACCGCGCTCTACCTTCGATGAGCAGTGGCTCACTCGGCTCGTCCTCTTCAAAGATGGGGTGCGCATCGATTTTCAAATTACCGACCAGATGGCTATTAAACCGGATGCCTACGAAGACGGCTATAAGATACTCGTCGACAAAGACAATCTGACGGCGGAACTCAACGAGCCGACGTACTCACAGCACCTCGTCAAAAAACCTTCCCAGGAGGAGTACGATGTCCTCGTCCACGAATTCTGGTGGAACGCGACCTATGTCCCCAAATACCTCTGGCGGGACGAACTGCCTTTCGCTGCGAGCATGCTGGGCCAGGCGGTTCGCGATAAATATTTGCGCACGGTAATCGAATGGTCCATTGGCCTACAGCACGACTGGTCAGTGAATACGGGAGTGTGTGGAAAACGATTCAAGCGATATCTCGATGCCGAGACCTGGTCGGAATTCGAATCTACCTTCGCGGGGGCGGACATTGAAGAAAATTGGCAGGCCTTCTCCAATGGAGTTACCCTCTTCGGGAAGCTGGCCAGAATCGTCGGCAGCAGTCTTGATTACGACTACCCCGCACAGATGGAAGAGGAGATGATCAACTACTATTCGAAGATTCGCAATACGAAGAAGAGTCCTCCGAGCGAATGATGGACGTCCAATTTACATCGCCGAAGGAATACCCACCGGGCACGGTGTTCAGCTTGCTCAAGCAGGCCTGGACACCCCTCTGGAATCCGGGACTGAAAAAAAACATTCGCCGGTTCGATCTGGAGGTGACAGAATGTGAAGAGACGGTAGGGGCGTGCACGTTCGTGACCTGTTTGGATTCAACACCGGTTGGCATGGGATCGTATGATCCGAGGCAGATGCCGGAGCGCGGAGAAATTGGATGGAACTGCGTCATTCCCGGATACCAGGGGAAAGGCATAGGCAAGGCCCAGATCCAGGAGATTCTGCGCATCTTCCGTTCCAGGGGTATTCGCAAAGCGTGCGTGACGACCACGGATGAAGATTTCTTTGTTTCGGCACAGCGGACGTACGAATCCTGTGGATTCACCGTGGTGCGCAGGACGGAAAACAATAATCTGGAGTACGAACTGGAGCTATAGGCCTGCCATGTCCGAAAAAGACGAAGTCCTTCCCCAGTGGGCGCCGCGGGTTGAAAAGCGCAAGATCAAGCGGCTGTACGAAGACGATGCTCGCGGTATCCGGGATGAAGAGCTACTCGAAGATGTCGGCTACTCTCTTCTCTTCCGCTGCGAAAGCTTTATTGCAGCGAACCAGGCCTGTGGAGGCCAGGCCCTGTGTGCGGCCTGTGGCCAGATCGTGCAGCATTCGGGTCGCAAGGAGGAAATCCTGACGTGCGCTTCCTGTGGTTGGAAGCTATCGTGGGGGCGCTATTTCAATACTATCCAGCACAAGCAGCTCCGGGGGGGTGAAGATGTGATGGGTCCATTCCGGGAGTACATCGCCGCCTTTCAGCGGACCCGCGACCCGAGAGAACGCATGATCCTCATAGACCAGCTCATCCACGGCTTTCACGGCTACATCAAGGAGATGAAGGTCCGGCGTCCTGTGTGCGTGAATTTGATCGAGGGCAAAATGCACGACGTCATCAAATTTCTGGACGCACTGAGCGCCGGAGGCCATGGGACACCGGCGTTGACTGAAACACACGCCCTCTGGCGCTCCGGCCTGAAGACCAAACAATATTGGTACCGAATATTCAATGAGCAGGAGAACTGAGTAGAGATGACATGATTGTCAGCGCAGTGCAAATGGAGCCAGTTCTCGGCGATGTAGCGTCGAACATGAAAATTGAAGAGATAAGGGAAAAGGTCTTCCTCCTATCAAAATGCAATCCTCCACCGTGGAAGGAGGGGAAAAATCCACCGTGGAACGACGCTGTCTGTGCTGAGATTGCCAGTAAGGGAATCGACAGCCTGCTAGTGTTGGCGGAATCCCGGACACCGTTCATGGTGCGAACTGAGAGCGGTCTTTGGTGCATCATAAAGCCCTTGGCTGATCCGCTCGCGCCTCTTCCTGCGGAACTTGCCGGAATTTCGGATTTTATGAGCTACGAGCGCGCACAGGGACGCACCGCAGGTGTGTGGATCGAGTATGAAGGAGCGCCAGTTTTGGCCCCTTACATTAGGACATGCACCCCCCTTGCACCAGAAGATCGCCCTTTGCCCGATAACCTCCTGTGCTGTCGACCTTATCGGGACGGCTGCAGTGGGGAACTGCTTTGCCATGGGACGCCGGTGAATGCCCTGGACCTGATCCTCGAATCTGGCGAACTGAAATCTAAAGAGAAACTTTCGGGAATGTCGGAGGAGGAACTGGCCAGCTACGCAAGGGAAAACGTCGGAGACCCATCCGACTACTACCACTACGTATGTCTGGGCAATGGGAACTGTGTCGCCCCTGACCTGGTTGTAGCTTCCAGACGCGAACATCGATTTGTCGATGCAGAAGAAGTGGACAAAAACTTCTATCCTGCAATTCGCTTATTTTTTAAAACGCGGGAGATGCATTGCCATCCCCGAGCCACTTTCGACGGCATACATTCACCAAAGATTGGAGATTTTCTCGAACTGGATCCTTATCTCATTGCTGTGGTAATACCAGAGATTGACGAACGAGGAAGACGACTGGCAGTGAATACATCTCGGGTGTTTGAAGATCGAATAGTCCGACTCGACCATCGTGAACATTATGGCTTGCGGCAATGGAGTGATGCGGCCTTCGGCGCAGCCAAAAAGCATATTTCCGACAGATAGACGCACTCGTCCTCGGCGACTCAAGACTGGACATGTCGGCACCAGGAGAACTGATTTTATGGACGCACCAGATTGCCCGACTCTCGAGACCGTCCGCAGATACGATGCTACTGCGGAACGCTATCTGGAGCGGACTATTGATCGGGAGCTGATCAGGGTGAATCTGGAGCGCTTCACGGACTGCCTGCCTCCGGGAGGCCTGGTCCTCGATATCGGATGCGGTCCGGGGTTTGACGCGGCTCTACTTCGCAGTGCGGGATTCAGGGCAGTGGGCGTCGATCTTTCGTCGGCCATGATCACACTCGGAAGAGAGCGATTCCCCGGTCGCTTCGTTCGGGCGGACATGCGCCAGTTGCCGTTTTGCCAGGTGGCTGACGGTCTCTGGGTGAACGCGTCGCTGCTCCATCTTCTGCGAAAGGATGTTCCCGGCACTCTCGCCCAGTTCTGGACCGCCCTCAAGCACGGTGGAATTTTGTTCTTAACGGTCAAAGACGGCACCGGGGAAGGATGGGACAATCGTGCCTCCAGGCGCGACACGACCCGGTGGTTCACCTATTGGGAGGCCAGTGCTCTGGAGAATGTAGTCGTCGAGGCCGGATTCGAGACGGTGAGTGTCTGGTCAAATGGCCAGTGGGTGAAGTGCATTGCAAAAAAGCGCTGATCACTCATCTATTTCGTCGGAAAGTGAAGGGATAGGCAACAAGTAATCCATCGCGAAAACCGGGAGGGAATTCCGTTGCAGGCATCTATTCTCGCCTTCTTTGAGCAAACCCGCGCGCTCGCTCAGTCCGGTCTGCACTACGCAAAGGATCCCTACGACCGGGATCGATACCAGCGACTCCTCGATTGGTCTATCGAAGAGTACTCCCATCTCGCGGAGGAAGAGATTGAGGAGATCCGGTCGACATTCCTGAGGGAGAGCGGCGTCATTACCCCCAAGTGCGCGGCGTCCGGCGCGATCTTCAACGACGGTGGGGAGATTCTCCTGATCCGGCGTGCAGACAATGGCAAGTGGACGGTGCCGGGCGGGGCGTGCGAGCCGGGTGAGTCGCCACAGGAGACGGCCGTTCGCGAAGTGAGAGAAGAGACCGGTTTGACGGTCGAAGCGCACCAGGTGATCGATGTGTTTTGTGGAAAGGCTGGCACGTATAACAGAACCGTCACTTATCATTCGACCATGTGCTACTGCACTATTATTTTAGGACAATTCGGGCCGACGCTGGAGGCGATTGAGGTGGCGTTTCGCGATCTTCAAGCAGTGCCCGATGAGGAGTGGCATCAAGACGCCAGGATGCGGGTGCAGAAGGCGCGCGATTTCTGGCTGAAAAATGTGCGCGGTATTTGAGCATCAAAAAGGTATATTTTCCGCAGTACTAACTAGTCGCTAATCATTTTTTCTTTTGTTGTTTTCCAAGGGTTTAGGCGGTCTCAATCGGAACCATCGGCGGCAACGCTGCGCCCGTTTTGTGAGTCGATTCTGTAGGATACGGGTCAGCGTGGCGGCA
>Ga0233430_1000291_pt1 | contig 102270 bp, 98 predicted proteins | sample SI_118_April2016_2_FD_179883 | JGI IMG/M metagenome (GOLD analysis project Ga0233430, IMG submission 179883) | Seawater microbial communities from Saanich Inlet, British Columbia, Canada - SI_118_April2016_150_MG | ecosystem: Environmental > Aquatic > Marine > Inlet | place: Canada: British... | reverse complement strand
AGCCTTCTCCCCCCCCCCTTGATAAAAAGTGTGCGACATCAGCCGTTTAAGCTGTGCGGCATACTCCGTTTAAGCTGTGCGACTTGAACCGTTTAAGGTGTGCGACATGGTGCGTTTTATGCACACGATGCCCTCTTTCGTAAGAGGGCATCGTGCTTTATAAATATCCAAGGAGAATATTATGAATTCCAAATGGCATCGTTTTTCTCTTGCCCTTGTACTGATATTGGTACTAAGTGCGTGTACCATGCCCAATGCTTCTGAAGCGCCTGCTCTTGTTGCAGAAGCAGCCACAGAAGAAAATTCAGTGAACACTGAAGAGCCTGTACAACCCACCACTGTGCCAGAAGCCTCCATCACAGCATCTTCTAATATCATTGCATCAGGTGAAGTAGAAATCTTGAATTTAGAAAGCCTTGACTTTGTCACTGGCGAAAAGGGGATACAGGCGGGAGGTGATCTTTATATCCGCATCGCAGATACAAGTGATTGTGGTGTTGCAGAAATTTGGTCAAATTTTCCACCACAAGGGGGAGGGCTCCTTCTTTTTAGCAATCTGGGCGCAGATCTTTCCACGCTATCCGCGATTGATCTGACAAGTATGGGGTACTCAAATGAAGATTTCTCTCCGCTTTGTGTAGAACTACTCGTTGATGGGGTTTATCTGTACAAACGAAACGCATCTCCCGGGGATTATGTGATCTTCCGTGTGATTAATTTACTCCCCGAAGCGGTGAGTCTCTCGTATATTGTCATCAATACAGAATTTCCAGAAACCGAAACTGTGCTGACCGAGGAAGTTGACACGCCAGATTCCTTTATTTTTCCTGGTGGGCAGCAAATCGACGTGTATGACAGCCCTGGAGGAGAAAGTTCAGGAACTTTCCAAGTAGAGCTTTTCTTTACGATCATCGAAGAACAGGACGGCTTTTTGCACGTTTCATGGGATGCTTCGAATGGGGGCACTTATGATGCCTGGGTGAAAAAGGATGATGTAATCGTCTTCATGGCCGGAGATTATTCATCATGTCCCTTCATTTTTACACCAACAAGCTACACGCCCAAAGTATTCCCATCCCCAGATGGAAGTCAACCGCTAGGTGTTTTTGCCTTCGATGCATTGGTTGATCTGAGTTCTGAACCTGTAAGCATTGAACAAACAGAAGCCACATTTCAGGATGCCAGCAATATTCTTTTCAATTTGACAGGTTTCGTGATCCAACTGAATAATTACGGCACAGTCGAATTTACACAGGAACAACCACCAGATTACTATATGCGTGATAGCATCCCAGATTGTTATATTGCTCAAAAAAATGATGAAGAAATTCCTGATAGCCTCTTGATTTTCTCACACGGTTCAGATAATTTCGCCCGTACGATGGGGGGCTTTACTTATACGATCGAGGGTTCACCTACATTTAAAAACCATTTTGTAGATGCTTTTGGCAAAGAGAACCTTGTCTATGTGATGTTTAACCATTACAGCCATAAATATGCGCGTTGTGGCTACGACGAAACTGGCGAAACGATCATCAGTGATGTCTCGATTGGCGGGGAGTGTGTTAATCAACCAGGAACGGCTTGTGTTATGAATAATGGCTATTCGATGTGTGCAAATGCCGTGAATGATCTCTACGCATCCACGCCGAATTACTTCAGTGCATCGACAGTTATCCATGAGATCATGCATTCTTTCGGCTTACATGGCAATATGGATCATTATGGAGCACCGAGTTGCACAGAAGAAATGAAAAAACAAAACAACTCTTGGGAGCCTATTAATGACGATGCTGAGAAATACAATGTAATGTGCCCCTATGTTTATGATAATTTTATAGCGGGATACCGTCCATAAAAAAACTTGCTCAAAAGCAAAAACCCCCCTTAGGTAAATTTCCTAAGAGGGGTTTTTGCTTTTAAATGCCTAAAAGAACCGAAGTACTACTTGCAATTTGGGAATGGATATTGTAGAATGTGGTACAAAGTGGTAGAAAGTGGAGGGTAAATCCCTCTAAACGCCGGTCTCCCGGCGTTTGTCTGTTAAATAAGGAAAAGAACAAATGTTCTTAGGGCAGTACCAACACTCACTCGATGCAAAAGGACGACTTATCGTCCCAGCCCGTTTTCGCGATAATCTCGCAGAAGGCGGTTTTGTCACACGTGGGTTTGATCGCTGTCTGATGGTTATGACAGTAGATTACTTCGAGGCTGTTTATCAACGCATTAATTCAATGAATCTGGCCGACCCAGCCACTCGAGAACTGCGACGTCTTTTCTTTGCCAATGCCTATTCTATCACTCCCGACAAAATCGGGCGTATCAATCTTCCTCAAGACTTACGTCAATTTTCACAGATCGAAAGCGATACGACAGTAGCTGGGCAAGGTGAATACTTTGAAATTTGGCTTCCTTCTTTGTGGCAAGCACAAATGACAACCTTAGAAAACGCAGAAGCCAATATCGAACGTTTTTCCGCTCTCGATCTCTCAGGAAACTGAGATGGGCGCGGCGCACGACCCCGTACTTTACCATGAGATCATTCAAGCGTTACAGCCTAAGAACAAAGGCTATTACGTTGATTGCACTTTGGGAGCTGGAGGGCATGCTCTTGGCATTCTTAATGCTTCCAAACCAGAAGGACAGTTGCTGGGCTTCGATCTAGACCCGCAAGCCCTCGCGCTCGCTCGTGAGACCTTGGCTCCTCACGAGCAGCGCACCCTTCTTGTGCAACGATCTTATACAAAATTGAGTGAAACACTCCAAGAAAACCAATGGCCTTTGGTCAACGGTATCGTTCTTGATCTGGGTGCATCATCCATGCAATTTGACACTCCCGAACGAGGTTTTTCCTTTCGGGAAGATGCCCCTCTCGACATGCGCTTTGGCCCTGAAGTAACAGAAAGCGCCGCCGACATCATCAACACCTACAGCGAAGCAGAACTGGCAGAAATAATCTTCCGCTACGGTGAAGAACGTGCCTCCAGACGAATAGCCAAAGCCATTTTTCGGAAGAGACCGATCCGCACGACTTTTGAACTTGCTACCCTTATATCAACGGTTATCCCCCGTAAAGGAAAGCGCGTTCATCCCGCAACCCGAACATTTCAAGCACTTCGCATCGCAGTTAACGACGAACTAGGCTCCATCGAAAAAGTTTTACCTCAAGCCGTAGAAGCTCTCGCCCCCGGCGGGAGGCTGGCGGTCATCTCCTTCCACTCTCTGGAAGATAGATTGGTAAAACGATATTTTCGGTACGAAAGCAAAGATTGCATTTGCCCTCCTCGTCAGCCGATGTGTACGTGCAATCATCAAGCCAAAATCAAGGAAGTTGCGCGCAAGCCTATTCGTCCCAGCGCAGAAGAAGTAGACCGAAATCCGCGTGCCCGTAGTGCAATATTAAGAGTTGTTGAAAAAGTTTCAAAATAAAACTATGACTACCAACCGCCCTATCTTGCAAGCTCCATGGAGAACCCAACGTCAAAGAGTTGGGGCGATTTTGCTTGGTGTTGTGATGGCTATTATGGTTGCTGCGCTTTATCTTAGCGTTGCATCCCAATCTACCTTGATCGGTCGCGAAGTCCAAACCTTGGAGCGGGAGATTAGCCTTGCGAAGCAAGAAAATGCCAATCTTAAAACAGAGTTGGCTCGTTTGCTTTCTTATCATGCAGTAGAAACGCGAGGGGATGGGCTCGGTTTTTACCCCGCAACGGAAGAAGAGACGCATTATCTTCTTGTTCCTGGCTATAGCGGAAGAGAAGCTGTCGTATTGCTGGAAGACAATAAGGAAGTTATAAGTTCGTCGCTTCCTTATGAATATTCCTTATCACTTTTTGACTGGTTTGAGAACCTAAGATGAGAAGAGAATTTACTTGGCGTTCACTTTCCCTAGCGGGTATCTTTGCGATGATCGGTGTTTTGATCATCGTGCAGATGACACGCATCCAAATCAGCTCAGAAGCTGCTGATTTTCGTGACCAAGCTGTTCGCTACAAGGGGTGGATGGAAACTGTCTACCCTGCACGGGGTGAGATATATGACCGCAATGGAAAACTCTTTGCTGGTAATCAGAGTGTCTACGAAATAGGCGTTACCCTCGATGATGTTGAAAATCCGCAAAGCCTTGCCGTTATTCTTTCAACTGTTCTGGATATAGAAAGTACCGAGGTCCTAAATAAGATCTCAAACGCCGGTGAAGGGCAAGTTTATCTAAGAATCGCAGATTACGTTCCGGCTGCTCAAGCAGAAGAATTAATACGTATCAAGAGTGAGATTGAAGAAGAGAATAAAAATAGTACTCAGTCTGGCGACAGTCTCGCTGGCTTGAATTTTCGAGAACACCTAGCACGTAGCTATCCCGAAGATATGATCGCTTCGAATGTGATCGGCTTTGTCAATCAATCTGGGCGCGGCTATTTTGGGATCGAAGAAAAATATAACGACCTCCTTGCCGGAAACGCCGTTCAGGTGTGGGTCCCTGCAGACCCAAATCGTGTCGAGGAGATTCCCCATGTTCCCGACGGAACAACGCTTATTCTGACTCTCGACCGTGAGCTTCAGGCTTCAACCGAGCGTATCCTCGACCAATCACTTTATAACTATGGCGCCGAATCTGGCACGATCATTGTCATGGATCCGCAAAATGGGGAAATCCTTGCGATGGCTTCCACACCGCGTTTGAACCTGAGCAATTACTCGCAATACGACGATATTTTTGATAGTGCCAGCGAATTTAACCGCGCTATCAATATGCCTTACGAACCCGGCTCAGTGATGAAAATCCTAACGATGGCAGCCGCACTGGATTTGGGCGCGGTCACACCCCAAACAAGTTATACCGATGTGGGCTATTTCCCCATTGGTGGCGCGACCATCAGAAACTGGGACGAGGATGCTTGGGGTATTCAGGATATGACGGGCTGTCTCCAACATTCGCTTAATGTTTGTTTGGCATGGATAGCGGTCGAGATGGGCACCGATAATTTTTATGGCTATATGGCAAAATTTGGCTTCGGGCATCCGACAGGGATCGACTTAAGTGGAGAAGCCGGTGGCAGGCTCAAAATCCCGGGCGACGCGGATTGGTATCCCGTTGATTTAGCGACAAACTCTTTTGGTCAAGGCATTACAGCTACACCCATCCAGATGATGATGGCAACATCTGCTGTCGCAAATAGTGGCGTTATGGTCACACCGCATCTTTTATATGGTATGGTGCGTGACGGTAAACAATATGATTTCCCGCCCCAAAATGCTGGAAATCCCATCTCAAAAGAGACTGCTCAAACACTCAGTGAAATGCTTGCAAATTCTCTTGCCTTGGAAGAATCTGAAGCCCTTGTGCCCAATTATCGACTTGCAGGGAAAACTGGCACAGCGCAAATCCCCACCGAATATGGTTGGTATGCGAGCGAAGAGACAAATACATCCTTTATCGGTTGGGGACCGGTAGATGACCCGCAATTTATGATCTACGTTTGGCTTGAAAAGCCCACAACCTCGATTTGGGCATCAAAAACCGCCGCCCCTGTTTTCGCAGAAGTGGCAGAAGAAACGATCAGATTACTCGATATTCCGCCCGATTATATTCGTCAGCAATATGCCTCAGGGCAATAGCCCTTCATTTTAGACCTCACCCTAACCCTCTCCTAAAAGGAGAGGGAATCTCTAAGGAAAAATTGTGTTAACACTCGCAGACATTCTCGAAGCTCTCAATCAGCCACGCCCGCAAAAGGCAACCGCCGCTATTCCTCATGCGGCGATTGATTCTCGGCAGGTTGAAAAAGGCTCCCTTTTTATTGCCATCCCCGGCGAAAAAGTGGATGGGCATGATTTTGTCGCGAATGCTTTTGCAGACGGTGCAGCTTTTGCCCTGATAGAGCATAAGGTTTCGGGTAACGCTAAAACACTCGATCTGCGCAATCAACTTTCTCAAGAAGGTGTGGAAGATCTGGATGCTCCGCTCTGCCTGTTAGTTGACAACACTATTGAAGCCTTGCAAGAGATCGCCAGATTTTGGCGGAACAAACTTGATTTGTGCGTGATCGGCATCACCGGTAGCGTCGGGAAGTCAACGACAAAAGAGCTTGCGGCTAAAGTACTCCGACGAAAATACCGTACCTTAAAAAACTTCGGCAACCTGAACAACGAAATCGGGCTGCCGCTCACAATTTTGGGATTACGCTCGGATCACGAACGCGCCATTCTCGAAATGGGCTTCTACGTCCCCGGTGAGATCAATTTTCTTTGTGAAATTGCCCAGCCACAAGTCGGCGTTATTACCAATATCGGCACTGTTCATGCAGAACGTGCTGGCTCTCAAGAAGCCATTGCACGCGGCAAAGCGGAATTAGTACAAGCACTACCGCCCGCCCCCAAAGGTACCGCCATTTTGAATTATGACGATATTCGGGTGCGCGAGATGGCAAAAATGACAAAAGCGCGAGTCTTTTTCTATGGACTTAGCCCCGAAGCTGATCTTTGGGCAGATGAAGTAGAAGGACTTGGTTTAGATGGCATCCGTTTTCGTTTGCACTATAAGCACGAAACCCTGCATCTTCGAATTCCGTTGATCGGACGACATTCCGTTCACACAGCGTTACGTGCTACAGCAATCGCTCTTGTTGAAGGGCTGCAATGGCAGGAAATTATCAGCGGACTAAAATCGACCAGCCGCGCAGAACTTCGTCTAGTTGCCGCCCGCAGTAAATGTGGAGCCTTGCTCCTTGACGATACTTATAATGCTTCGCCTGCATCTACCTTGGCGGCGCTTAATCTTCTCGAAGAAATGGACGGAAAACATATCGCCGTTTTGGGTGACATGCTTGAACTTGGCCAATATGAACGCCAGGGACATGAAATGATCGGTTTACGCGCAGCCGAAGTTGCAGATCAGCTACTTACTCTCGGAGAGCGTGCTCATATTATTGCTGAAGCTGCTCGCAAAGCAGGGATGCCAGCAGAAAACATCCTTGAATTTGAAGAAAAAGAATTACTTACTAAATGGTTAAAAGATAATTTGAAATCGACAGATACGGTTTTATTAAAAGGTTCACGTGGCTTAAGAATGGATAGGATCACCGCAGCATTGGAGGCAGAAAAATGAGACAAATGTCTCTTGCTCTCAGCCTCGCTGGCCTCAGCTTCATGATGACGGTTATTTGGGGTGCGCCTTTGCTTCGTATTTTGCGCCATTTTAAAATCGGCAAAATCATCCGTGTTGATGAACCCGGCTTCCATCAAGTCAAAATGGGAACACCCACAATGGGTGGTGTCCTCTTTATTTTGCCCGTTGCTCTCATTACTGTCTTGCTCAACGCCGTCAACATTATTGGTATGCAAGCGATCGGGCGTTCCATTCTTGTCCCGCTTTTGGTTATGTTCGCTTATGGAATACTCGGCGTATTAGACGATTGGGAAGGAATTCGCGGCAAAAGACGCGGCGATGGTATGCGAGCAAGAACAAAGTTTGCTTTTCAGGTCATTCTTGCTCTTGCAACTGCTGCTGTTCTCAAATATATGCTCGATGTTCCTGAACTTATTCTCCCTGGCGTGCAAGTGGTGCTGGAACTCGGTGTTTGGTATATCCCCGTTGCGGCCTTCATCATTATTGGCGCATCGAATGCGATCAACTTTACCGATGGCCTCGATGGTTTGGCTGGTCTGATCGCCGCGACAGCATTCATCGCCTATGGCGGCATTGCCATGCTGCAAGGGCAAATTTTTGTCGGTAGGTTTTCCTTCACCATTGTTGGCGCGCTCTTTGGCTTTTTATGGTTTAACGTTCATCCTGCCTCGCTTTTCATGGGTGATACAGGTTCTCTCTCTCTCGGTGCTACGCTGGCCGTTGTCGCATTGATGACTGGGCAATGGGCACTTCTGCCTGTTATTGCGATTATCCCTGTTAGTGAAGCTTTGAGTGTCATTATTCAAGTTGGTTATTTCAAATTGACTAAAAGAATAACAGGAGAAGGAAAGCGTTTTTTCAAGATGGCACCTATTCATCTTCATTTTGAATTACTCGGTTGGAGTGAAACGCAAGTTGTGCAACGTTTTTGGCTTATTAGTCTCCTCGCCGCAATGTTTGGCGTCGGGATGGCACTGGTTTAGATAAGGTTGATATGACGACAAACTGGACAGACAAAAACATCCTCATCATCGGAGCAGCCCGTCAGGGATTAGCTTTGGCGCGTTATCTCACAAAACACGGCGCAAAAGTAACGCTGAATGATAAGCAGATGCCGCACGAACTCCAGGAAGAGCAAGATTCCCTTAAAGATATAGAAGTGGAATGGATGATGGGCGCACATTTTTCCAGCTTGCTCAAAGGCAAGGACTTGGTCTGCCTCTCTGGCGGGATCCCGCTAAACCTGCCCCTCGTGCGTGATGCCCAACGACGGAAAATTCCGCTTTCGAACGATACACAGATATTCCTCGAGGTTGCTCCTTGCCGAACAATCGGCATCACGGGTTCAGCCGGTAAGACAACGACAACCACCCTCGTCGGGAGAATGGCGCAAGAAGCCTACCGAAAAAGCACAAATAAAGTTTGGGTGGGTGGCAATATCGGTGACCCGCTCATCAACTATGTAGATCAGATGAAAGAAGACGACCTCGCCATTTTGGAGATTTCTTCATTTCAACTTGACCAAATGAGCCTTTCTACCGATATTGCTGCGGTGCTGAATGTGACCCCAAATCATCTTGACAGACATGGCACGATGGAAGCCTACACTGCCGCAAAAGCACGTTTATTGGAGAATCAAAAATCGGGCAGAATAGCCATTATCGGTAGAGATGATGAAGGGGCTTCTGCAATGAGAAGTTTTTCTCTGGGCAAAACGCTCACTTTTGGTAGCAAGCCGCTTCACGCGGGCGATTCGGGTACATATCCGCTGGATGATTATATTTATTTCCGTGATGACAGGATGGATATCCCCCTTATTTCTGCTGAGGCCATTCACTTGCGCGGGGAACATAATCTTTTGAATATATTGGCAGCCGCAGTAATTGGTATTGCGGCAGGATTTCCGCCTAAAGCAATGGAAGCTGCGCTGAAAGATTTTTATGGTGTTGAACATCGCCTGGAATTGGTGCGCAACTGGAAAGGTGCAGCTTGGTATAACGACTCTTCTTCTTCCGCCCCAGCACGAACGATGGCCGCTGTGCGTGCTTTTGATGAGCCGATTGTATTGATGCTCGGCGGGCGCGATAAAAAGCTCCCATGGGGCAAATTAGCCGAATTGATTCGCCAGCGTGTAGATCATATCGTTCTTTTTGGCGAAGCTGCGCAGAAAATTGCGACGGCAATGGGTGGAAGCCGTGCCAATGAACGTCCTTATACGATCTCTCATTGTATAGGTTTGGAAGATGCGGTAAAGGCAGCGGAAAGCGTTGCCGAAGCAGGTGATGTGATCTTACTTTCACCTGGTGGTACAAGTTTTGATGAATTCAAAGATTTCGCAGAACGCGGAGAGAGTTTTAGAAAATGGGTACACGAGCTTTCGTAAACAAAGGTTTTCAAAATAGATTGCGCGCCGCCAAAAGCGGAGATACGCCCCTGCTTATTACCATTATCGTTTTGGTCTCTTTTGGTTTGCTTATGCTTTACTCTGCCAGCGTGGATTATTCGGTCGAGATTTTGGGCGAAGCTCCAGCTTATATGTTCAAGCGTCAGGTGCTTTGGCTGGCATTGGGTATTGTTTTTGCTGTCGCGCTTTCGCATGTCGATTATCACCTTTGGCGGCGTTTTGCTGTCCTGGCTATGCTGGGAACGATTACAGCGCTGATAGCAGTTCTCTTTATTCAGGAACTTCGTCTTGGTGCGGTGCGTACTTTTTATAACGGTTCTATCCAACCTTCTGAGTTGGCAAAACTGGTCATTATTATTTATTTGGCGGTTTGGCTTTATGCAAAACGTGCCCAGCTTCACAGTATCGAATTAGGACTTGTTCCCTTGGCGATCATTCTTGGTGTTGTCGGCGGCTTGATCTATCTTCAGCCCGATCTGAGCGCAACGGCGACAGTTTTTATTCTCGGCGGCGTGCTTTTCTTCCTCGCCGGTGCAGATTTGAAGCAAATTATCATTCTGATGCTTTTAGCGAGTTTGGTAGCTTGGGCAATTGTTCAGTTTAGCGCAACCGGACAAGAACGTGTCAATTTTTATTGGCTGGGTCTTAAAGACCCTACCGAGGCTTCTTATCATGTTCGTCGCTCATTAGAGGCCATTGTCAATGGCGGATTTTTCGGCCTGGGTATTGGACAGAGTGTTACGAAATTAACCGGTTTGCCCGTTCCTCCGACAGATAGTATTTTTGCTGTTGTCGCAGAAGAATTTGGTCTTTTTGGTGCAATATCGCTCATTATTTTATACGGCATCATGGTTTGGCGCGGACTTGTCATTTCCCGCCGCGCGCCCGACATGCTCGGTTCGCTTCTCGCCACCGGATTGGTTTTCTGGATCGGCATTGAAGCTCTGATCAATATGACCGTGATGGTTGGTTTGCTTCCCTTTGCAGGGAACGCCCTTCCTTTTATGAGCGCTGGCGGCTCCAGTTTGGTTACCTCGCTGGCTGCAATTGGTATTTTGTATAACATCTCTCGTCAACGTGGCGAAGATCAACAAATGGAAGATGAATGGAGAGCCTTCGGTGCGACTGCTAATTTGCGCAGGCGGAACGGGCGGCGGGGTGTATCCCGCACTCGCCGTTCTTGATACGCTAAAAAGCGAGAATCCAGAACTCCTTTGGGTCGGTGGCGAAGGCGGCATGGAAGCCGAACTTGTTCAACGACAGGGAATTCCCTACGATTCCATTCCCGCAGCTGGAGTGCATGGCGTAGGCATCAGAACCTTACCAAAAAATATCATCAAATTGATGCGCGGCATATTTGCCTCTCGTAAAATTATGCGCAAATTCAAACCTGATGCGCTCTTTTTTACAGGCGGATACGTAGCCGTCCCGATGGCTATTGCCGGGATACGCATCCCCAGTCTGCTCTACGTTCCGGATATTGAGCCGGGTCTCGCCCTCAAGGCATTGTCTTGGTTCGCAGATAAGATCACCGTCTCGGCCCCAATATCTGCGGCTTATTTTTCCCGCATAGATCGCATTGTCGGAACGGGATACCCAACTCGCACAGATCTGGCGCAATGGGACAAAGCATCCGCTTGTGAAAAACTCGGTTTGGATGCAGAAAAACCAACTTTGCTGGTTTTTGGTGGCAGCAAAGGTGCTCGCTCGATCAACAATGCAGTTCTTGCTAATCTCCCCGATCTGCTTGAGCGGACGCAAATTGTCCACATCAGCGGAAAACTGGATTGGGTGACAGTGCAAAATGCTCGGAATGCACTTAAACGGAATCAAGCCAAAAAGTATCGCATTTTCGATTATCTCCACGAAGAGATGGGCGCGGCACTCGCATCTGCCGATTTGGTGGTATCCCGTGCGGGCGCATCATCCCTCGGAGAATTTCCACTTTTTGGATTGCCCGCTTTGCTCGTTCCTTATCCTTATGCCTGGCGTTATCAAAAAGTGAACGCCGAATACTTGCAAGAAAAAGGCGCAGCGATGATGGTACGAGACGAAACTTTGGAAGAACGCCTGGTTCCTCTTGTGGATGAGTTACTTGAAAATCCACAAAAACTGGAAGCAATGCGTAGGGCAATGAAAGAAATAGCGCGCCCTAATGCCGCAGAAAATATCGCGGTAGAACTGCTGGCTTTAGCCAGAAAGAGATAAAAATTATGGTCAATCTCATTTATATCTTTTGGATGTACGTCATCTTATTCGCCGTCATCGGTGCTATGCGCGGCTGGGCAAAAGAATTACTCGTCAGCTTTAGTGTGATCTTGGCTTTGGCGTTGAATTATTTGCTCCGAAAATATATCCCGATGATCGTCAATTTACCCTCCACTGAGCCATCTCTCTTTTGGATACGAACGTGGATCACGGTTGCCTTGGTTTATTTTGGCTATCAAACGGTTGCCAGCGTAGCGCATTTGGCAGGTAAAGCGCGTAAAGAAAAATTGCAGGATGCGCTTTTTGGCGCAGTGATGGGCGCAGTTAATGGATATTTGGTGGTTGGCACACTTTGGGCATATCTCGACGAAGCTCGCTATCCCTTCCCGGGTATTTTCTATACGCCCCCTGCAGATATTGCCGCTGGGATGGCTCGCATGATGACATGGATGCCACCCTACTCGCTCGGTGAGCCGGGCATCTATTTTGCGGTGATCATTTCTTTTATCTTTATTATTGTTGTTTACATCTAGGAGATATAAAAGATGCTCGTTGGTTGAGTAGGCGATGTGCTTCGCCGTATCGAAACCACCGCTCGAAACAAATATATTCAATTAGACAATTAAACTAAATGACTAAAACACACTTCATCGGCATCGGCGGCACAGGACTTTCAGCGATCGCTCGTCTCCTTCACGAGAGCGGTTATGAAGTCACGGGTTCAGATATGAACCCCTCCACCTTTGTAGATGATCTGCGTGAGATCGGCATTACCGTTTATATCGGTCACGCCGCTGAACAAATTGGAGATGCAGAACAGATCGTGCGCTCCTCTGCTATCCCGGACGATAACCCTGAAGTTGTAGCGGCACTGGAGGCGGGCATTCCCGTTTATAAACGCTCCGATTTTCTCGGCAGCCTGATGGAAGATAAGATCGGCATCGCCATCGCCGGAACGCACGGAAAAACATCTACAACGGCGATGATGGCTTGGACCTTAACAGAATTAGAGCAAGACCCTTCTTTTATTCTCGGTGGCATTATCAACGGGATGAACGTCAATGCCCATGCTGGCAAAGGCGAAACTTTTGTCATCGAAGCGGATGAATATGATCGCATGTTCCTTGGCTTGAAACCAACCATTGGCATTATCACCAATCTCGAACATGACCATCCTGACATCTACCCAACTGCCGAAAGTTTTCGTGAAGCCTTTATGGATTTTGTCAATTTGATCCCTGACAACGGTGTGCTTATCGCCTGCGGTGATGATGAAGGTGCAGCCGAGATGCTTAAAGAAGCCAAAGTGCAAAGAATTAGCTATGGATTTGGCGAAACACAGATTTCTGCAAATAACGTGAAAGCCAATTCACATGGCGGATTTAACTTCACTTGCCACTCGCAACTTGCAACTTGCGATGTTTCACTCCAAGTGCCTGGCAAACATAACGTGCTGAATGCCCTTGCCGTATTGAGTGTGATTGCCCATTTGGGATTATCTCTGGAAGATGCAGCCGCTGCGCTGGGACGCTTCGCCGGAACCGGACGTAGATTTGACTTGCTCGGCGTGGTCAACGGAATCTCGGTCTATGACGATTATGCCCACCACCCGACAGAAATCCGCGCCACTTTATCAGCCGCCCGCGCCCGCCATCCAGAATCCCGAATTTGGACAGTCTGGCAACCTCATACCTACTCGCGGACGCAGCTTCTCTTTGAAGAATTTACTCAAGCCTTTGACGATGCCGACCAAGTGATCGTCACTGAAGTTTATAAGTCGCGTGAGCCAGAAGAAGACTTCTCCTCGGCACAAGTTGTCAATGCAATGAAGCATTCTTCTGCAAGGTTCATTGCTGAGTTAGAAGATACAAGTAATTACTTACTGAAAAGTCTCCGCCCCAACGATGTGCTTCTCGTCCTTTCTGCAGGAGATGCAAATGAAGTTTCTCAAGCTGTATTAGAAGGTTTGCAAAGGAAAGGATAAGAAGATGACAACTAAAGAGAAAAAATATCGAAAATTTGAAAGCAATGTAATTGGAACGCCGCCTCTTTCGATGATACTTGCGGATATTCCTGAACCAGACCCCGGTAAAAAGGAATTTGGGCGCAAAAAGCTGAGCAATAGCAAAAAACGCCTCTTTCAGGATTCTGATTTGGTAACTCGTTTGATCGAGCATTTGGCAAAGAATTAACAAAAAAATGACAATCCTATCTTCCTCTACCCTCCACGCCGCTTTTGGCGATAAGTTGCAAGAGAATATCTCTCTGGCAGCCTATACCTCTGCGCGGATCGGCGGGAAGGCAGATGCGCTTATCGTCGCCAATTCTGCAGATGAGTTGGCTGAAATCGTATCCCAGCTTTGGGAGATGGATATTCCTTATCTACTTCTTGGTGGCGGTTCAAATCTGCTTATCAGCGATGCAGGGTTTCGAGGTGTGGTGGTCTTAAATAAAGCGAAGGAAATTCGCTTTGTCGAAGATGAAGCCCCATCTGTTTTGGTCGAATCTGGTGTGACAATGAGCCGACTTGCGAATCAGGCTGCTACGCGCGGCTTGGCAGGCATGGAATGGGCTGCAACTGTCCCCGGGACGGTCGGCGGTGCAATTTATGGAAACGCCGGTGCTTTCGGCGGTGATATGGCTGGGGCTTTGCTCCATGTCGAAATCTTGACGAAAGCCAGGCGTGAGCAATGGGATGTTTCGGAACTGGCCTATGCTTATCGCAGCAGCAAACTGAAACGGGACGCGGTTAAATGCGCGATCCTTTCGGCGGAGATTAAGTTGACGAATGGCGAGCAAGCTGAAATCCAGGAGCGGATGCGGTCTTTCATCCAAAAAAGAAAGAATACGCAACCCCCCGGGGCAAGCATGGGCTCGATGTTCAAAAATCCGGAAGGCGATTATGCCGGACGGCTGATCGAAGCTGCTGGTTTAAAAGCTACGAAGATCGGAAATGTTGAAGTTAGCACGGTTCACGCAAACTTTTTTGTCAATCATGGAGAGACAAAAGGCAGTGACGTAAAAGCACTGATCGAATTGGTAAAAAAGACTGTCTTTGAAAAGTTTGATGTAGAGCTTGAATTAGAAATTGAGATCGTTGGTGAATAACATGAATAAAAAACTCAAAATAGCCATCCTTTTTGGCGGACGCTCCGGCGAACACGAAGTTTCGTTGATGTCAGCGAAGTCTGTTTTGGCTGCGCTTGACCACGAAAAATATGATGTGGTGCAAATTGGCATCACACACGATGGTGCATGGCTGAGCGGCGAAAATGTTTTGGAAGCGTTGACTAATGGAGAGACAGACAAGCTCGAAAAAATTGTTTTGCCTCCTGATCCAATGCAAAAAGGCATTTATGCAATACGTAATACGCAATACGCACTTTTGAGCGATTTTGATGTCATTTTCCCGGTTATGCACGGGACTTATAGCGAAGATGGCACCATGCAAGGTTTGCTCGAAATGGCAGATGTTGCCTATGTAGGTGCAGGCGTAACTGGCTCAGCAGTAGGTATGGATAAAGGCATCTTCAAAGATGTGATGGTTGCCAATAATATCCCCGTTGTTGAAGGTGTGATGGTTTCACGCTCTGAAATTGAAAGCGAGATGAATGCCGTTATCTCGAAAGTTGAGGGTCTTGGCTATCCCGTTTTTGTAAAACCTGCCAATATGGGTTCTTCGGTTGGTGTCAGCAAATGTGATAATCGCTCCTCGTTGAGCGAAGGCTTGATAGAAGCCGCTCAATACGACCGACGAATCTTGATAGAGTGCGGAATCAATGCCCGCGAGATCGAGATCAGCGTTTTAGGCAACGATGATCCAGAAGCCTCTATACCCGGTGAAGTGGAACCGAGCCGAGAGTTTTACTCTTATGAATCAAAATATGTAGATGGCACATCGGGATTGATGATCCCTGCTCCGATCTCTGAAGAGCTGATAGAGATGATGCGTGAGATCGCGATTAAAACATACAAGGCCATAGATTGTGCAGGCATGGCACGCGTAGACTTTTTACTCGACAAAGACACAGGCAAGTTTTACCTGAACGAAGTCAACACCATTCCTGGTTTTACATCAATCAGTATGTATCCCAAACTCTGGGATGCGAGCGGATTGCCTTACCCGCAATTGGTAGATCGTTTAATTGAATTGGCGTTAGAACGAAAAGCAGATAGAGATCGTACGAAGAGACGGTTTGAATAATCTGGAAAAAGCTATGAGCAAGAAAAAAGAACTAAGCAGAGCAGAAAAAGTCCGTCAACGACGCGGCAGGATCAGAGAGCAGGAGATCAAAGATAAACCTGTCCTGAAGCCTGTTTCGGCTATCCGCCCATCGGAAGAGACGAGCTTTATCGGCGCGAAAAAACGCAAGATAAAGATACAGCGTTATGAAGCGACCGCGCTCGCCCCCACAAGCGAAGGTCTGCGTTCACGCCCTCGCGAAAGTGTGCGCTCCCTTACGATGCCCGAACTTCACATAGAGTGGCGTGCGGCATCTGCCGCTTTGGTCATTTTCTTGGGCGTTGCCCTCTATTTACTCTTCACATCGCCTTATTTTATGGTCGCTCCCCCGCAAATTCGCGGGAATCAATATCTTCCTGCCGAAGAAATTGCCAGCACCCTCTCGCTGAATGGGCAAAATATTTTCAATATCGTGCCTGAAAAACTCGAACGCGATTTGCTACTCGCACATCCGGGCTTGGCAGATGTCGAGATAACGCTCAGCCTGCCCAATGTCGCGAGCGTTACCGTGCGAGAGCGTCAACCCGCGCTTATTTGGCAGCAGGATGGTAAAGCCGCGTGGGTCGATCTGGAGGGAGTAGCCTTCCGAGCAACATCCCATGTAGATGGATTAATTACCGTATCCGCTCTTGGCTCTCCACCTGCTCCCGCTGTGGATACATCCTCTCGCAATGAGTTGGCACCGCCTCCTTTCATCGAACCCGAAACGGTGGTTGCGCTCCAAGCATTGGTTGCCCATGTACCTGCTGGCACAGTCATCGTCTACGACCCAAAATCGGGTCTTGGCTGGATAGATTCGCGCGGCTGGACTGTAGAGCTTGGCGATATCACAGAAGAAATTGGGTTAAAATTACGGCTTTATGAAACAATGCTCAGTTGGTTTGAGCAGAATAATATAAGACCTATATTGGTAAATTTAGAATATCCACACGCCCCATATTATCGGACGGAGCCAAAGTAAGATGGAAGAGATTGTCGTAGGGATTGACGTAGGCACAACAAAAGTTTGCACCCTCGTTGGGCGCATGGAAGATGCAGATAAGCTGCGTATTTTAGGCGTGGGCATAGTGCCCTCGAAGGGCATTAACAAAGGCGTGATCGTTGACCTTGATGCAACTTCGGAGGCAATCACTCGCTCTGTGGAGCGTGCCGAGCAAAGTTCTGGGATTGAGATCGCCTCTGCTTTGGTCAGCATTGCTGGTGCGCATGTTTCTTCGATCAACAGTCGTGGCGAAGTTGGCATCACTGGCGGTATTGTAGATGAATATGATGTGCAGCGTGCGCTTGAATCTGCGCGTGCAATTGCTATCCCGCATAATCGTGAAGTGATCCATATTGTGCAGCGTGGTTTTAGCATTGACGGGCAAGACGGAATCCGCACCCCTATTGGCATGCACGGTTATAAGCTGGAAGTAGAAACACATATCATCACAGCGGCTGCGGCGACGGTTGAAAATTTACGTCAATGCGTAGGCGCAGCAGGCGTGGAAGTACAGCAATTTGTGCTTAATCCACTTGCTTCAGGGGAAGTTGTACTCACTGAAAACGAACGCCAGATGGGGGCCGCTGTTTGCGATATTGGCGGCGGAACAACCGATATGGCAATTTACGTGGATGGCAAAGTTTGGCACACAATGGTTCTCGCAGTAGGCGGCAACCACCTTTCAGCAGATATTGCGCACGGTCTTCGTCTCCCCGTTGCTCAGGCAGAAGAGATCAAGTTGCAGCAAGGTTATGCGATCCGTGCTGAGATCGGTGCTGAAGATTATTTTTCTGTGCGCCCCTTTGGCGAAGATAAAGCCGTCAATATCAATAGGCAGGAATTAGCGCATATCATCGAGGCTCGTGTTGAAGAGATCTTTGAACTTTCTCTTCAGGAAATTAAACGCTCTGGCTACGATGGTCTCCTCCCCGCGGGGATGGTGCTAACAGGCGGTACAAGTGCTTTACCCGCAATTCGCGACCTTGCCAGCGATGTGCTTGGCATCCCTGTTCGAATTGCGCAACCTGAAAATATCGTCGGGATGGCAGATCAACTCCATTCACCGGCATATTCAACCAGCGTTGGTTTATTGCGCTGGGCAATAGCAATGCAGCAAAATTATGTGCAGCAAAAGCGTGGACGGAAAAAAGGAGAAAAAGCTATGAATCTTGATGTTGCAAAAGATTGGTTCAAAAGGTTGTTGCCTTAATAGTACACAGTGTTCAGTAGTCTGTGTTCAGTGATCAGTTTCAAGATAATGAGAATTGAAAAGTTGAAAAACCGGAAAACTGGAAAACAGAAGAACAAATATATTCACTAACTTATCTGGCAGATAAGAAAATATAAGTAAGGAGAAAAAGATGGACTCGAAGAAAGCTAGTAACTCAGAAGCCTTTGCGCGGATCAAAGTGATCGGCGTAGGTGGCGGCGGTTCCAATGCCGTAGATAGAATGATGGCAGAAGGTATTCAGGGCGTTGAATTTATTACTGTTAATACTGACGCTCAAGCCTTAATGCTCTCGAAAGCCCCGACCCGCATCCGACTTGGTGATAAGCTGACACGCGGACTTGGCGCAGGCGGCGATCCTGAAATTGGACGCAAATCTGCCGAAGAATCGGCTGATGATCTTTATGCGGCCCTTAAAGGCACAGATATGGTCTTTATCACCGCTGGTATGGGCGGTGGAACCGGTACTGGTGCGGCTCCTGTTGTTGCGCAAATTGCCAAAGAATCAGGTGCATTAACCATTGGTGTTGTGACCCGTCCCTTTACCTTTGAAGGTTCTCGCAGAATGCAATCCGCTGAGGTGGGTATCGGCACATTCAAAGAACATGCTGATACCTTAATTGCAATTCCCAATGACCGTTTGCTTCAGCTTGCTGATAAACGTGCTTCTTTGCAGGAGACTTTCCGCATGGCGGATGAGGTTTTGCATCAGGGTATTCAGGGTATTTCAGAATTGATCACGATCCCCGGTTTGATCAATCTTGATTTCGCAGATGTGCGCACGATCATGTCTGAAGGCGGCGCAGCATTGATGGCTGTCGGCGTTGGCGAGGGCGATGAGCGCGCTCGCAAAGCTGCCGAAGCGGCTATCTCCAGCCAATTATTGGATATCACCATTGACGGCGCACGCGGTGTTCTCTTCAACGTGACCGGTGGCTCAGATTTGACCCTCTTCGAGGTCAATCAGGCTGCAGCGATCATCCGCGAGACCACACACCCGGATGTGAATATGATCTTCGGTGCCGTGATCGATCCGAATATGGGTGATGAAATTCGTGTGACCGTTATTGCGACAGGTTTTGAGCGCAATGGTATTCCGCGCCGCATTTTGCGCCCCACTCGTCGACACGAAGAAAAGAAAGAAAACACAAATACATCCTTTGTTCGCCCAACAGAAGAAAGAGAGAGTATTAGTGTGAGTATAGAGTCACAACCTGCTCGCAAAGAAGTTTCTGAAAAGAAACCCAGTTATAACGACAACGATCTCGATATCCCGACCTTTTTGAGAAATCGTCGATAAACGATATTTCTCCTAATTATTTTAGGATTTACAAGTGAGCGAATATCTGTTCTCTTGATGACTAAGGTATGTAGAAAAACGAGTCCTGTAGGTCCATCAGGAAGCGGCCTCCTCGTCTGCCAGCGAGGAAGGTCGTTTCTTGCTTTAAGGCTGACGTTCAGCCCCCTTGTCCCTCGCTCCGCTGGGGCTGTCTCCCCAAATGCCTCGCATTTAGGGGACAGAAAAAAAAGAGCTTTAACCTGAGTTATGGATAAGTCGTTCTTGATGTTTTCTGCCACAGATTTCACGGGTTTCACAGACAAACTCAAAAAAGTTCGTGAAAATCAGTGTGATCAGTGGCTATTTCCGTTTCAAGCTCAAGAAAAACTCTTATCCGATACTCAGATTTTTAGAAAACATAAAGCTACTTTTTTATCCCCTAAATTCCGCGTTTTTGGAATTTGGGGGAGATGTCCGGAGGACAGAGGGGCGCAAATATTGATGCTGCCGAGAGGTGCGCAGCAAGCCCTGGGTAAGAGCGGAGCGGGGTTCTTTCATCCCTATTTGAATAATTTTCGCAAATTAGATATTGCCATTGCAATCGTGAAGAAGACCATCAGCAGTCCAGCTGTTCCGAAAATAAGACGGCCTGTGCTGACATTCCCTGAGCCGTTGGTGCTGACAAATCCGATAGATGTGCTTGTGGAGAATTCTCTTTCGCCGGGACCAAAACCGACTCACAGGAAAACGGAGGAGAATAGGGCCATAAATGCCAGCCCGATAAGAAATTGCAGCCACTGGTAGAGTTTTGTTTGCATACCGTCGGGGCCGAAACTTCCCTGTATGGCGACCAACATGCCCGCCAGCATGAAAACGCCGCCTGCTGCACCAACGACCCAGCGGGGGGCGTGAAAGGAACTGGGGTCGGCGTGGATAATGTTGGTGGAGATCATGACGATAAAAGCGCCCGCTAAAAAGAAGATGCCCCCAAAGATCATGCTGAAAAGCAAACCTTGCGGGGCGTTATTATTATTGCTCATCTTTTCCTGTACTGTCTTTTGGGGTGAGACTAAAGATCGCCATAAAGGTGCCGGTTGTGAAAAGCCCACCGCCAATGAGATAAAAAATCCAACTGGGGATATTTTCAAAAATGGGGAGTATGCGCAAGGCAACAAGAACGAAAAAGATACCCAATGCCATATCGGAAAGACCGGCAAGACCGAGGATGAGTCGGCGTGTGTTTTTCGGGGAGTTATTCATAGGTGTATTTTACATGTTTTTATAAGCAGATACAGGATTTTTTTTTTGAAAAACAAGAAAAAAATTGATACACTGGAAATGTAGTCGTTTTAGAGTGAGATTTAGGTCCCTTAGTTTATGGAGGAAAACATGACTTATCTGAATGAAGTTAGACAGGCTAAAACACTGCATCAAAGTACATTGCTTACCAAGCCGAATGTTGTAGGGGTGGGAGTCGGCTTCAAGGAAACTCGTGGAGAAAAAACTGACGAAATATGCGTTAAAGTGCTTGTCAATTGCAAGCTCTCTCCAGATGCATTACTCTCAGAAGAGCTTGTTCCAAAGGAATTGGATCACATCCGCACGGACGTGATCCAGGTTGGGGAATTGCGTGCCTTGCAATTACCTACAAGCCGTTGGCGCCCGGCGCCTGGGGGTGTTAGCATTGGGCATTACCGAATCACAGCCGGAACATTGGGTTGTGTTGTACACGATAAAGATACAGGAGAGCGCCTAATCTTGTCGAATAACCATGTTCTGGCAAACAGTAATGATGCCAATATCGGAGATGCCATTCTCCAACCCGGCCCCACAGATGGTGGCAAAGTTTCGACCGATACCATAGCCACATTGCTGCGCTTTATCCCCATTCAATACACTACCTCGCCAGGCACTTGCAGCACAGCCGAACTCTATGTCATGCTTGGCAATATGCTTGCTATTGCTCTTGGGTCAAGCCATCGCGTGGAGATGACCAGTATCAGCCCGCAGGCGATCAACAAAGTGGATGCCGCCCTTGCCCGCCCCAACGATGATGACAATGTGCTGGGGCAAATCCGTAATATCGGTGCGATCAGCGGAGTGGTGGAAGCCGAGTTAGGGATGCCCTTACGCAAATCCGGGCGTACAACAGACTTTACCAGAGATCAGGTACAGGTTTTAGATACGACTGTCAATGTTAGCTATGGTGCAGGGCGCACCGCAACTTTTGAAGAACAAATAGTAGCGGGCCCTATGTCGCAGGGCGGGGATTCTGGATCACTTGTTGTACATGGTGATACTCCTGATGCTGTTGGTCTGCTTTTTGCAGGCTCTGAGCAAACAACCATTTTTAGCCCCATTCAAACCGTGTTGGACTTGCTAAACGTCACCTTCTAATTAGGAGCCTAAAATGGCAGGTTTTGAAAAAATCAAAGCCGTTAAAAGAAAATATGAAAAAATGCTTCTTGCCAAGCCGAACGTCGTGGGCGTGGGGATTGGCTACAGCTTTCAAAAGGGATGGCAAACTGATAAAGTCGCGATCGTTGTGATGGTCAGCCGCAAACTGCCCACGAACCGACTAAAGCCTGCCGAACTCATCCCCGCAGAAATTGAAGGAATTCCCATTGATGTGCAAGAAAAAGGCGAGATTCGTAGCCAAGATTAAAGAATAGGAAAGGCGATTTAAATCGAGAGAGCCAAGGGCTCCCAACCTTGGCTCTCGTTTGAAAGAGGAGAAGAATTTTTCGTTCGAACTTGGCTATAGTTTAGCATGGCGAAAAATAACTTGCTTGACGCTTTCCCCACGTTTATCCTACAAGTACCCCACGCTTTTTTAGCACCTTTTTTATATGACTTTGTAGTTTTTTTGGCGAAACTGCATCAATATCCACTTGCTTTACCTCCACAAATTTGGCGAAACGGGCCAGCCCTTTGCCGAGCGCGTTGGCAAAAACGGGGTCGTTTACAGGCGTATCCTCTTCGAGCCAGAAGCCTTTGATATGGAGTGTCATCGTTTTTCGATCTAGCTTAGGATCGAGACGGGCGACGAGATCATCGCCGTACAGGATGGGGAGGACGTAATACCCCCAACGGCGTTTCTCGAGGGGTTTGTAGACTTCCCAGATATATTCAAAATCAAATACCTGATTTGCCCTCTTACGCGCGGATACAATTTCAAGCGGCGCAACGAACGTGACCTCATCTTGGGTGCTGGGACCAAGCGGATGCCAGGTCTTTGGCGTTCTACCGGCATCCAGCTCCTCGAGCAGAGGCAAGTCTTGGGCAAGAGCGATCCAACGCTCCTTTGACCCCTCGATGCTGACGGGGACGATAATCCCCTGTTCGTAGAGGGTGGCGATTCGGGCATCCGCTTCTTTTACATCCAATTTACGCTGAATATAATTTGAGAAAATGGTACGCCAGCGCTTTTCTTTCATTAATCCCAAAAAGGAGATGCTTTTACGGGAGAAGAAATCTTCAGCTTCTTGCTCTGTGGCGGAATAGTTAAATTCGGGTGGGGCGACGCGTTTGGTCAGATCGTAAATACGATTGAAACCCTCGCGGTGATGGATCATCACTTCGCCGCTCATCCAGAGCGCATATAAGGCGACGGAGGTATCCTTGCCACCACGATAGCTATTGATGAGTTTTTTATTGCCCTTGAAATCCTTATTCCCCATCGGCCCATTGACACGCAGAGCCTCGAGTACTTCTTTTATTGTGGCTGGATTTTCAGCAGCAAAATTTTTCCAGCGATTTTCTTCAGCTTTGCGCTTCATGTGTAGCCGCCAGTAGGGCAGTTCAGACATGGGGTACATGAAGAGCACGCCGCCATAATCAAAAAAGCCGCGCTGCTTGTATGCGACTTTGTAAAGATGCTCGGGGCGATAATCGAGCACGCGCCCAAGCATGGCGATATCCTGACTGCGGGCAATGACGTTGAGGGGATCAAGCTGGAGGGCATCCATTTGATTGAGTGCCACAGCTACGTCTTCTGCGCCCGTAAAGCGACGACCAGGCCATAAGCCCTGTTTGCCCATAATAAATCGTCGGGCGGTAATTTTTGAGATGGGGAGAGAGTTCATTTATGGTTGTTGTCCCTTATAGATTCTTGTATACTAGAATTTATTGATACCAAAATAATGGAGGCGATATGACATTCCTTACCGGGTTGGGAATTTTCATTGGGGTCATTTTACTTTACTTGATCGTGATCATTTTCTTTCCAGTGCTGTCTGTTCCTGAGCAGCCTATTGACACGAAAACCGAAGAAAAGAGAGAAGTACCAAAATCACGCCAGGATGTGGAATTTTTTGTGGACGGGGATATCATCAGAGCTTGGCTCTATCTGCCCAAAAATGCGCCTAAAAAAGTTCCCTGCATCATTATGAGCCAGGGATTTGGCGGTACCAAAGATGGGGTTGTTCTTGACCCTTACGCTCAGCGCTTTAACGAAGCTGGGTTCGCTGCCCTGACCTATGATTTTCGCCATTTTGGCGAAAGCGATGGCGAACCAAGGCAACATTTTGACACGGTGAAGCAATATGATGATTTGCGCGCTGCGATCAATTATGCGCGAGGACGAGATGATATTGATCCCGAAAAGATTTTCTTGTGGGGCACTTCCGCTTCGGGTGGTTACGGACTTGTGATCGCTGCTGAAGACCATGATATTGCAGGTGTAATCGCGCAATGTCCTGGAATCGATCATGACGTCGACAGCAAGCTGTTCTTTGAAAATTATGGCATTGGTCATTTTTTGCGCCTCCTTGTCCATGCGCAACGGGACAAGGGACGTTCTCGTTTCGGGCTTTCTCCGCACCGATTTCCCATTGTCGGTAAACCCGGCACCATGGCAATGCTCTCTGCGCCCGGCGCATTTGAAGGATATGAAAATCTGCTGAAAGGGTCAGAGAGCTTCAAGAACGAGGTTTGCGCACGCGCGCTGCTCATGGCGCACGGTGCGGACCCCGTCGAAGCTTCAGCAGAGGTCAAATGCCCAGTCTTGTTTTTGGTTTGCGAAGAGGATAACCTTGCTTCACCAGAATCTTATAAAAGAGCTGCAGAAGCCCTGGGTGAAAAAGCCAAGGTTATTAGTTATCCCATCGGGCATTTTGATATTTACGTTGGAGAGTGTTTTGAGAAGGCAGTGGCTGAGAAAATAAATTTTCTGAAGGAAATTTGAGCGTGTAGAGAGGCAAAGCTGGCAATCGCCTACGCTGCTCCATCCGCACAATGGGAATGTGACACCCAGGGGCCGGGGTTGCGTCGCTCGGCTTCGGCGATAAGTTCTTCGGCTTGCGCGAGGGGTTGGGATTTTCATAAATACAGATCCTCTTTACCCATGATAAAACGGCGGGCGGTAATTTTAGAGATGGATAGAGGTTTCATAAGTCTATAAGATTTTTTGATTCTCCACACTTTTCAATGTGCGAATGATCAGTGCCGCAGATAATGCCAGTATTGCCGTCATTCCAAAGATGAAGGAGAAGCCAAGATAGTCTGCGAGAATGCCGCTAATAAACATGCCCAGCGCGCCTGCTGCAAATTTGAATCCCAGAACCAATCCAGAAGCCAATCCCCGTCCGCCTTTGATGGTTTTCTGGGCCAGCACCACCAAAATGGGATGTGTTGACCCATTTAGCGCACCGGCCAGCGGAACGACGGCGTAGAGCCAGGGCGTCCATCCCATTTTCGAGATGGCGAAAAGCGGCAGACTGGCTAGAAGCAGCGCGCCAGTGATCACATTTCTTTTGCCGAATCTATCAGCCAAAATTCCGCCTGCTACATTTCCTAACGCGCCCCCAACCATATAGAGCCCCGTCACCACGCCGTAGACGGTGGCTGTTTGCCCAAGGTCGCTGAGATATTTGGGGATGAAAGTATTCATCGTTTGCTGTATCCAGGCTTGGAAGGCGATCGTTGTTGCGAGGGTGATGATGAAGGCTTTCCCCACTGTCAACTGGATATTCAGCTTTTTCTCTGCTTTCTCTTCTTTAGGTTGGTGATTGACAAGGGAGCGTAAGCGGAAAGCCGAATTGATGCCGATCGGTAGCCCCACCACTGAAAGCAGGAGCAAGCCGGTTAGACCGAATCTGTCGAGGAGTGGGCCACCAAGCATCGGGCCAATGGCGTAGGCGCCTTGTCCAAAGAGGAAAAAATAAGATGCAGCCGTGGTTTCGTGTCCAGAAAAGTCTCTTTCGCCGATCTTTGTCGCCTCTGCTGCTCCAGCAGGATGAAAAGCGGCAGAACCGAGGCTGGCGAGGATTAATGATCCCAACGCGTAATATCCGGGCAGCAAAAGTGCAAGCGAGAAGAAAGTGCCCATCCATAAAACACCCCCAGCCGCCAACCAGCGCGAGCCGCGCCTGTCGCTTAGCCAGCCAAAAAAGGGTTGCGAAAGTGACTGTGTCCAGACATAGGCCATGCTGAGCGCGCCAAGTGCGGTATTGCTGATGCCAAGTTGCGTGCCGATATAGGTAAAAATAACTGCGCGTTGTGCGCCGAGCAGATCGACAAAGGTATGCCCAAGCGCGATGGATGAGAAAATGGCATTGAAGAGAATAGACATTAAAATCCTTGAGTTTGACGAGTTAGATGCTGGCTCACGGGGCCGGTGTTTCGTCGCTCGGCTTCAGCAATCAGTTCTTCGGCTTCTTGGAGGGTTGGGATTTTCATAGCATTAGAATTCATCAACTATCCAATGCTCATTTAAAGCATAACTCCAACTATAAAGGAGAGAGTTGATAACTGCATCATAAAGATGTGCATATAATCTTCCATACAGTTCTTGCTTACTACTGTAATGATGCGAGATTAAATTTCGAGCACCGTGCACAAGAAGAAATGTTTTTACAATATTTTCAACACCACTATCGGTAAATACATCAACTAGGTATTCAATACCATCATCCGTATTTTGTGTTTTGAACCGTTCTTGTTCTCGTTGAAAGTCACTTCCTAGAGGAAACATAGTTCCAATGAGGGGATGCAACGTTCCTGTCTCTATGTTTAATGAAAATTTCTCATTGGCTGTGATTGCAAGAGTTCTTAGAAAACTTTCCAAACCCGTAGTTAGGTTACTCATTCCTATATATAAAGATACATTTCGAAATCGTTTTGGATCATTAACAGTTTTATGAAGATCAAAAAAAGCATAAGGCAGAATAAATAAGCTGTTTTGGTCTATAAATTTTGATAGTTGCTTTGTTTGTGAAAGGGTAAGTTGGTTGCATGGAAAAAGTTCATTGTATGTTGGAAGCATTCTTTCTAGTTCCTCTTCCATGCGGTCATATACTTCTGTTGCTTTATCAAAATGTCGAAATTTCCTCTTTGTCCAATATGGAGAGTTGTTTCCTAATTTATCTTCTGTTTCAAAAAACGAATCGCCTGTCAGGGAAGAAATTAGTCTTGCTAGAAAGATAATGTCTTCTTCTAAATCATCCGCTAATTTATTTTTCTCTTTGGTTTCATACTTTGTGTGTAAACCCAGGAGTTCGCGAAGATAACCATATAACTCATCAATCTCTAAATTGAATTTGCTTTCAACTGCATGAGCGTGATTCTCAAGATTTTCCTTATAGATTTCATACTGTTCTTCAGTTAGAGATTGCATCCTGTCAATCTCGGGAATATTTTCAAAAGCTCTGTAATGTTCATTTTCATATAACTCTCTATAAAAAGATAAAGCTTCGAAGAATCTTGCTTTTCCCCAAAAAGATGTAATTGGGTCATCCCTATCAGGAATTAACCTTGTAACTCGTTGCTTTTGCTCATCGCTTGGGTTTTGTAACAACCAATAATATTTCGCTAAGAGAGGATAGCGCTCTTTGATTGCATATAGGTGATGTATTTGCCAAGCATGATAGTAATGAATAACCGTGTCTTCTAACGATTTTTCTCCTGTAGGTGGCGTTATCCAACACTTATAATTTTTCCAAGGTTGAAACTCATCATTTTCTGGTTTAGATAAAAAAACATTGTCATTATCAAAACCTTGATCAAATGGATGCCACCCTTCTAAATTATCTCTACTCTCATGAGAAGCTCTTTCAAATAACAAAGAATCTAATTCTTTCCATTTCTCCCAATCAGTTGATGCAACTTCAACGCCATGCATGGCTAACCTTAGCAAGCGCACATAATCATCAGGTTTGACTATTCGTGCTGCAGGAAAGAATATTCCCAGTTTTTCATAAAGCTCTAATTCCCGATTCCAAGGTTCTAAATCGAGTTTAAGCTTTGAACAATATTTTGTAAAATCTCTAGCAGAGAGATACCTTCTTCTTGGCATTACTCTAATCTCTTCTCTTCAATTCTGTGAAAATTCTCTAAATCCGTATTATTCGTGTTCTATCAAAATCCCAATTCCTTTAAGGTATCCGCTTCAGAGCGTTTTTTCTTTTTGCCTTTTAATTCTTTCCAGAAACGCTCGTCATAACGGCGAGATTTAACTGGCAGCGGCATTGGCACACCCCAGCCCAAGAGCAAAACTTCCTCTTTGGGTTGCAAACGCGCCAGCATCCCGCGCAGGGCTTCGCGCCCTGCCAAACCTGATAGGACAGCGCGGATATCATCATCGTCGCCTAGCCAGCCAGAGATACGCGTCCCCAATTGGGACATGACTTCATCATAAATTTGTGAGGGGCGCTGATCCACGATCATCAAGGTCACGTAATATTTGCGCATCTCACGGGCGATGGTCGCAAAGGTCGTTTGGGCGGCCATTTCCTTATTCAGCAGTTTATGCGCTTCTTCAACGACAATGATCAGATTGCGCGGTTCATTCTTCCCATGTGTGCGGAAGTCATTCACGCGTTTCTCCCAAACCGCGCTGATCTTACGAGTCAGCAAATTGGAGACCAAAAGATAGTCCAGGTCAGAATCGTATTTACCGAAAGATAAAATAACGTGTTTTCCGCCATCGAGATTAGATATCATCTGCTTCACAGAATCCGCAGCAGGATTTTCGGCAATATAGGGAGCATTGAAGAGCCGCCCCAGCTTCGAGTGCAGGGCTTCGGCCGCCATCACATTCACGCCGTTTTCTAAAGCCCAAGCTGCAATACTATCGGGCGCAGGCATTTTCTTGATCTTGCCCGTGCGCTCATCTTCGATCTCGATTGTCGCACCGTTGAGCATATTTTTATAAGCGCTGAACCATTTTTTGGGGCCAAAAGTTCGCATCAGCGCGTCCAAAATCGTGGGCGTTGTCTCACGCAAATTCAGTGTGCGGGTTAGCATCAAAACGTCAGATGGCTGGATGTCATGCATAGCGATCTCAAGATGAAAATCCGGGTTTGTCCCGCGGATATTTGTCCCCGCGCCCAGCCCCACCACCTGCACCTTGCTCCCAAATTTGGTCTTCAGCCCGGGCACAGTTTTCCCCGTATCGCTGGCCGTGTCGTCAAATCCGTACTCGTTGTGCATATCCAAAACCAAAACGGATGCCGCGTCATAATTAATTAATCCCGCTAAAACGATGCGCGTCAAAAAGGATTTCCCTGTACCTGTTGCGCCAAAAACGCCCGATGAACGCTGCACAAATTTGCTCAAGTCAATGCATACAGGATGATCCTGCTCTCGGGTGGACCCGATCACAAAATTCCCTTTTTCTCCAACTTTTCCGAAAATTTCGGCAATATCCCCTTCGGATGCGAGCGTGACCTGGGCGTGGTGCGGGGGAATATTCTTCACTGGTCTCGGGCGTGGTTCATCCCGAAGCCCAGCCTTGATCGATTTCTGCCAAGCGGCATATTCCGGCGTTCCTAATTCAGGTCCACGATCGAGCATCAGCGTCGGCAAAATCTCGAGATTGGTATAGAGCGTCTGCCCGTGCAGCGCATTCGCCAACGCAGGCGGGAGTCGCATCTCGGTCTGCTCATCCGCAAAACGCGGGTCCGTCGCCCCCAGCTGGATGTCGGTGACAATGCCATAATACTGCCAGTCACCGCTGCGAATGACGGTAAACGCCCCCTCCTGCACTTCCTGCGAAGGGACAGTTAAGCGGACATTGAAAGATTCCTTTAATCCGCCGCCAACTAAATAACCAATAGGTTGATTTTTATTCATAAGAACTCCTAAACCACTTCGCCCAGAGCACCGAGTACACTCATCAACATCGGGTAATCATCCCTTAAGAGCGTGATTAATTCCTGGATGGCGGCATCACGCCATTGTGCATCTTTCTGCGCCTCGCTGACCTGCAAAATATGTGCCGCAAGCATCTCGCCGATGGGCGCATCCTGCGCGCGGAGGATATGACGGAAATAGCCAAATCGACCCGCACTTGTGAAGCGGATCAAATCATTATCGCTACATTTGTAAATCACATCCAAGCTCAATGGTGGGCGTGGCGGCAAAAGATGAGAAACCTGCCCATCCTGTTCATATCCAACCGTCAAGACCGACATCTCGACGGGGACAATCCGTCGTTCGCGATTGTCGGCGATCACTTCTGCGCTGACATTGTCTGATGTGACTAGTTGACGCACCAAACCATCATCGTCGATATGGATATCGTAAATTAGCCCATAGACTTGGTAGCCATTTCCGAGCGGAGCACGCACCAGCCCGCCGAAGACGGGCGCGTCCAGTTGCGAGACACTGCATCCAGCCACAAAGCCGGTCGTGCCAGAGCGAAGTAAACGTCCTATTTCAATTGATTGCATAATTGCTCCAAATTCTTTCTAACCGCTAATCCGCACTAATCTGCGCAAAATATTCGTGATGATTAGCGTGGATTAGTGGTTTAAATCCATTCGAAAATAAACATCGCCGTCCAAATAATGCGTGATCTCAAAACCATATTGTTGATAAAACGCAATCACATCTTGCCAGGTATCAGTCGTTTCCAGAATCACTTCTTCGTATCCACTTTGCACCGCTTGTTTGCAAAGTTCTGACAAAATTTTCTGTCCAATGCCTTGCCTGCGCAAATCCTTTCGCACCGACATACGGGCAATTTCTACCTGCTTCTTCGAGTGCGGAATAAAAGCACCCGTTCCGACGATCTCGTCATCCAACCAAGCAACAAGGAAAGTTGCATCTACATACGTTACAGCGATATTATTGAGATCAGGGTTTTTGCTTTCATCCAGCGTGCCCCAATGATCGACTAAGCCATCGAGGATGAGGGCTTTTACAGCTACTTGGTCGGAGGGTTGAAAAGGAAGAGTTTGCACCATTGCTACTTTCTACTTTGCACTCACGTTCTTCGTAGACTGCTTCCCTGATTGTTCGCCGATCTCTGCATTATTTTTACGCAACTCTAACGATAACATCTGCTCAACCTGACGTTTCTCATCGAATGAGACGACTGCCACTTCATGTGAGCGATGCAAGAGATAAGGATAAGGTTTATGGCCCAGAACGCGACATTGCTGGATTAATGCAGCATGGAGATTATCCAGTTTTTGCGGATCATCTGCCACCCATTTAGGGATTTCGACTCGTACGGGGTAGGGATGCCCATCCGTGCCGACGTTGAGATAGAAGAAATGTAAACCCAAAACACCTTTATAAAGCATTTTTGATTTGGATTGCAGCGCGAAAACGGCAGAGCGTTCGCCGGGTTGCAAAAGGGGATTATTTCTCTCGCCAAAGAGCCACAGGTCGCTCACACCCAAAAGAGGATGATAGGATTTTAGCTTGTCCAATTTATCAGCGGGGGCTTGCATGATCTCCAACAAACGGACAACGAGATTTGCGCCAGGTTTGTCTACATAGCCTGCCGTAACGACATCATTACTTTGTAAACGCGAAAGCGCGCCCAAATATTGCTGCATACTTTCTTCATAACTTTTAGCATTATTTGGGTCTTTATTTCCCCATAACTCGATCGGGCCATCGGTAAAAGTAATTACAGGCGATGGGTAACCTTTTGCTAACTCTGCCAGTTTGGTGCGCTCGGCCAGATCGCGGCGGAGGGCAATTGTCCCCTCGCTTAAAGTTGTGCCGTATTCGGTGAGCAGTTCATCTCCATAATAAAGGGTGCTATCGGTAAAAATATCGGGTGTTGATCCAGAGTTGAGCCGCATCGCGATCGCGCCTACATTTACCAAACCAAATTGCACAGCCGCATGTCTATCGGGGATCACTTGCGACCCATCAGCGGCGATCAGTGTTGCGTCCATAGCGAGAGCAGGTGTGGGCACGCGCGTATCGAGAGATTCATCCAATGGGTAGGCGCAGCGGATATTGGCATCCTGTTGAAGAGCAAAATCCACTTTTTGGCGCAAGCCATCCACATCATCAGCATATTCGTTGAATAAATTTCGAGCGTGTTGGCGCAAATTATCCAAATTTTCTTTGCGCTCTTGCGCGCTTTTCCCGATTTCTTTTATGCGCTCGTAGATTTGCTGAAAATCAATTGCCATAGTGCTCCTTAGAACATTTGTCTAGTATTTTACCATAGCCTCCCCCCATTTTTGCTCTTCAAAATGGGGGGACAGAGGGGGGCTGTGGCGGTATAATCTGGGCATATTTAAAAAAGGAGATGCAATGTTAAAAGTTGGCTATATCGGATTAGGATTGATGGGCAAGCCCATGGCTCGCAATATTCTCAAGGCGGGATTTCCGCTCGTGGTACATAATCGGAGCCGCGCCGCAGTGGACGAATTGGTGGCCGAAGGAGCGACTGCTGCTGGGACACCTGCTGAAGTCGCCCGCCAAGTGGACATTGTTATTACCAACTTACCCGATTCTCCAGATGTAGAGATGATTGCCTTAGGCAAAGACGGAATTATCGAAGGAGCAAAAGAAGGTTTGATTTTCATCGACAACTCGACCATCAAGCCCGCTACTGCGCGCAAAATTGCAGCAGGTTTGGCAGAAAAAGGCGTTTCTGCACTTGATGCTCCTGTTAGTGGCGGTGATATTGGTGCGATTAACGGCACACTGACCATCATGCTCGGCGGCGAAGAATCTGCGCTAAATAAAGCAATGCCCGTCCTCGAAGCAATGGGAAAAAGTATCACGCTCGTCGGCGATGCTGGTGCGGGACAAATTGCGAAGGTTTGTAATCAAATTATGGTCGGTGCGCAAATGGTTGCAATGGGAGAATTATTGATCGTTGCCCAAAAAGCTGGCGCAGATCCACAAAAAGTCGTTCAAGCGATCAAGGGCGGAGCTGCCCAATGCTGGGCGTTGGATATTAAGCCCTCGCGCCTTTTTGATGGCAATCGCGAACCCGGCTTCAAAGCCTATATGCAGGCAAAAGACTTGAATATTGTTCTGGATACGGCGCGTGAATATGGCGTTCCTGTTCCTGGTACAGCTGCAAATACCCAACTCTTCAGCGCGATGCTCGAAATGGGCATGGGTGATTTAGATAACTCGGCGGTGCTTGGCGTGATCGAGGCTTTGGCTGGGGAAAAACTGAAAACAGAATAATTTCATGTAGGGGCGGGTCTGAGACCTGCCCCTACCAACACAATGAAAAATAATATCCGCGATTATCTCCTCGTCATCCTTGGTGCATTGATCCAAGCCGTTGGGCTGCGCCTCTTCTTCATCCCTGCTAATCTTGCTAGTGGCGGCGTGAGCGGTGTTGCCCAGCTCATCAATTACCTCACAGGCTGGCAAATTGGATTGATGATTCTGATCGGTAATATCCCGCTCTTCGCTCTCGGCTGGCGTTATCTTGGTGGGAAGAAGTTTATCTTCCGCACCGCGCTCGCAGTTGCGACCTTCTCATTTTTTGTGGATGCCCTAACCTATTTTCTACCCGCCAAAGGCATCACCGACGACATTCTGCTCAACGCGTTATACGGCGCAGTCGTCAGCGGGATTGGTTTCGGCATCGTCTATCGCGGTCAAGGCACAAGCGGCGGTAGCGATATTCTCGCTCGCATTCTCAATCGTTGGCGCGGCGTTCCTATCTCGCAGAGCTATATGATTGTCGATTCAGCCGTCATTCTCACCGCAGGCTTTGTTTTCGGCTGGAAAGAAGCCCTCTACGCCCTCATCGCGCTATACGTCAGCGGAATCGTCACAGAAACTGCCGCGCAAGGTTTGGGTGTTGTCCGCACGGCGTTAATCATCACTGAGCAACCAGAAGCTGTTTCGCAGAAAATCTTTGAAGTACTAGATCGCGGTGTGACCCTGCTCCCTGCCAAAGGCGCGTATACGGGCGCAGAACGCACCATGCTCTATTGCGTCGTCACGCGCACTGAAACCATGCGACTGAAACATATCGTCAACGATGCCGATCCGCACGCCTTCATGGTCATCGGGCAAGCGCATGAAGCTCTCGGCGAAGGTTTCGCGCCGCTGGATGAAGAGTAAGGGCGGGGTCACCCCGCCCCTACGGGTAAATATTATGCTCCCAAACTTCCTCGTCATCGGTTCCCAGAAAGCGGGGACAACATCTCTTTACCGGATATTAAAACAGCATCCCCAAATCTTTATGGCGGATAAAAAGGAAATTAATTTCTTTTTTAAGGATGAAGAACACGCGCGTGGCGCCGAGGCATATAGCCAACATTTTACGGATTGCGCTAATCAACTTGTTCGGGGAGAAGCCTCCCCGGGCTATATCTGCCACCCCGAAGCACCTGCCCGCATCCACGCATTGATTCCCGACGCAAAACTGATTCTCACCCTCCGCGACCCCATTAAACGTGCCATCTCCCAATACTGGGATAACCGCCGTCATCTCAACGAACCGCTCACCTTTGCTCAAGCTCTTGATGCCTATCTCAGCGACGAATATCATCCCGACAAAATCGGTTATTTCAGTCGCGGGGTTTATATGCGTTATATTCGCAAATATCTCGAATATTTTCCACGGGAGAATTTGCTCATTCTTCTCTTCGAAGATATGATTTCTGACCCCGTAACTTTCTATAAAAGCATCTTCACCTTTCTTGGGGTAGACACCGATTTTGAAAGTGAAGATTTCGACGAAGCCTTCAACCCGACAGAAGTGTGGAAAAATCCCTTTTACCAGATTCTCCTGCGCCGACCGCGTTACCAGACGCGCGTCCCCGCCAAATTGCGGAGGCTCTTTTATTGGGGTAGGAAGATGCCTTTCTCCGCGCCGCCTATTGACGAGGCAAGCCTCCAGAGATTGGTAGATTTCTATAGACGGTGGAATGATGAACTGCGCAAATTTTTGGGTGTAGAACTCGCTGATTGGGACTGAGCAAATTTGGGTCAGGGACGATACGGCGCAGCCGATCCGATTTAAAAACTGCTTTGAAATTTCCTTGACCCGATATATAATCTATTGTAGAATACTTTTCGCTAAACGCCTTCGTAGCTCAGTGGATTAGAGCGCTTGCTTGCGGAGCAATAGGTCACAGGTTCGAGTCCTGTCGAGGGCACTGGTAAAGAAGCGGGAAATCCCCGCTTCTTTTTTGTTAATTTTGGGAAGGTGAATTATGGCAAAAAAACAGATTTTATTGACAAATGATGATGGAATTCAATCTCCAGGTTTATGGGCGGCCGCTGAGGCTTTATCTGAAATTGGCTATGTGACCGTTGCTGCGCCGCGCGACCAATCTTCGGCGATGGGGCGTTCGATGCCGATCACTTCAGATGGGACGATCACAAAAGAGATCGTGCATGTTAATGGGCAGAATTGGACAGTTTATGCAGTGGGCGGTAGCCCTGCTCAGTCTGTGCAGCATGGCATTTTACGCATCCTGGATAGAAAGCCAGACTTGGTTGTTTCGGGCATTAATTATGGAGAGAATCTTGCTCTTGGTATTGGTGTATCGGGGACAGTGGGGGCGGCAATGGAAGGGGCATCTTTTGGGTGCCCGGCTTTGGCGATTTCGCTGGAGACAGATAAAGAACACCATCTTTCTTATTCTAATGATGTTAATTTTTCAAATGCAGCGTATTTTGCAGCTTTTTTTGCTCGGAAATTATTAGAGAAAAAGTTCCCCGCTCAGGTTCAGGTAATTAAGGTGGATGTGCCACGTGAGGCAACACCAGATACGTCATGGAGAATGTCGCGTTTAAGTCCTAATCCCTATTATATTCCGAGCGTAGGCGAGGAAGATGTTTGGGATAAGCCGCATATATTGGATTATCATGTTGGTGCCAATTGGGATATTGAACCTGATGATACAGACGTGTATGTGATGCACAAAAGGCGGGAGGTGGCAGTGACCCCTCTAACACTTGATTTTACTTCGCGCGTGAAACTAGAAGCATTTGATCATTTTTTGAGAGAGTAAAGGGTTGAATTTTTAGAGCAATAAAAAGTGTTGAAAAAAGGTTACACATAAAAATGAATTATGGGGTACACTACGTTGCTTGATTAACAGAAGTTCTAAGGCAAGAGTAAGATTTTGATTTGGAACCCATGCTTGACCCAGCGACATACTAATTTATTGAAAGGAGTTTCAAATCATGTCTGAAAAAGAACAAGGTACAGTTAAATGGTTCAATGGTAGCAAAGGCTACGGTTTTATTGAACGTGCTTCAGGTGGCGATGTTTTCGTCCACTTCAATGCTATCGTTGGCGATGGCTACAAAAATCTGGAAGAAGGACAACGCGTAGAGTTTTCTGTCACGCAAGGTCAAAAAGGCCTGCAAGCAGAAGATGTTGTTGTAATCTAAAAAGATTTTAGAATAACACCTAAAAAAAGCGAGACAGCGAAAGTTGCTGTCTCGCTTTTTTTTTTACCTATTAGCCGCTCATTTTTCAAACAATCTCTCAAAGCCCGGATATGGGATTAACGGGATCACTTCAAAGCTGATCAATCCCTCTTGCACCAGCGGCAAGCTTCCTAATAGCTGCTGTGCTTCATCTGAATCGGCACATTCCAAAATCAGTACGGCTTCGTTCTTCTCTTGTCGGAAATACAACTCACGGATATGCCCGCTCTGATACAGCTCCCAAACGCGAGTAGCCTCAGCTTTGAGATGCGAAATAAAATCTTCAGGCTTGGTGCCTGGAACTTCTTTTTCAATAGCAAGAACCTTCATAAAATACTCCTTTAAGGCGATAGCTCTTCTGTGCCTAAACTAATTTCAGTATAGCATCTTCATTGTTTTGAGAGTAAGTCCTTTCTATATCTAAACCCTCTCATTAGAGCATACAACTTGTCTGACAACTTGTTGACATCCTCCCCAAAATTTGTTAAACTATAATAAGTTGTCAGACAACTAAACATCTCCAAATAATTAGACAAAAAGATAAAAAATATGGCTACCCTTCTCGTAAAAAATGCTACGGTTTTAGTCACAATGGATAATCACCAGCGCGAAATTTTGTCTGGTGGTCTTTTTATTCGCGATGGTTTCATCGAGCAAGTTGGCACGACCGATGAACTCCCCAAAACAGCCGATGAAGTTCTTGATCTTAATGGGCATATTATTTTGCCTGGTTTGGTCAATACTCATCATCATTTTTACCAAACCCTTACTCGTGCTGTCCCTGCTGCGCAGGACGCTAATCTTTTCAACTGGCTAAAGACGCTCTATCCCATTTGGGCAGGATTGCAGCCGGACGATATTTACATCTCTACCCAAACTGCATTAGCAGAATTGGCATTTTCAGGATGTACTACAGCATCCGATCATCTCTATCTTTTCCCAAACGGATCAAAACTGGATGATCAAATTGCTGCCGCCCTCGAAATTGGCGTGCGACTCCATGCATCTCGTGGGTCTATGAGCTTGAGTGAAAAAGATGGTGGACTTCCACCTGATTCCGTTGTGGATACAGAAGAAGCCATCCTGAAAGATTCTCGCCGTTTAATTGAAACCTATCACGATCCCAAACCCGGCTCGATGACCCAGATCGTGCTTGCACCCTGCTCCCCTTTCAGCGTTACGTCAGAGCTGATGAAGCAATCTGCAATTTTGGCGCGAGAATATGGCGTGCAATTGCATACCCATCTCGCTGAAACCGAAGACGAAGAACAATTCTGCCTTGAGATGTTCGGTCACCGCCCCGTGGACTATATGGGCGAAGTCGGCTGGCTCGATGGCGACGTTTGGTTCGCGCATTCGGTCTATGTAAACGAAAGAGAGATTGATACTTACGCAAAACATAATTGCGGTGTAGCACACTGCCCCTCGTCGAATATGCGACTGGCCTCGGGCATTGCCCCCATCAAAGAACTCCTCGCCGCTGGCGTAGACGTTGGCATCGGCGTGGATGGCTCTGCCTCCAATGATGGCTCTCATTTGCTCGGCGAAGCTAGACAGGCAATGTTACTCGCTCGTGTCAAAGAAGGCATCACCGGATATTCGCTTTCCAGTGATAATCGCTCATTAATGACCGCCCGCGACGCTTTGCACCTCGCCACACGTGGTGGCGCAAATGTTCTTGGACGCTCTGACATCGGCTCTCTCGAAGTTGGCAAATGTGCCGATTTCTTTGCCATCAAAGTGAATACCCTCGACTACGCAGGTGCATTACACGATCCCGTTGCTGCGACTATCTTTGCTCAACCCGTTAAGTCTAATTACACTGTTGTGAATGGTAAATTTGTTGTTAAAGAAGGACAGTTAGTGAATGTAGATGAAGCTAAGTTGGTCGAAAAGCACAATAAAGCAGCGAAAAGATTGTTAGAAGAGTAAATAATGAAAAGCAAAGATAGCCAGCTCATTACAGGGTTTTTCGTTGTTATATTTTTAATTGTCGTGATCCGAAATGCATGGATCTCAGATGATGCGTATATTTCTTTCAGGGCAATAGAAAATCTTGTTGCTGGCTATGGCTTTAATTTCAATCCTTTTGTGCGTGTGCAGGCTTATACTCATCCGCTTTGGGCACTGCTAATATCGGCTATTTATTTTGTTCAAACAAGACTGCTGGATTTAAGCAGAGATAATGGATTGTATATGTTAGTTATATTTCTCTCCATTTTTGTCTCTACGCTATCTGTCTATATCGTTTTTAGTAAAACAAACAAAATATATTCAAAATTGGTTTTTGGAGTTGCGATAATTTCTTCAAAAGCTTTTATAGATTATTCGACTTCTGGGTTAGAGAACCCTCTGACTTACTTCCTCTTAGCTCTTTTCTTTTTGATTTTCTTGAGTTCTAAAGAAAATCTTTTGGGGTTAACAATAAGCGCAGCTTTGATCACAGTAAATCGTCAAGACGCAATTTTGCTTGTTTTACCCGCCCTTGTCTATCATTTTCTTTCAGTTTCGAAGAGTTGGAAAACCAAAATCCGGGAGCTTGTTTTAGGCTTCTCGCCTTTAATTCTTTGGGAGTTATTTTCAATATTCTATTATGGTTTCCCTTTCCCAAATACAGCTTATGCGAAATTAAATACAGGTGTTCCTAAAATTTCGCTCATTGGGCAAGGCATTGATTATTTTTTAAATTCCATAGCACTTGACCCTGTGACTTTATTAATAATTGCTTTTGCCGGTGTTGCGGTTTTCATTGAAAAAGACAAAAAAAAGATCATTTCTTATATAGGTGTTCTTTTATATTTGGCCTATATTCTTTCTATTGGCGGGGATTTTATGTCAGGCAGATTTTTTGCAGCTCCCTTTTTTATTGCAATTATTTTATTCTCACGAATTTCTTTCTTTTCAGAGAAAACTTTTCTTATAAGTCTTGCCATTATCCTTTTATTTGTTGCATATACTGATTATTCTCCAATAAAAAATATTGTGGCCAGAAAGAGTATTGCGATAAAAGTTGATCTCAATGGTATTGAAGATGAAAAAGCTGTTCATGAGAACTTTTCTGGTTTGACCGAATATGGTATTCGCCATACTGCTGAATATGGGTCGGAATATGCAGGCAAAAAATGGATATATACAGAAAAAGAAAATGTCGAAATGTTTGGCATGCTTGGAAGGCCTGCATATGAACAAGGACCAAACACCTATGCTTATGATTTTCTCGCGTTATCAGATCCATTATTGGCAAGATTACCAGCAAAGGACAAAGTGAATTGGAGAATTGGTCATTTTTGGCGAAAAATTCCCACCGGATACCACGAAACTTTAAAATCTGGAGAAATAAAAATCCAAGAACCGAACTTGGCTCAATATTATGAAAAGCTTTCCTATGTCATATCTGGACCTCTTTGGGACAGCCAACGTTTTATTGAAATATATAAACTCAATACAGGACAGTATGACTACCTAATTGAAAAGTATATAGAAACGCCGAATAATGAAAAATAACGAAATCATTATTTGGTACTGGATAATTTTATGAAAACTTCTCTCGAACTCACAAAAAAACTCGTTGACGTCGCCATGGGGCGCGTCCCTGCCGATATGGTCATTCGTAACGGTGTTTGGGTCAGCGTTCAGTCGGGTGAATTTATTTTGAAAACCGATATCGCCATTGTAGATGGACATATCGCCTATGTTGGCAAAGATGCTTCACATTGTGTTTCGAAAGATACAGTGATCATTAACGCCGGCGGTAAACACCTTGTCCCCGGCTTGCTCGATGGTCACATGCATGTCGAATCGGGGATGGTTACAGTAACAGAATTTGTACGCGCTGTTGCTAAACGCGGCACAACGGGCATGTTCATTGACCCGCATGAGATCGCCAATGTTTTCGGTCTTAAAGGTGTCAAGCTAATGGTAGATGATGCCGCCGAGCAACCCATCCACGTTTGGGTGCAAATTCCTTCTTGTGTTCCCTCCGCGCCGGGCTTTGAGACTCCGGGCGCAGAGATCACACCCGACGATGTTGCCGAAGCCCTGCATTGGGATGGCATTATCGGTCTTGGCGAAGTGATGGATTTTCCCGGTGTTTTCAATGCCAGCGAGAAGATGATGGCTGAAATCGCCGCCACGCGTGATGCGGGAAAAATCATCGGTGGACATTATCCCAACCTCGATTTGGGCAGAGATTTTCATGGTTATGTTGCCGCGGGCATCGAAGATGACCACGAAGGCACGCGCCCCGAAGATGCTATTGCCCGTGTTCGTCAGGGCATGAAAGCCATGCTCCGTTATGGTTCTGGCTGGCTGGATGTTGAAACCCAAGTGGATGCCATTCTCAAGCATAAATTAGATTCGCGCCGTTTTCTGCTTTGTACGGATGATTCTCATGTGGGCACGCTCGTTAATGATGGGCATATGGACAGAGTGCTGCGCCACGCACTTGATGTGGGCTTGCCTCCAATGACCGCACTTCAGATGATGACGATAAACACCGCCGAGCACTTCGGCTTATCCCGTGAAATTGGCATGATCGCTCCCGGTCGTTGGGCAGATATACTCATCGTTGACGATTTGAACGATTTTCACCCGGAGATGGTCATTGCCAAAGGGCAGGTGATTGCTCAAAACGGAGAGATGACAATCCAGATGCCGCAAGTTGCCTATCCAGATTGGGCACGGGGTTCTGTCCATTTGGGGCACCCGCTCAAAGCCGAAGATTTTGCTCTCGTAACGGAAGCAAAGTCGGGCAAGAGCGTTACGGCGAATGTGATTGGTGTCATCGAAAATCAGGCACCGACCAAGCATCTAAAGTTGAAAATCCAGCCGAAAGATGGTGAGATCCATGTTGATATTGAGCGTGATATTGCAAAATTGGCTCTTGTCGAAAGACACAAGGCCACAGGTGATGTGACGGTAGGATTGGTGAGTGGATTTGGCTTCACTGAAAAATGTGGCATCGCTTCAACAGTTGCACACGATAGCCATCACATGATCGTGACAGGCACAAGCGAAGCTGATATGGCGATTGCAGCTAATAAACTCGCTGAGATCGGCGGCGGACAAGTGGTCGTCAAAGATGGCGAGGTCATTGGTTTGGTTGAATTGGAGATCGCGGGCTTGATGTCCACAGAAGAGGCTTCGATCGTGGCGAAAAAAGCATCCACTGTTTTGGATGCTTTCAAGGCTTGTGGCTCTACGTTGAATAATCCAAATATGCAGTTGTCTTTATTAGCTTTGGTCGTTATTCCCGAATTGCGGATTTCTGATCTTGGGCTGGTAGATGTGACGAACTTTGAGTTTGTACCGATTATAGAAAAATAGAGTGTGTTTCGTGTTGCGTGTTTGGTGAAAAAGTCACGCAACACGCATCACGCAACATGTTACAGGAATTATTATGGTTTTAATTTCACCTTTTCAGAAATTGCAAGCTGATCTAGGCGCATTGATCGCTTCGGTCCCTGCTGGGGAGCGTTTGCCTTCGGAGCCTAAGTTGGCAAAGCAATTAGGCGTGTCACGCGCGACCTTGCGTGAGGCGATGCGTACTTTTGAGACGCAAGGGCTGATCCGTCGTCGGCAGGGGGCGGGGACTTTTGTGGTCGGGGATGCGCCAGTTTTAGAGAGCGGTCTTGAGGTACTAGAAAGCATCCAGACAATGGCAAAGCGTATGGGGTTGTCGGTTACAGTCGGAAATCTATCGGTCGAGACAGTGCTGGCCAACGAGAAGCAAGCCCAAAAGTTGGGCGTTCCGTTGAACACATCCCTCACGCGGGTCTCTCGTGTGATCAGTACCACCGAGCGCGCAGCAGCTTATCTTGTCGATATTCTGCCTACTGAATTTCTGGCGGTTGATGATCTACCGAAGCAATTCAACGGCTCTGTGTTGGATTTTATGCTCGGGCGCGGAGATTTGCCAACGGTTGCAAAGATCGGTGTAAATGCAAGCAGTGCTTCATCTTCTGTAGCAAAAGCTCTTGAAATTCAGCGTGGCGATGTTTTGCTGCGCCTGAGCTCAAGAATTTATTTAGACTCAGATCAGGTGATCGACTACAGCTTAGGCTATTTCTTACCGGGTTATTTCGATTTTCATATTTTGGGGCACATACAACGTTAATATCAACGTTTCGTTATCGTTGATAAATATTTATTATTTAGGAGATTTTTTAAGCTAATGGAACTTTCAAGAGAAGAAGCTGTTCAAGAGATCAAGAAGCGTGTTGATGCCGCGCAAGACGATATCATCCAATTTTTGAGAGATATTGTTGCTATTCCCAGTATGAATGGCGAGCTGAAAGAAGTTGGAGAGCGCATCGCAGCCGAGATGAATAAACTGGGTTTCGACGAAGTCCGCTTCGATAAAATGGGCAATATCATGGGGCGTATCGGGAATGGCGAAAAAGTGATCGTTTACGATTCGCATATTGATACCGTCGGCATCGGTGACCCAGATAATTGGGAATGGGATCCTTTCATTGGTAAGGTTGAAGATGGTGTCCTTTTTGCACGCGGTGCAGTAGATGAAAAAGGCTCCACGCCTGGTATGGTATACGGACTAAGCTTCGCCCGTGATTTGGGTTTGCTCGATGGCATAACAGCTTGGTATTTCGGCAATATGGAGGAGTGGTGTGACGGTATCGCCCCGAATACCTTCGTGGAAGTAGACCCAGGCATCCGCCCCGACTTTGTCGTCATCGGTGAGCCGACCAAAATGCAAGTCTATCGCGGTCACAAAGGTCGTATCGAACTGAAAATCACGGCTTCCGGGAAATCTGCCCATGCGGCAACTCATTATCTAGGCGATAATGCAGTATATAAAATGGCAGCCGTCATTACACACATTCGTGAGTTAGACCGTCGCCTTCGCCTTGGTTTGGGTTCCCATCCATTACAAGGCAATCCTACCGTTGCTGTGACTGACCTTAAAGTAACCACTGGGTCGCTTAACGCAGTTCCTAATGAATTTTCGATCTACCTTGATCGCCGAATCACATCTAATGAACCCCATGATGATGTGATCGCGCAGATCAAAGGGTTGATTCCTGATTATCTACAAGATGAGATCAAAGTAGAAGAACTCTTTTATGATGAACCATCTTATACAGGGTTCAAATTCCCTGTCTCGAAATATTACCCAGCCTGGTTACAGGCAGATGACCACCCCATGACCCAAGCAGGTCAAAATACGATCAAAACCCTTTGGGGTGAAGAACGTGAGTTGGATACTTGGGATTTCTCAACCAATGGTACTTACTGGGCTGGTAAGGCTGGCATTCCTTCGATCGGATTTGGTCCTGGCGATGAGAAATTCGCGCACAGGGGTATGGAACAAGTGCCGCTGAAGGAAGTTGTAGATGCTACAGAGTTCTATGCTTTATTCCCCAATATGTTATTGGAGAAAATGCAAGAGGGATAAGCGTAAGTTTCAAAACAAATCGTTTTTCTTGAACTTAGGAGGTTCAATATGCGTAGTTTTGCAGGTCGTGACATTCTTTCTTTAAAAGAATTCGAACGTAACGAATTCTTCCGTGTTTTCGAGATCGCTGAAGAGTTGGAGCCTTATGCTCGTAACCGTCAGAATACCGATCTTCTTGCTGATAAGACGCTGGTTACAGCTTTTTATCAGCCATCCACCCGTACCCGCTTAGCACATGAAGCTGCTATGCACCGTTTGGGTGGTCACGTTACTGGTTTTTCTGATGCGAAGATGACCCGTGCTGGCGATTTTTATCAAGAATCCATTAAAGACACTTTCAAAATGTTGGAATTCTACGGCGATATTATCGTAACCCGTCATTTCCAAAAAGGCGCACCGCACGAAGCCGCAAAATGGTCATCCATTCCCATCATTAACGGTGGTGATGGCTGGGGCGAACATCCCACCCAAATTCTCACCGATCTCTACACCGTTCTGCGTGAAAAAGGCACCATTGACGGTTTGAAATGGGTAGCCGTTGGCGATATGCGAATGCGCACCATGCACTCTCTAGGTCACGCACTCACCCAATTTGATTGCCCCATCACTTTTGTATCCCCTCCTGGCATGGAAATGCCCGAAGAATACGAAAAAGACTTCGATGCAATGGCTCTCGATTATAAATACGCTGACCATGTTGGTGATGTGATTGGTGATGCTGATGTCATTCTCGTAGAACCCACCATTCAGCCCGATTACACTAAATCACGTGATGAGCGCACCGGTGATGAAGGTATGACCCCCGCAAATTACAAGATTACCGTCGATCTACTCAGGAATAAAGCAAAATCAGATGCGATCTTGCTCCACTCCCTGCCTCGCATGGATGAGATTCCCGCCGATGTAGATATTACCCGCTGGTCTCGTTACTGGCAGGAAGCCTTCAACGGTGTTGTCATGCGCATGGCATTGCTGGCGCTTGTTTCTGGAAAAATGGAGTAACCCTAGCTCATTAAAATAAAACCGGTAGGGATACGATATATCGTGTCCCTACCTAATTAATAAAAAAGAGGAGAATAATTATGCAATCAGATTTACGAGGACGAGATTTAATTGGCGATCTTGACTTCACGAAAGAAGAAGTTGAAACCGTTTTGGATGTAGCTTGGGATTTGAAGAAAAAGCGCGCACTTGGTGAATCTCATGCTTATTTGCGTGATAAAACACTGGCAATGCTTTTCTTCTTCTCCAGCACGCGCACGCGCGGCTCCTTTGAGTCTGGTATGGCTCAACTGGGTGGACACGCAGCTTTCATCGAAAGCCGCACCACACAAATTTCCCACGGTGATACCGAGACAGAAATGGGAGAAATTTTCGGTCGTTATTTCGACGGCATCGCCATCCGTCACGTGGATTGGGGCATTGGTAACCGTTATTTGAACTTGGTAGCCAGCGCATCCCGCGTTCCTGTGCTCAACATGCAGTGCGAAATTTATCATCCGCACCAATGTTTGGCAGACATTATGACCATCATCGAGAAGAAAGGTCGCAACCTGAAACGCAAGAAAATGGTCGTTTCTTGGGCTTATGCTTCTTCTTACCTGAAACCGATCTCCGTGCCGCAATCCTTGATTTTGCAAATGCCCCGTTTCGGCTTAGATGTAGTTCTCGCGCATCCACCAGAATTTAAACTAATGCCTGAGATCATGGAGCAAGCTAAAGAACAAGCGCGTATCGCTGGTGCTGGTTTTGAAGTCACCGATGATATGGAAGCCGCTTTCAAAGATGCAGATGTCGTTTACGCAAAATCCTGGGGTCCTCTGTTGACCACCCAAGATCCTGCCGAAGGTAAAGCTATCCAAGATAAATACGCGCACTGGATCACCGATCAGCGCAAAATGGATTTGGCGAAACCGGATGCGATTTATATGCACCCGCTTCCAGCTGACCGCGATGTTGAAGTTACCAGTGAAGTTATGGATGGCCCCAACTCGGTTGTCTTTGACCAGGCTGAAAACCGTATGCACGCGCAGAAAGCCGTTATGGCTTTGACGATGAGGTAGGAAATGGCAGAAAAAAAAGTCGCTGTTGTCGCAGTTGGCGGAAACGCCCTTATTGTTGACAAAACAAGAAAATCTATTCCTGATCAATTTGACGCCATCAAAGAGACGATGGGTCATATTGCCGGGATGATCGAAGACGGTTGGGACGTTGTCATCACGCATGGTAATGGTCCACAAGTTGGATTTATCCTTCGTCGTTCCGAGCTTGCTGCTGGTGAGTTACATCCCGTTCCTATGGATTACGCTGGTGCAGATACACAAGGCGCCATTGGTTATATGGGGCAAAAAGCCCTGCGTAACGAATTCAAGAAACGTGGCATTAACAAACAAGCAGTTACCGTTGTAACGCAAGTTGAAGTCAGCGCAGATGACCCTGCGTTTGAGAAACCAGCCAAACCGGTTGGCTCTTTTCTTGACGAGGAAACTGCAAAAGAGCGTATGGCATTAGGACAGGATTTTGTTGAAGATGCTGGGCGCGGTTGGCGGCGTGTTGTTCCCTCACCCTTGCCCATGAATATTGTTGAGGTGGATGCCATCAAAGGACTGATCGAAGGCGGCTTCTCCGTTATCGCAGTTGGTGGCGGTGGTATTCCTGTTGTCGAGAAAGAAAATGGCGATCTGCGCGGCGTTGAAGCCGTTATCGACAAAGATTTTGCCTCTGGTTTATTGGCGAATAATATCAACGCAGATTTGCTCATCATTTCTACTGCGGTTGAAAAAATCGCCATCAACTTTGGCAAAGACAACGAAGAATGGCTCGATGAAATGACCGTCGCTGAAGCCGAGAAATATATCGAAGAAGGTCACTTTGCCCCCGGCAGTATGCTTCCTAAAGTTCAGGCAATTGTCAAATTCCTGAAAGAAGGTGGCAAAAAAGCCCTCGTTACCGATCCTCCGAATATTCAACGTGCTTTGAACGGTGAAACCGGCACCTGGATTGTTCCGTAGTTTCCTTTCTTATAGGGGCGGGTCTGAGACCCGCCCCTACCTATATATGAAACGCCTCCTCGCTTTCATAAAATCCCCGCCTTTTATCCTCGCAGCCATTACCGCGCTTGCTTATGGTATTCTCGCGCCCCAACTTGGCTTCTACTGGGATGATCTCCCCATCGGCTGGATTCGCTATCAACTTGGCGCAGAAGCTCTCACTCGTTATTTCTCTACCAATCGCCCTGTGGTTGGCATCCTATATCAAAGCCTCACGTCATTCCTGCCTTATAAACCTTTTGCCTGGCAAATCCTTGCCCTCGTTCTCCGTTGGCTAAGTGGCGTTCTTGTCTGGAAAATTTTCTTTCAACTTTTCCCTCGTCAGAAAACGCTCCCCCTCATGGCGAGCTTACTATTCCTTCTTTATCCCGGATTTAACCAACAATTCGTTTCTTTTGTTTATAGCTCTCATTTTTTTGCACTTATTTTCTTTCTTTTCTCTCTCTTTGCCATGCTTAAATCTTTTGAGCAGACGCGTTTCTCAAAGTTCTGGGCAATTCTTGGGATGCTTTCTTCTGCCGCGAATTTATTCCTTGGGGAATATTTTTTCCTTTTGGAATTGCTCCGCATCCCGATTGCATGGATTATGCTCGAAAATATAGCTGAATTCAAAGAGCGGATACGCCGCATGTTTTTAACTTGCCTCCCTTATTTCATCATCTTCCTCGCCGCCATCATCGGACGTATCTTCTTTATCATCAACGAGACCTATGAATATAGCCTTCTCTCTGAATTACGGATCGCGCCCCTCTTGACTCTCTGGAATTTGACCAAAACGATTCTTCTGAGCTTGTGGACAACGCTCATTGCCGCATGGGGGCAAGCATTTATCCCACCCGATTTTGAATTGCAGGGCAAAGTTACGATCACTATTTATCTTGGCATTATTTTCATTTCTTTTATGCTAGCCTTCTTTGCTCTTTACAAAAATACACGAGAAGAAGCAAACGATAATAAGATAGAAAGTGGTATTAGAAGCCGATTATTCACCCTTGGGCTTTTTTCCGCTCTCTTGGCGGGCATCCCTTTCTGGCTGACGGGGTTACCCGTCTCTTTAGGATTTCCTGCAAATAGAGCGACATTGCCCTTTATTCTGGGAAGCGTTTTAATTCTTCTCGGTCTAATTTCTTTAATTCCTCGCCGAAATCTGCGTATAGCCTTTTTCGCTCTTTTAATCGCATTCTCTGCGGGTAGGCAGTTCCTCTGGGCAGATGAGTTTCGACGAGATTGGAAGGTGCAGAAAAATCTCTTTTGGCAGATGTCTTGGCGCATCCCTGACTTGGAAGAAAATACAACTATTTTGCTTAACGAAGGCGCACTCAAATTTTATGCCGATAATTCTCTGAGTGCACCCCTCAACTGGATTTACGCGCCAGAGACCAACGCAGAAGAAATTCCCTATATGCTCTTTTATCCGCGCACGCGCTTTGGCGTGGATGGAGAAAAACTTGAAGCAGATATGCCTCTTGAACATAATTTTATTGCTGGAGAATTTAACGGCAATACCTCGCAGATGCTTTTGATTAATTTCTCTCCGCCGGGATGTCTCCACATCGTTGATCCTGAGATTGATTCTGAAAATAAATTTATCGCAGACCTTCTTTTGCGAGATGCTGCATCTTTTTCTCGTCCTGAGTTGATTTTGGTAGATGGTGAACCAGTTTTGCCAGAAATCTATGCCCCTGAACCCAAGCATGGGTGGTGCTACTACTTCCAGAAAGCAGATTTAGCTCGGCAGCGCGGTGATTGGGCGCAGGTAGTTTCTCTAGGCAAGAAAGCTTTCGCTTCTGGAGACCATCCCAATGACCCAACGGAGAATTTCGTCTTTATCGAGGCTTATGCTCACACAAATGATTGGGAAAACGCCGGGCAACTATCCACAAGTGCGAAGCGGGTTTCTCCATCCTATATGAAGCCTTTGCTTTGTCCTCTGTGGGAGCGTATAGCTGCGGAAACATCCAATAGTCCAGAAAAAGAGGAAGTTTTGTCGCTTGTCATGGCTGATTTAGGTTGTAAGTAATTTTCCTTTGCATGTCTTTTCCTTTATAATGACGCTAACTTTTGAAGGAGGTAGCTTTATAAGAACAGTTTTGCCAGAAGCTTGTTGAAATTTCAAACCTATTTAGTAAGGAGTAGAAATGAATAAGAAAGTTTTGTGGATTTTTAGTGTTCTAACGATTGCAGCTTTTGTGCTTTCCGCTTGTGGCGGTGGTGCAGCAGCCCCCGAAGAAGCACCGGCAGCAGAAGAAGCTCCCGCAGCCGAAGAGGCTCCCGCTGCAGAAGAAGCTCCCGCTGAAGAGGGTGCTTATCAAATTCCGACCGTTGAAGATGGCAAATATAATGTTGCTTTCGTCTATGTTGGACCCCATGATGATGGTGGTTGGACACAGGCTCACGATGTTGGTCGTATGTGGGTTGAAGAGAACGTAGAAGACGTTCACACAGCTTATGTTGAAATCGTTGCTGAAGGCGCCGATGCAGAGCAGGTTATCCGCTCTTTGGCCCGCAAAGGCTTCGATGTAATCTTCACCACTTCCTTTGGCTACATGGATGCTTCTGAAGTTGTCGCCGATGAGTTCCCTGATATTGACATCATTCACATCAGTGGTTTCAAATCGAATGAAGCCAACTTTGGTAACTTGATGGGCGCGATGGAAGATATGAAATATCTCGCCGGCATGTTAGCTGGCTCCCGCGCAAAAGTGGATGGCAACCCCAAACTGGGTTATATTGCCACTTTCCCCATCCCCGAAGAACTTCGCTTGGGTAATGCTTTTGCTTTGGGCGCACAGAAAACCTGCCCCGAATGCACAGTTGACGTTCGCTGGATCTTCACCTGGCATGATCCTATCCTCGAAAAAGAAGCTTCATCCTCCCTCTTTGATGGTGGCGCACAGGTCGTTATGACTGGTGCTGATACCCCCGCTCCCGCAGAAGTTGCTCCCGAGGGCAAATGGGGCATCACTTATGACTATAGCGGCAACTGTGTTGTAGATGCCTGTCTCACTTCCATGTATTGGAACTGGGGTCCTGTCTATGGTCGTATTGTAGAAGAATCCCGAGCTGGAACCTGGGTTGGCGGTTGGGAATATTTCGATGCTGACACTGGTGCTATGGGCTTGCTTGGCTTTATGGAAGGTGAAGAAATGATGCCTGGCGTAAAAGATCTCCCTGCGGAAGATTTGGCTCTGATCGAAGACACATTGGCTGCCATGTTAGCTGGTGAATTCACCCGCTTCGATGTCTTCAAAGGACCGATCACCGACAATCAGGGCAATGTTGTCCTCGAAGATGGTGTCAGCCTTGAACAGATCGATCTTGACGGCTTTGCTCAATTCGGTGTTCCTTGCGAAACCTGTATGTACTGGTGGAACGAGAACATTACTGCTGAATTGCCGGAACTTGACTAGTTGTTGAATGATGAAGAGGCGGCTCTATGAAGGGTCGCCTCTTCATTTTTATGCAGAAGACCCGAAAGATTTTCATCGTTCGCCATAAAATCAAAGAGTATGCTTCCAAAGGCTTGATGGAAAAAACGCTCTAATAAAACCTTTCGGGTTTCTTGTTGAAAGAAAAGTGAATTTTCTGCTGAGCTCATAAGTCCGTTATCGGGCTTGTTATTTGAGCAGAGATTTCAATCTCGCAAAGAATTAGAACCTTGTAACTTGCCACTTCTAACTCAATAAAGGAGCTTTGCCTATGACTTCATCTCCTCCCCCAAATGCCGTTGAAATGAAAGATATTGTTATTCGTTTCCCTGGTGTGTTGGCGAACGATCATGTAAATCTCACGCTAAAACATGGAGAAATTCATGCGCTTTTAGGTGAGAATGGTGCAGGAAAAAGCACGCTAATGAATGCCTTAGCGGGGCTTTATAAACCTGTTTCCGGGGTTATGAAGGTGCATGGAGAAGAGGTTAACTTTAGCTCGCCTAAAGATGCCATCGCCAAGGGAATTGGGATGGTTCACCAGCATTTTATGCTGGTACCAACTCAAACGGTGACAGAGAATATCTTGCTTGGTTTAGACGAACCCAAGTTCTTCATGGATTTAGCTAAATATGACCAGAAAATTCGTGACCTGCAAGATCAATTTGGCCTACGCGTTGACCCTACAGCTTTGATATGGCAATTGTCTGTGGGTGAGCAACAGCGTGTGGAGATTTTGAAAACACTCTATCGCGGTGCAGATATCCTTATTATGGATGAACCGACAGCTGTGCTGGCTCCACAGGAAATTGATGAGTTAATGAATACGATGCGGTCGATGACAGAGCAGGGCAAGTCGATCATTTTCATTAGTCATAAACTCAATGAAGTAACCGCTGTTGCTGATCGCCTTACTGTACTTCGTAAAGGTGTGGCAACGGCGGAAGGGATTGATGTTGAAGGACTTACGGGTGAGAAATTAGCCGAATTAATGGTTGGCCGTAAAGTCATCTTCAGTGTGGAAAAGAAGGCTCAAGAACCAGGTGCCGTAGTTCTTGATGTACGTGAAGTGAGTGCTGAGAATAATAAAGGTGTTCGCGCGCTTAATAAACTCTCGTTAGATGTGCGCGAAGGTGAAATTCTGGGCATTGCCGGTGTTGCAGGGAATGGACAAAGCGAATTGGCAGAGGTAATAACCGGGATGCGCGGCTGTGAGGGCAGTATTCTGATCAACGGAGAAGATGTGTCCAACCAGGAGCCAAGTGCGGCTATCGCGCGAGGCGTTGCTCATGTCCCGGAAGACAGAACCGGCGTTGGCTCTGCTCCAAATATGACCATCACCGAAAACACGATCATGAAAAATTATCGTGAAAAGCCAATCGGGAATAAATGGAGCATCAATTTTACTGAAGCACGTTCTCATGCACGTGGCCTAAAAGATGCTTACGATATTCTTGCGCCAAATGTGCGGACAATGGCACGTAAACTCTCGGGCGGTAATTTGCAAAAAGTGATCTTGGCGCGTGAAATTACGACGAATCCTAAACTGATGGTTGCGATGCAGCCAACACGCGGTCTCGATGTAGGTGCAATTGAGTCTATTCAGCGTTTGCTACTAGCTCAGCGTGAAGAAGGGACAGCTATTTTGTTGATTTCTGAAGAGTTGGATGAGTTACTTACGCTTAGCGATCGTATTGCTGTTCTACATGAAGGTGAAGTGATGGGCATTCTGGATGCCGAAAACGCAGAAGTAAAAGAAATTGGTCTGATGATGACCGGCATGAAAAGGAGCGATTCATGAATCTCCCCTACACAGTAATTTTTGAAAAACGCACGGCAGACTATCCCAAATGGTTACCTGCGGTGACATCGCTTTTTTCAGTTATCGTCGCTTTTATCATTAGCGGTATTGTCCTGAAAATAATCGGTGGTGATCCTTTGCGGGTTCTGAAATTCTTCTTCACCGCCACATTTGGCTCTTGGGCAGTGTTCTCTGACACGATGGTAAAAGCAACCCCGCTCATTATGGTTGGCTTGGCTTGTGCCGTTGCTTTCAAAATGAAGCTCTGGAATATCGGCGCAGAAGGCCAGTTTTATATGGGTGCTTTCTTCTCAAGTCTGGTCGTCCTTGTCCCGATGGTCAATCTGGAAACCACGCCAAAATTTATCGTTATCGCATTAATGATGATCATGGGCATGATCGGTGGCGCAATTTGGGGCTTTATCCCTGGTTATCTAAAAGCCAAATATCAAGTCAACGAAATTATCATCACCCTCATGCTCAACTATATAGCTCTTTATTGGAATAATTTCTGGATTTTTGATAAGTGGAGCGATGCAGGCTTCCAGATGACTCCTCAATTCGAGAAAATTGCGTGGTTGCCCCGCCTCTCGGACTTGGCAAAAGAGTATAAAGCATTCTCTGGCATTACCCTGCATTTGGGCGTGGTTTTTGGCATTATCGCTGCCATTATCATTTGGTGGATTTTAGAGCGTAGTCATTGGGGCTACGAAATCAAGTTGATCGGTGATAATCCACAAGCAGCGCGTTATGCGGGGCTTAATATCACCAAAAATCTCATTCTCGTGATGATGCTTTCTGGTGCTCTCGCTGGCTTGGCTGGTATGTCTGAGATCAGCGGTGTTGTGCACCGCTTACAAGAAAAAATTTCCCCGGGCTACGGTTTCACAGGCATTATTGTGGCATGGCTGGCAAAACTTAACCCTTTTGCCGTCATCATCGTCTCCATTCTCTTTGGTGCGCTCATTGTTGCCGGTCGTGAAATTCAGCCTTCAGGTTTATCCAATCTCTTGCAAGGCATTATCCTTTTCATGGTCATTAGCAGCGATGTTTTACTGCGCTATAAAATTCGCCTGGTTCGCTTAGAGCAGGAGGCATAAATGAATATAGAAATCATTCTACACGCAGGTTTAGCGACCGGTACGATCCTTCTCTTTGCCGCAATTGGCGAAATCTTTGCCGAACGCTCAGGTATTCTTAATCTCGGAGTCGAAGGCATGATGCTTCTCGGCGCGATGGCGGGATTCAGCACCTCGCTCGCCACAGGAAACGCTTGGGTTGGTTTAATCGTCGCCATGCTAGCAGGTGGGATTTTAAGTCTTGCTCACGGATTAGTGACGATTCACTTCCAGGCAGATCAAGTCGTTAGTGGACTTTCGTTGACCTTTCTTGGCACTGGGCTTGCTCTCGTTTTGGGAGAAGGTCTCACAGGTCAACATCCTCCGACAATTCCCATCGTGGATATTCCCTTGCTCTCCCAAATCCCCTTTCTAGGGCCAGTTCTCTTCTCTGAACATAGTTTATTGGTTTATGTCGGCTATATATTTGCGCCAATGGCAGCCTATTATGTCTACAAAACCCGCCCAGGGATGCACCTCCGCGCGGTTGGTGAAAAACCCTCCGCAGCGGATACGCTCGGTATCAGCGTTTATGGTGTACGTTACTTTTACACTTTCGTTGGCGGGATGCTGGCAGGGCTGGCTGGCGCAACGATCAGCCTTTCCGTTTCCCCGGGTTGGTACAGTACCCAAACTACATCTGGCCAAGGCTGGATAGCAGTTGGGTTGGTCATCTTTGCTCAGTGGAATCCGATCCGGGCAGCTTTTGGCGGTTATCTCTTTGGTATGCTCCGCCGCTTCATCCTTGATCTTCAAGGTCCCGCCCTGCTCTTTGGATTTGCTAACCCGCTCTATGTCAATTCAAATTATGGCTTCTTTCTTCAGATGATGCCTTTCGTTCTAACGATCATTGCTCTTGTTTGGGGCTCTCGTGCAGCAACGAAAAAACGACTTGGTGCACCTGCCGCGCTCGGTGTGCCCTATATTCGTGGGGAGCGAGGATTGTAACTGCAGGGTAAATTCTAGAATTGAAAAAACGCAGAGATCTCAAAAATCTCTGCGTTTTTAGTTTAAACTCCTAAAGCCTTATGACAGTGAGAGCTTGTACATTGAATTGATATGACAAAGAGCCGTAGCAAATAGGGTTGCTTTTTGCTACACTGACAATGGTTGGTTGAATATATTTTTGTGAGATGTAGAGGGATTTTTGCTATGAAAAAACGAATGCAGTTATTTTTTGTTCTTTTGCTATCAGTATCTTTGTTATTTCCATCAAGTAGGGTTTTTAGCCAATTCGGCGATGATGGTTTTGCTGCTGGTATGATAGCTACTTATTTTGAATGGGGAATAGGTCTTGCTGATGCTTTAGACGGAAAAGACGATATAGATACCTTACGAAGTATTCGAGATTCATATCAGCGCAGCTTTGACAATATGGTTACTCAATGGGAAAACAGGCAAGTTTATGACGCTGCCGACATTGTCAAGGTGCTTCGCGGTGGTTTTATGAAATACTTAAATAAGCGCGTGGAGTTAGCCGAGGAGATGGAAGGACAAGCAAACTCTAGCATGCCCCCCGTCGTCTCCACAGTTCTTAGAGATGGGGCAGATGCGGTGGTGAACGAGAATATACCCGCCGAGCCAAACCCTGTTATTGCAAAAATTTTACCGGTTCTTCAAAGGCAAACGAAGCAAAACGCCACCGACCTGCTGTATGGTCGCATCGCAAGCCAAATTCCAGAAAGCGGCGCGGTAATTTCATCCAGTTCACCTTCACAAATATATAATGTAGATGCGGGTCTGCCTCCCTCATCAGCCCCTCCTGTTATCTCACAAGATGGTAATGGAAATGATAGCGATGGGGCAATCAATATCCAGAAACCCTTACAATTTGCAAATAATGGCCTTTATGATGCGACGGTTCGTGCTTTTAGCTATACGCCTGCTGAGGGGGCGACGGCAGGCATGTCCAGTGCTTCTACAGTCGTCTTTCGGGACAGCAACCCTTCAGCCTATTTAGAACTCCCTATAGGCACTTATGTCTTTTGCTACTATTGGGATTTGGGTACAGATACGAATAATGACGGCTATGTTGACTATGCTCATAAAAACACAGGTAACGTGACTTTGACGGCACAATCTACAGATAACATGAACTCAGCACAAGTTGTTACATTGAACCCGGGCAGTATGAATAACCCGAATGGTAAATGTGGGGAGACCGCGCCGCCACCATCGGGAAACGCTGGCGGTCTGACACCGCAAGAGTTGGCAAATCAGGGGACGCATACCTATCGAATAGACTGTCCAACTGAAGAACTCTTGAATTCTGAGGCATGGGTCACAAGCTATAATTTTGTTGCAGGCGGTGCTAATATTGAGGATGAAAATGGCAGCTGGTTTTATAATAAAATTAACGTAAATACTTACTTTTATGATTATTCTGAGATTGATATTCCCATTACCTATACCTTTATTTTTACAAATGCAGGTTTCAATTTGCTTATCACCGGGGCTGAAGATAGTGCGACTTGCACTGGGATAAGGAGATAATCATGCAAAGAATAAAACGATTTATGCTCTTCGTTGCCCTGATTTTTTTGCTCTTTCTTTCTTTGAACTGTAATTTTGTCTCTTCTCTTTTGGGGAATCCTAAACAATTTGAAGACGGTCTGGTTCAAGATTATCATCCTGCTGCTTCACCCGTGTCGCAATATACATTGAGCGTAACGCAACAGGCGCATGTGGATGAGTATGGTTATCCAGACCGCTTTGTGATCTTCTTTTTTGATGAAATGTTGCCTGACGGAGAGATGTTTTCGATGCGGCACGAAAGTTGGTATTATGATGCGCGCGGTTATGAGATCGTTTTTCGGAATGGGGATAAATTCACGGAGAGAAATGGTGAGCCAGTCCAAATCGAGGGTCTGGGGCGCACGGTCTACTCGCCGCAAGAATTCACTGCCGAAATGAATTTAGATGCGCTCCTTAGCATTCGAGGGGAAACCGGATTTTTTGTCAAGAATGTGGATGATAATCTAGTCACAGGAGAACTCATTTTCATCCAAGGATTAGCGGCTGGATTTGAAGATGGTCGTTTGTCTTATGTTGAAACATTGCCTCTAGGTGAAGCATCGGCTTTGACTGAAACACCACCTGTGCTTGAAATATTACCAACACCGCCTCTGGAAGAGAGCTCTGGGGGTTTAACGCCACAAGAGCTAGCGCACCAGGGAACGCATACGTACGAAATAACCTGCACACGGGATGGTGAGACCGTAGATTATAAGGCGGCGGTCCTTACTTTTGAATTTGTTGAAGGCGGTGTGAATTGGACATATGAAGATGAAGGTGAAGATGCCTCTTTTCTTTATCAGGAGGTTGGCATCAATACTTACACAATATTTGAAGATGGAGATAGTAATACAATTGTTTTTACAGATGTAAGCATAGAGGAGCAGTATTCTAATGGTCTCAGTTGCACTTGGCTGAGGCAATAATCAAGCAAAGAAAAAGATAAGATGTCATTTTTGTGAAAGTGTAGACTTCGGGAGTTCTAAGAATCCCGAAGTCTTTTTCTTCTTGAGAAAGCAATGATAAAATACCTCCTGAAATCTTTTGTATAATCAATCTACCAAAGGTGAAAAAATGAATAAATTTCTTGGCTACGAATGCTCTCTTTGTGGAAAAAAATATGCTCCAGAAGAAGTGACTTATACTTGCCCTGCAGACGGCGGAAACTTGAATGTCCTTCTTGACTACGAAGCGATCAAAGAAAAATATCAACCAGACGACATCACTTGTCGTACAGAAACATCCCTTTGGCGATATTTGCCTTTGCTGCCTGTTTCAAATCCCGGAGGGGAAGAGACACCTCTCTATGCCGCTGGGTGGACTCCGACTTATGCTTTGCCAAAATTGGCAGAAAAACTAGGGTTGGATAATCTTTGGCTCAAAGATGAAAGCTCTAACCCCACTGCCTCTTTCAAGGATCGTGCCAGTGCCATTTTGGTCGCACGTGCCAAAGAGATCGGTGCAGAAGTGATTGTAACTGCCTCTACAGGCAACGCAGGCGCAGCCCTCGCAGGGATGTCTGCCGCCGTTGGGCAAAAATCGGTCATCTTTGCGCCCAAAACTGCACCAGTGGCAAAAATTGCCCAACTACTCGTTTTTGGCGCAGAAGTGATGCTTGTGGACGGCACTTATGATGATTCTGTCGAATTAGCAGTCAAAGCTGCGAACGAATTTGGCTGGTATTGCCGCAACACAGGCTATAATCCCTTCACTGTTGAAGGCAAAAAGACTGCTGCCTTTGAGATTTGGGAATGGTCTCTTAAAGCACTTGGAGAAAATGATAAACCTTTGACCGTCTTTGTTTCTGTAGGTGATGGGAATATTATCTCTGGTATTCACAAGGGCTTTAAAGATTTAGAGAAATTAGGTTGGCTAAAACAGATGCCGCGTATTATCGGTGTGCAGGCAGAAGGTTCTGCCGCGATTGCAAACGCGTATAACGCAGGGACTGAAGAAATCGCAGCCATTTCTGCGACAACTTCGGCTGATAGTATTTCTGTAGATATGCCCAGCGATGGCGTTCGTGCGCTTCGTGCTGCTACCGAGACAAATGGACAGTACGTTTTAGTTAATGATGATGCGATCATTGCCTCCATAGCGGAACTTGGTCAGGTTGGCGTTTTTGCGGAACCTGCCGGTGCGACAGCATACGCTGGTTTAGCGGAAGCAATTTCAAAAGGCGTTGTGAATCGGGATGATCCCGTTTTGGTTTTGAATACAGGTAGCGGTCTCAAGGATGTGAACGCCGCGCTAAAAGCTGTCAGCGAAGCGCCCATCATCGCTCCGACTTTGGAGGCTGTTAAAGAAAATCTATGAGAGAAAAATGGAGTACGCCAGCACGTTATCTGACATTAATATTGATAATCATTTTTATTGTCACTTTGGGATGGTATACGCGCCCGATGTTTCAACCTTTGATCATTGGCGGATTGTTTGCTTATATCATGATGCCGCTTGTCAATTTGATGAAGAACCGCTTTGGATTGAAGCATAAGCTGGCTGTAAATTTGGTTTATTTCCTTTCTTTGGGCTTGGTGTTGGCTTCTCCTGTTCTTTTTGTCCCTGAGTTGATTGCGCAAATTCAGGTTTTCTCGAATGATCTGGTGCGAATATATGAAGAGACCTTGCTCTTTTTGAGCGAACCGATTCGCATTGGGACTTTTTTGGTTTTGGATGCGAGCGATTATCTTGGTGAATTGGAAAACTCCGTTCTTGCAGTTATAACGAGTTTGCCAGAACAAGCGCTGCATATTATTGAGAGTACTTCTCGTAATGCGGCCTGGTTTTTTGTGATTATTGTAACAGTTTATTATCTCTTGCTGGATTGGGGAAAATTGCGGGAGTTGCTGATCCGCCAAGCACCAGAAGTATATAGGCGTGAAGCTCGCATGATCTTTTTAGAGATCAAGGAACTCTGGGCCGCCTATTTGCTCAGCCAGATCGCACTGATGTTTATTGTCGGGGTTGTTTTTACCATAGCTTGGCTCGCAATCGGCTTACCCGGAGCATTGATCATTGGTATCTTGGCAGGTATATTGACCATCATCCCCGATCTTGGCCCCTTGATCGCAGCAATTGTGGCCATTGCGGTGGCTTTGCTTGAAGGATCACTTTATTTGCCGCTTTCCAACTTCTGGTTTGGCGTGCTGGTGCTGGTGATCTATATGGTGCTCATTAACCTGAAAAATATCTGGTTACGTCCACGTCTGATGGGGCGTAGTGTTCACTTGCATGAAGGCTTGGTCTTTATTGCCATTATCGTGGCTGTGCTCCTTCAGGGCATTTTGAGCGCAATTGTGATCATTCCCGTAATTGCCTCTACGCTCGTGATCGGGCGTTATCTCAGAGCGGGGATCATGGGTACAGAACCAGAATTACGCGAAGATTTGTTGGAAGCGTGGGAAGCGCAGAAGGAAGAAGAGAAAGAGAAGGTAGCAGAGGAAGATACGGAGCAAGAATAATTCTTTGCCAAAACTTTCTTGAAAGTTGTAGAATAAAAAAGAGCGTGGATGAAATTTCATCCACGCTCTTTCGCTTATAGCTTAATCAAATTTGGCTTTTTCTTCTTTTTCGCCAACTTCATCGGGAACTTCGTTCTGCGCTCCCCATCAAATTGATAGAGTGCATTTGCGACTGCAGCGGCTGTGGGAACTAATCCAATCTCACCAACGCCTTTGGCACCATAAGGGCCTAAGGGGTCTGGTACTTCAACACCGATCACTTCAACGGGGGGCATTTCTTTTGCACGTAAAATACCCATTTTTCGCAAATTCGTGCTGAGCGGAACACCGTTTTCCATCGGTAAGTCTTCGCTAACTGCATAGCCGATCCCCATGTGGACAGCACCCTCAACTTGCCCTTCAAAGAGCATCGGGTTATAAATCTTACCCGCATCGTGGGCGGCGGTCACTTTGTCTATTTGACCGTCATCGTCAATGGAAACGAGTTGTGCTGCATAGCTGTAGGAATAATGGGTAATGGGGTTATCTGTTATCTCAGGTTTGGTCGTAAAATCTACGATCCATTCACCAAAATATTCGTTGCCTACCAAATCAGCAAGGGTATTATTTTCTAGGTCGGTGCTGAGTTTTTTGCAAGCATCCAAAAGTGCGTTTCCAAGCAGGGATGTTGCGCGAGAAGCGGTTGTCATGCCCGCATTTTGGTCAGAAATCGTATCTACGCGTACTTCGATCAAGTCGGGGTGAATACCTGTTTCGTTACAGACCAATTGAGCTGCAATGGTATTTACGCCTTGCCCCATTTCTGTCCAACCATGGTCGATCACAACTTTGTCTGGTGCAACAATCGTTACTAACGCCGATGATTCATCGGGCATGCCATTGCCAATGCCGGTATTTTTCAATCCGCAAGCCAAGCCGGCGTGTTTTGTCTTTTCATATTCACCTTTGATCGCTTCAAGGGCACGTTTGACGCCTACGCCGCCCAGCAAAACCTGACCTGTCGTGGTCATCGAGCCGTCTTCAAGCGCATTATCGTAGCGGAACTGCCATCGGTCGAAACCACCTTGTTCGCAGAGATCGTCAATTGAGCTTTCCATCCCAAATGTGGCTTGGTTGACACCAAACCCACGCATTGCGCCGCAGGGCAAATTATTCGTATAAACTGCAAAGGCTTCAATATCAGTCGCGGGGACATCATATGCCGCAGCCGCGTGGCTGGCGATACGGGTAAGCACTTTTGCCCCAACTGAAGCATAAGCGCCTGTGTCGCCTACAAAACGCGCCTTGATAAAGGTCAGCAGCCCCTCTTTATCACAGCCCAATTCGTAATTCATCCAAACCGGATGCCGTTTCGGGTGCATGATAATTGATTCATCTCTTGTCAGGTGTACTTTGACAGGCAAGCCGAGCAATTTCGCCATCAGCGCGGCGTGTCCTTGCACGGTCAGGTCTTCTTTGCCGCCAAATCCGCCGCCGTTAGGCACTAAAATCACGCGCACTTGCTCTTTTGTCAATCCGAGCAATTTTGCGATCTGGATTTGGTCTTCATAAATTCCCTGACTTTGCGAATAAACTTTTACGCCCTCGCCGTCGGGCATCGCTACTGCTGTTTCGACTTCCATGAATGCGTGCTCGATGCGCTGTGTTTCGTAAACACCCTTTGAGATGAAGGCAGAATTTTTTCTTGCACTTTCCATATCGCCACGCACAAAAACGGGGTGGGATAGGATATTGCCGCCCTCATGCACTTTCGGGGATTCTGGTCTCATTGCCGCGTGCATATCGCTGACAACTTCCAGCGCTTCGTACGTGACCTTTATCTTGCTCATTGCATCACGGGCAATTGCCTCGCTTTCGGCAACTACGCTTGCGATCACATCCCCAAGATAGCGGGTGATTTCACCCTTCTTTAGCATCAGCGGCCAATCTTGTGATATTAAGCCGATAGTACGCTCACCCGGCACATCGTCGGCGGTGAAGATGCGCAGCACGCCTGCCACAGCCTCAGCTTCTCGGGTGTCGATATCCAGTATTTTGGCACGGGGGTATTCGCTAAATTTCAGAGCGCCGTGTACCATCCCCTCGAAGCGGAGGTCATCCGTATATTTATGCTCACCGAGTACCAAATCCTGCGCCTGATATTTGGGATGTCGTGATCCCAATTTTCCGTCGCTGGTTGGCACGGGAATCTCTTTCTCATCCCGAATGGCTTCTGCTGCATAGCCGATTGCGTCAACAACCTTCGTGTAGCCTGTGCAGCGACAAATATGCGGGGTGAGTGCCTGCTTGATCTGGTCTTCTGAAGGCGTTGGGTTTTTCTTGATGAGGGTATCGGCACGCATAACAATGCCGGGCGTACAAAATCCGCATTGAACGCCGCCTTTTTCTGCAAAGGCATTGGCAAAAACTTCGCGCCTATATTCGCCGATACCATCGGGCGTGGTGATCTGTGCCTCGCCAATCTTTTTCATGGGAGTAATGCAAGATAATTTCGATTTTCCATCAATATCGACGGTGCAGGCTCCGCAAGATGCCTGCCCAGAGCAGCCATCCTTTACGGATGTGATATTTTCATGCTCACGCAGGTAGGTTAGTAGAGTGATTTCAGGATCGCCGTTGAATTCTTTTTCCTGACCATTAAGTATAAATTTCATTTCGTACCTCTTTTATGTGGGGAAAGGTCTGACCTATTATAAAGCATTTGGGCGTAAAACAAGAGAGTTTTCTTATAAGAATTCTTGAGTTGAAGAGTAAAGTAATGCTTGTCGGTCAAATGGGATAATTCTCGGCTAGAGTGCGTCGCACCAAAACGATGAGAATCTGCCTGATGGGCAAAAGGCTTGTCGATTAGCATCTTTTTGTCGGAGTTGGTGCGACGCACTCTCTTAAGGCTTACCAAGCGGGTGATACAATCTCGTCAGGGATTGTGTGTTACTCATATCGCAAAGGAATCGACTATGGAATCTTCATCTTATTGGCTACTATTTTTGTCTGCTGCAATTGCAATTAGCATCGCGCCTGGCCCAGATTTGATATACATCATCTCCAAAACCATCGCGCAAGGTCGTAAAATCGGATTTGCATCTTCTTTGGGTGTGAGCAGTGGTGCTTTGGTGCATGTCTTTGCCGCCGCGCTGGGACTTTCTGCCATCCTTGCTACATCTGCGATTGCATTCGGTATTGTTAAATATTTTGGGGTAGTCTATCTGATTTATTTAGGGATAAAGTCATTAAGATCAAAAGGCACAACCTTTGATGCTCCTGACAAAAAAAATAAAGAATCTACTCCGGGCCAGGCTTTTAGACAAGGTGTTCTAATAGATGTGCTCAACCCTAAAGTAGCGATTTTTTTTATGGCTTTTTTGCCACAATTCATTCGTCCTGAGATGGGAAATACTTCCCTTCAACTTATAGGGCTGGGCTTTCTTGTTAATTTGACCGCAATCGTGATTGAGTTTGCTATTGTCCTAACCGCTTCTCAAACGACGACCTTTTTCCTCAAAAATCGTAAATTTTCGATTTGGCTTGATCGTGTTTTAGGCACTGTGCTGATTGCTTTGGCAGTGCGACTGGCGTTAACAGAGAGTCCGAGTGCGGGATGATAAAAGGTAAAAAATGACAGAAATAATCGACTTGAGCCAGGAAATCTACAGCGGGATGCCCGTTTTCTCTCGTTTACCAGAAGTAAAGATCACGATGCATATCTCCCACGAAGAATGGGATGGAATCACCGATAGCGCTATAGAAACTCCTTCTGTCAATAAACTTGAACTTGGCGAACATACCGGCACGCACGTGGATGCGCTCAACCACATGGCGCCTGAATATCGTGAACAATCTATCGACACGATGCCGCTGGAAATGTTCTACACAGAAGGGTTTTGCCTTGATCTCTCCGATAAAGCTTTTGGGGAATTGATCGAAATAGTTGACCTTGAAAAAGCCCTCGCCAAAGCAAATTTAAAAATCAAAGCAGGAGATACTGTTTTGCTTTACACCGATCATTATCGGCGTGCCTTTGGCACAGAGAATTGGGGAAATGGTCCCGGCATCAGCGCATCAGCCGTACGCTGGCTCGGTGAGCAGAAGATTTCTGCCTTTGGCGTGGAGACGATGAACCCTGGCGTGCGCAAAATCTCAAACAAAGAAGTTCACCATATCTGCGGGGAGCTGGGATTCACCCATTACGAGAATATGATCAATCTATATCAACTGCTCGGACGCGGACGTTTTCGTTTTATCGCACTGCCGCTCAAAATTCGCGGCGGGACAGGCTCGCCCGTGCGGGCCGTGGCAGTTTTTGATTTGTGAGAAGTGAGATGAAAAGACCTCCTTGCGGAGGCTTTTTTTAAATGAAGAAACCGATATTCAAAGATTATTTAGATGGGAGATAAAATCAAAAGAGAAAGTAATTAGATTTGATATGCCATTGTTATTTTTATCCAAGAATGCACTGGTGGTCTAAATGATAGAAAAAACTATAGTAATTTCTCTTTCCAGGTTTTAGGCATAATGTTTTCTAACTCAAATTCTGTTCTCATTAGAGAGTAATTGAACTCGGGAATTTGTTGTTTTTTTGCCCAGTCCAGAGTTTTCTCCAAACCATAACGTAGAGGTGTTTTGGCAGAAAATCCTAACAATGACTTCGCTTGGCTATGGGATGAATATGCTATAGCCTTCTCTCCTGGACGTTCTGGATAAAAAATAGGCTCCCCCCTAAAATCGGTCATTTTGATAAGTAAATAAGCTAAATTAACCAATTTTGTCTTCTCATCAGAGCCAATATTTAATATTTTCTCGTTATATTTATCTTCAAAACCTGACTGAACTAAGTAAGGGATTACATCATCAATGTAAGTAAAAGCTCTCACGTGGTTGTCACCCCCATATAAAACAGGTGCCTTTTCATGCAAAAGTAAATTAATAAAAATCCCTACCACTCCCCTATAGGGATCATTTAGATTTATCCTTGGCCCATAAACGTTATGCAAGCGCAAGCTAACCCATTCTAAACCTGTATGACCTCCATAGATGTCAAGCAGTTTCTCCATTTCATATTTTGATAATCCATATGGATCAGTTGGATTGGGAATATGTTTTTCTTTAAAAGGAGCCTTTCTCTTGTTTCCATAAACGGCCATACTTGATGAAAAAACAATTCTTCGAACTCCAAATTTAAGAGAGTGCATTAAAACATTATAGCCACTAATAACATTACGCTTATAACAGGCATCTGGCGCAAATAGACTAACAGACTCTCCAGCTATGGATGCTAAGTGATAAACAATATCAATTCCCTTAAATATCCCAGATTCAATGTTCTCTAAAGAAGCATGGATAAAATTCACGTTGTCTGGTAAATTTTGCCGTTTGCCGGTCGACAAATCATCTATAACAGTAACCTTGTGTTGGTTTTTGATAAGTTCTGAAACGAGATGACTTCCTATAAAACCAGCTCCACCAGTAACTATAATATTCGCCATAGTAAACTCCACTGTTCAATTTTACTAAGTAAATTTCTCGTCTTGTTTAACTAATTCGGAAATATATTGCTTGAAATACAATTTCACCCAATACACTTCTAATCCTTCAACAAGATAGCGAGTAATTTCTGCTTTTTTTGAAAGATAATAAGAGAATATGGAAAAAAAAATGAAACAGATTAATAAAATTGATTCGAGCGAACCAAATTGTTGGTTTCTAACTATAACTAATTGGACAATTAGATAGGCAAGAGATGCAAATGCTCCAAACATAAGACCAATGGCATTACTGTAATTAGCGTGATATGAATGCCACATCCCCCTATCCTTATCTCGGATGCCCTTAGGGATAAGATCTGAGTAGAGCATTGTATCCCAAATATGATAAGGATCTCCATCATAAAAAAACATCTTATATTTATCATCGTCTTTAATTTTGTCTTTTATTTCATCAAGAACCTTTCGATCTTTATGCGCATAACTCTTTGATGATTTTTCAAAATGAAGGAACCAGATTTGATGAATATAATAACCCAATATCAAGGCCAAGGAAATTACTATTGGAACACCTAGAAAATCAGAACCAAAATCTATATCTACTGATGTAAATAGTATATAAAGCACCAGCGATACAGGTAAGCCGGGTAAACCATATCGAAATATTAAGATATCCATTTTTTATCCATCCTTCATTATAAAATCAATATTTTTGTATCGATCAACTATCCACAATTGTACTTCATGCTTTACCCCACAAACCTTTAGAATTACCAAAAGCGGACAAAAAAGCCTCCTGAGATATTCATTCCAGAAAGTTTTTGCTTTTTTGATTCTTCTTTTTCTCTTTCCCTTTATCGATAAAACGCTCACGCATCACTCCTCACTTGTTACTCCCTCATGATATAATTTCGTCCGCAAAACAAAGAAATTATAACCACCATAAAGACTGGTAAATCACTTATGTTCAACCAAGAAACCATCGCCATAGAAGAAAAAATCCGCAGCTATTGCGCTGAAAACGACATTCCCCTTGCCGAGCTAAAATGGCAGCCGATTCCCTTTAACGGGGAGTGGGGCACATCCACGTCATTTTTTCAGACGGCGGCAAATGAAGCAAAAGCTGGCAAAGGTGTCAAAGTCCCGATGCGGGCGCAGGAAATTGCAGAAGCCATGAGAGATGAAATTGGTCTCCCCAAAGGCATCAGCCGAGTCGAGGCTGTGCGGGGTTATCTCAATCTTTATTTCGTCACCGAAGATTTCGCGGAACGCGTCATCGCTGCTATTCTTCAGGAAAAAAGTGATTTTGGGCGTGGTAAGTCGAAAGGCGAGCGTGTCATGGTCGAATACGCGCAGCCGAACACCCATCACTCCTTCCACATCGGGCATTATCGCAACGCCATCCTTGGCGAATCCCTCTCGCGCCTTGTTGAATTTGCGGGTTTTGAAACCATCCGAGCTGCCTATCCCGGCGATATCGGGTTGGGCGTGATTACCGTTTTGTGGATTTACGAAAAATTTTACAAAAGGCAGGAGCCAGATGGCATCCACGAGCGTGGGCAATGGCTGCTCAACCTTTATGTCGAAGCCACCAACATGCTCACCGAAAAAGAAAATGAGACAGATGATGAGCGGATTCTGCGCGAAAAATATGATGCAGAGCGACGTGAAATGTATAGAAAATGGGATGCGGGAGACGAATACATCCGTGACCTGTGGCTTGAGACACGCGAGTGGTCTTTGGATGAGTTGAAAGAGATTTTGCTGCAAATCGGCATCAATATTGATACTTGGTTCTTCGAAAGCGTAGAGGATGAGCCATCGAAAGCCGTTGTGCAAGAACTGATTGATCTCGACATCGCCACCGATGAACGCCCCGAAGGCGGCGCAGTGATCGTCAAAATTGACGAGAAGCTGGGATTGACAAAAGAGAAATATCGCACCAACGTCCTTTTGCGTAACGACGGTACGACTTTATATTTGACCAAAGATTTATCTTTGGCGAAGAAGAAATTTAACGAATTCGGCGTAGACCGTTCCATTTATGTGGTGGATGTGCGCCAATCTATGCACTTTATGCAAGCCTTTGCCATTTTAGGTTTGTGGGGGTTTGAACAGGCAGAAAAATGCTACCATCTTGGCTATGGATTCGTCAGCTTGCCCGGCGGTGCCATGTCTGCCCGTAAAGGACGCGTGGTCATCTTCAAAGACGTAGCAGATGAGGCAATTCGACGTTTTACAGAAACCAGCAAAGAGAAAAACCCGAATCTCTCCGATGAGCAACGTGCCGAAGTCGCAGAAAGTGTCGGTTTAGGCGCACTCGCTTATGCCATGCTCGCTGTAGACAACAGTCGCGACACCATCTTCGATATGGACGTAGCCCTCAGTTTTGAAGGGCGCACGGGACCGTATATCCAGAACGCGCATGTTAGGGCGGCGAGCATTTTGAAGAAATTTAAGGTTGAAGGTTCAAAGTTGAATGTTGAAAAGCTTAAACCTGCAACCTTCAACTTTGAACTCACTTCGCACGAAATAGCATTAATTGAATTATTATCCCGTTTCCCGGCTGTTGTTGAACAGGCCGCGAATGAATATCGCCCGATGATCATGGCGACTTATGCTTACGATCTGGCGAGCGCGTTTCACTCTTTCTACCACGCTGTTTCAGTGCTAAAAGCCGAAACAGATGCAATTCGAGATGCTCGGTTGCGGCTGGTTGCCGCTGCCAAGCAAACTCTCGCCAATGCCTTGGCGCTTTTGGGCATCACAGCCCCAGAAGTGATGTGACGTAGCGGGGAAAGCCCCGTTACGAAAATCAATCGTTCCCGTTATTCTCGCGGGCTGCACAGCTTTGCTCACAGAGCGGCGTTGTGCCAAGAAACTCCACTAAAGCGCAGGAGCTTCTTTGTTGTTGCGTATCTACACAACGAACGAGAGCAAGAGCGGAATTCGATTGAAAATTACATCTTTCAAGGAGTAATATTCAATGTCCCCTATCCGTACCCTCATCATGGGAGCCGCAGGACGCGACTTCCACAACTTCAATACCGTTTTCCGTGGCAATAAGGATTACGAAGTTGTTGCCTTCACTGCTACCCAAATCCCCGACATCGAAGGGCGTGTATATCCCGATGTTTTAGCGGGCGAGCTTTATCCCAAAGGCATTCCCATCCACGATGAAGCGCAACTCGAAGAACTTATCAAAGAATTGGATGTCGAAGAAGTCGTTTTTGCCTATTCAGATGTGCCGCATGAATATGTGATGCACAAGGCTTCGCAAGTCAATGCACTGGGGGCAAACTTCCGCTTATTAGGCGCAAAGCAAACCCAAATCAAGTCCACAAAACCGGTTGTTTCGGTTTGCGCCGTCCGCACGGGATGTGGCAAATCTCAAACAACGCGCCGCGTTTCCCTCATCCTCCGCGATATGGGCTATAAAGTCGCCGCCATTCGCCATCCCATGCCCTACGGTAATTTGGTCGCTCAGGAAGTCCAGCGTTACGCTGACTATGACGACTTGGACGAGTACGAATGCACCATCGAAGAGCGTGAAGAGTACGAACCCCATATCGACAATGGCGTGCTTGTTTTCGCTGGTGTAGATTATGAGAAAATTGTGCGTGCCGCAGAAAAAGAAGTGGATATTATTTTGTGGGACGGCGGAAACAACGACCTGCCCTTCTACGTTTCAGATATGGAGATCGTGGTTGCCGACCCACTTCGACCGGGACATGAATTGACCTTCTACCCCGGCGAGACAAATGCGCGTTCTGCAGATGTTTTCGTGATCAACAAAGTAGATACCGCATCGCCCGATGACGTCATCTTGGTACGCGAAAATTTGCGTAGTCTGAACCCGAACGCGGTCGTCGTTGAAGGCGCATCCCCATTATTTGTGGATGATCCCGCCGCAATTCAAGGCAAACGCGTTTTGGTCGTTGAAGATGGTCCCACCCTGACGCACGGCGGGATGAAATACGGCGCAGGCTACGTTGCCGCTCGTCGTTTCGGCGCGGCTGAGATCGTTGATCCGCGCCCCTTTGCGGTTGGCTCAATAGCTGAAACATTCGAGAAATATCCCGAAACTGGCAATATTCTCCCTGCAATGGGATACGGCGAAGCGCAAACCCGCGACCTAGAAGAAACCATCAACGCCGCCGATGTAGATATGGTCATTATCGGCACGCCCATCGACCTGACGCGCGTCATCAAAATAGATAAACCCTATCAGCGTGTGCGCTATGAGATCCAGGAGATCGGCGTTCCCACACTGGAAGATATTTTGAAAGAGAAGTTTGGGAAGTAGGTTCTAAGAATAGAAAGACTAAATAAAAAACGCCGCGTATTTTCAAAATACGCGGCGTTTTTCTTTGTTGAAATTTAGAAAAAGATTATCTTACCTTCGTAAAGCGAATGAGAATCAAATTCTCTTCACATGATGCCGAAGTGCTAAAACGAACTTCATCCGAGAGGGGTAAACCAGCCTGATCAAAAAGGCGAATATACAAAGACTCACCATCTGATGGAATGGGTGCATCACCCAAAATAAATTCAAATCCAGATCTCCCATACGCTTGACTTATCCCTGAAATAACAAGCTGGTCGACAGTTTTTCCAAGCAAATTTCCTTGAAGTCGAACTTGAACCCCCCAAAGGGGACTTTTATCTGAGTCTTCTATTGTCCCGCCAACACCAAGCCAATTGCAAGCAGTGTCAGAGTGTATTACGGTGCTGCTGATCTTTTGTACCGTTGCTTCAAAGGGCATTTGCGGCGTTGCCGTAGCCGTTGGCGGTTCTGGCGTAAAGGTTTCTGTAAAAAGAACCAAAGGTGTGTTCGTGGGGATAGGGGTAAAAGTCGCGCGTGATGTTGGCGTAATAGAGGGCTGAATAGTGGGGGTTTCTGTCCAAGGGTCGTCCAATTGAAGTGGAGTGATTGTTGCAGAAGGAATAACCACAGGTGGGATAGGTGTATTCGGCGGGAGTGGATTTAGTGCCGTGTAAGGGTTCATGAAAATCAACAAGAAATAAGCCCCAAGACAAGCTGCACCTACCAAAAGAAGAATCGAAAACACATCCAGCATATCAATGCTGAAAGACTTTTTTTCCTCTTCTTCCTCTACAAAGCTATCGTCAGTGTAATCAAAATCTGCCATAAGAAACTCTCCATCAAGAGCAATTTATTTCTCTATTTTACTCGTTTCGCGTGCATTTGCTAACCAATCTAGCAAAGCCTTTTCTTGCAACACCAGCAAAGCATCAGGCGAAAGCGGGCGTTCTGTCTCTTTTTCCAAGACCATGATAATGTGAAAACCAACTTCTGTTTCGATAATATCGCTTGGCAATCCGATCTCCAAAGAAAAGGCGGCATCTTCGATGTTTTTTTCCAATAAATAATTTCGTGGAAACCAGCCCAATTCGCCATTTGTATTCGGGTCATAAGCTGAAGCCAGATCGCCAAATTTTGCACCGCTTTGCAATTTGGACTGAATATCCTCAGCCGTTTCCCGATTATAGAGCAAAATTTGCTGGGCGTGTACCTGTTCGGCGGTACTGGGGAGTTCTGTAAGGATTTTGTCACGCATCCACGCTGCTTCTATTGATTTTCTCAAGGATGATCGGAAGGATTCGTTCGTGTAGTCATGGCTTGCCTGCCAAGCGGATAAATTTTCCTCGCCCCCAATATCTTCCGCTAATGCTGCAACCCGAGCATCTAAGTCGGTATCCTCGAGCGTATATCCTGCATCTGCAGCAGCTTGAGCGAGCAAAAGCTGGTCAATGAGATTTTTTAGAACGCGGTCTCCCGCCTCTTCGACGGAAATAGTTTTCCCTAGTGCGGTCTGCGCATCCTGAAAGCGGAGGAGTTCTGCGTTGAATTCTTCGAGAGAAATTACCTCACCATTCACCGTTGCTGCTGCCGGAACAGATGTAGCAGTGGGTGGGGCAGATGTCGCGGTAGCGGGAGCAAGTGTAGGGGTAGAAGCGCTCTGAGATGCCCCACAAGCGGATAATGTCAGGATGATGAGAAATGCTATTAAAGGGAAGCCAGTTCGGGTATCCAAGAGAAAATAATATCCTTGTGTAGGTAATTAGCGATAGAAGTGCATTGCATTTCTAAAATGCGTTGCACTTCGGGGTATATTGTAAACCCGATGTGCAACGCATCCAAAAGCAGATGCAGCGCACATCTTAGTTGGCTGAAATTATACCGTAAAGCAAAAACCCCATTCGTAGATGAACGGGGTTTTTGAAATCATTTTAGTTTTTGGCTTACATCATGCCGGGCATACCGCCCATGCCTCCAGGAGGCATCGCAGGACCTGCTGCTGCATCAGAAGGAACATCGGTGATGAGGGCTTCGGTGGTCAGGATCATTGCTGCGATGGAAGCTGCGTTTTCGAGGGCGCCACGGGTAACTTTTGCGGGGTCGATAACGCCAGCGGCGATCATGTCTACATATTCGTCGGTAAGGACGTTGTAGCCGACTTTGCTGTCTTCTTCACGTTGGACATTGGCAACGATGACGGAGCCGTCTTTGCCAGCATTTTCAGTGATCTTGCGCATCGGGACGGTGAGTGATTTCTGGACAATGTTGATACCAGTTTGCTCGTCGTCGTTGTCGCCTTTCAGACCTTCGAGGGCAACCATGGCGTTGATGAGAGCTACACCGCCACCGGGGACGATACCTTCTTCAACAGCTGCACGGGTGGCAGAAAGAGCGTCTTCGACGCGGTGTTTCTTCTCTTTAAGCTCGGTTTCGGTAGCTGCACCAACACGGATGATGGCAACGCCGCCGGAGAGTTTGGCGAGACGTTCTTGTAGTTTTTCGCTGTCGTAATCGCTGGTGCTGCGTTCGATTTCGACACGGATCTGCTCGATACGACCTTTAATTTGGTCTGCATCGCCTTTGCCGCTGACAACAGTGGTGTTTTCTTTGTCAGAAACAACTTTTTCGGCTTGGCCGAGATCATCAACGGTAGCGGTTTCGAGGCTGCCACCAGTTTCTTCGGCGATAACGGTCCCGCCGGTCAGAATGGCGATATCTTGCATCATGGCTTTGCGGCGATCACCAAATCCCGGGGCTTTGATAGCGAGAACATTGAGCATACCGCGCAATTTGTTCAAAACGAGGGTGGCGAGAGCTTCGCCATCAATATCTTCAGCGAGAATGACGAGGTCACGTTTGCCGGTCTGGATCATCTTCTCAAGCAAAGGTACGAGGTCTTGAGCGGAGGATATTTTCTTCTCATGAATAAGAATATAAGGATTCTCGATCACGGCTTCCATGCTATCTGCATCGGTGATGAAGTAGGGGGAAAGATAGCCACGATCAAATTGCATACCTTCAACATATTCGGTCTCGAACTGCAAACCTTTTGATTCTTCAACGGTGATAACGCCGTCGTTGCCGACTTTGTCCATCACGTCAGCGATCAATTCGCCGATCATGCGATCTTGAGCGGAGATGGATGCAACATTTGCAATATCTTCTTTGGCGGTGACTTCAACAGCCAAAGCACTGATTTTCTCAGCAACTGCGCGGGATGCTTTTTCGATACCACGTTTCAAGAGCATGGCGTTGGAGCCAGCTGCGAGGGTTTTGAGACCTTCGGTAACAATGGCGTGTGCCAAAACGGTGGATGTGGTTGTGCCATCACCAGCGATGTCGTTGGTTTTGGTGGCAGCTTCCTTTAGAAGCTGTGCACCCATATTCTGGAATGGGTCTTCGAGTTCGATTTCTTTTGCTACGGTCACACCATCGTGGGTGATCGTTGGGGAGCCGAAGCTGCGGTCGAGAGCAACGTTGCGGCCTTTGGGGCCAAGAGTGGTTGCTACTGCATTTGCGAGAACGTCCATGCCTTCTTTAAGGCTACGACGTGCTTCTTCTGAAAATAAAAGTTGTTTTGCTGCCATTGGTAAAGCCTCCAAATAAATTGAATTAGTTTTCGATTATTGCGAGAATTTCATCCTCGCGGAGAATAAGTAAGTCTTTGCCCTCGTGCATAAGTGATGAACCGCCATAACGGGCGAAAAGAACTTTATCGCCAATAACGATATCCATCTCCATGCGCTGACCATTTACATCTCTTAAACCAGGGCCCGCCGCAAGCACAAATCCCCGCTGTGGTTCATCCTTTGCCGTTTCGGGCAAAGCAATTCCACCAGCAGAGAGATCGTCTTTGATCGGTTCCACGACAATACGGTCGCCGAGGGGTTTAAGGGTGATGGTCATCTTGGGTAAATCTTCCTTATTCAACATTTTAGCACCCTAAAGGCTAAGGTGCTAATTTCGTCCCAAATAATACTTGCCCCCATAGCCAACGTCAAGGGATGTTAACGGACTCTTACAAAGTTCTGATGTTTTTAGAGAGTAGAATTAACTTGCCCCCTTTTAATGAACAGGTATGTGAACGAAACACAAATTCCCATTTAGCGAGCATTGTATGATTCGTGATTTGGGCTTGGTTGCCATTTAAAAGTAAGCCACGCCACAAGCGTGACCTACTAAATTTACCGATTACTGAAAACTGGCTACTGCTCCTAGGGCACGCCGAAAACAACCACATAATAACCATAATTATTAAAGAACGCGTAGCCGATTCCCACTTCAGTGTATTGGGTGCTGATCAGGTTTTTATTATGATTGATATCTACTTGGTCGAGCCGCCACCATTCTTTAACTTCTTCCGGCGAAAGGGGTGGGTAGCTGCCATAAACATTTTCCGTCACCTTTGCGCCAGAATATCCAGCAGAAGTTGCACGCGTTTGCGGCGTAGAGCCATCAGAACCTGCATGAACAAAAAGATTATTGCATGCCATATCTTGCGAATGGGATTGGGCAGCTTGCACCAGTTGATCGTTCATCGTGTATGCAGGTAAAGTGTTTTGCGCACGATATGCATTGATCGCAGATAAGACCTCAGCGGGGCGGGCTGTGTCGAGGATAAAGGTACAGGCGGCCTTGCTGGGATCAGGATCACTTCCATTTGCTGGACTTGTTGCAGCTACACTATCCTTTACGTTGAAAATAACCCACAAACGGGAATCATTATCAACCTTCATAATTAAACCATCCGGATTTTTGACGACAAAATTCCCTTGGTATGTTCCTGCTGTATCAGGTGCAATTAAATCTATAGAAATATCTGCTATTTCGCCAGAATTTGTTCGTGGCAGTGGGACAGATTCTGGTGCGCCAAGTGCATTTTCTGAATAGTGACTTAACGTATACCCAGACCACCAAATACAGGTCCCTGTATTCCTGATTTGCCATGTTTTTGTAAAGGCTTGGCCTGCATTCAGATCGCTATTGTCAGGAATGGTTATGTCGCTGACAAAAGCGGCTTCGTTAATACAATCAAGGGCATTTTCAGGGGGAGGAATAGTCGCTGTAGGGACAATTGTAGCTTCGAGCGTTGGGGTCAGCATCTCATCAGACTCTGGCGTAGATGTCGGTTTTGGTGTATTCGTAGCGGGCGAGGTGGTGGCGCTCGGTGTGCTTGTAGTAGACTCAGCTGTTTGTGCTCCACAGGCAGATAGAAGAATAACTGTCAAAAAAATAAAGGGGAGTGTTTTTTTTAGCATTTTATTATCCTAAGAATAGTTTTTTACGAAAAAGGTCTACTTCTAAAGTTTTGCAGTATCAAAAAATATTCATGGATACATAATACTTGTCTTGACAACGAAATCAAGAGGCTTAGAGTACTCTTTGGAAAATGCTTCTAAAGCTCTCTGGGATGTATCACCTGTGGATTTTGGCTTAATCTCGTTATGTTGGCAAAGTCTACACCCCATTTTTATTTCGTGCGTCACTCTCAGCCAGTCGATGGGGTTATACTCTCGAAGAAACGAATTATTGAAGGAGTAAAAATGAGTTTATTAAAAGGGAAGACAGCACTTATCTTTGGCATCGCAAATAAAAATTCAATAGCATGGGGAATTGCGCAAGCTTTTCACCGCGAAGGGGCAACGATTGGTCTTAGCTACGCCGGCGAAATTCTTGAACGTCGTGTAAATCCGCTTGCAGAATCGATCGGCTGTGATTTTGTCGAAGAATGTGATGTCAGCAAAGATGAAGATATTGCAGCCGTTGTTGCCAAAGCCGAAGAGCGTTTCGGGAAAATAGATATTCTTGTTCACTCTATCGGATTTGCGAATCGTGACGAATTGCGGGGACCCTTTTATAACACCAGCCGTGAAGGTTTTCATCTTGCAATGGATATTAGTGTTTATTCTTTTGTTGCTTTATCACGCGCTTTTCAGCCCCTTATGAATCCCGGCGGCGCAATTTTGTCGATGACTTATCACGGTTCAGTTAAAGTAACCCCGAATTATAATGTGATGGGCGTTGCCAAAGCTGCCTTGGAAGCATCTACGCGTTATCTTGCCTATGATTTTGGAAAGCAAAAAGTCCGCGTGAACGCGATTTCGGCAGGACCGATCCGTACTTTGGCGGCAGCGGGCGTGGGTGGTTTTAAAGCCATGTATAAAGCGTTTGAAGAAATGGCTCCGTTAAATGAAAATATCACCATTGAAGATGTTGGGAATGCGGCTGTTTTCCTTAGCTCTAACCTATCTGCTCGAACAACGGGTGAGATTTTCTATGTTGACTCCGGATATAGCATCATGGGCGTACCAGATATAGAGACAATATAAAAGCCAAATCACCAGTATCACGCCGCGAGACAGGTGCGTCTCAGTTTATCATCTCCTAAAAAGGCGTTGAATGTGTGTTTTGTCTATAAAAAAAGTAAAAAAGACCTGACCTTTTAGGTCTTTTTTATGTTAGAATAGTGCGTTGTATCACAACCTATTATTTAGGATATATAGAGGAAATATGCTCTCTCAATATGTTGCTATCGCAATTTTACTTGTTCTTACAACGGCTGTAGCGGTTATCGCGATCACTTTAGGGACTGTTTTTGGCCCGAAACGTGAAACAAAAAGAAAGTCGATGCCCTACGAATCAGGAATGGTACCTGTTGGACCAGGAACGCGCCGCATGCCGGTGCGTTTTTATCTCGTGGCCGTTTTGTTCATTCTTTTTGACATTGAAGTCATCTTCTTCTTGCCGTGGGCAGTTTCCTTCCGTGAATATATTAAAAACGGGATGGGAACTTTTATTTTTATAGAGATGCTTGTCTTTATTGGCATCTTGCTCGTAGGCTATGTCTATGCGTGGAAGAAAGGAGCCTTTGAATGGGAGTAGAAGAAAAACTCGCTGATATGGGCGTAGTAACTACAACGCTCGAAAGTGCTGTTGGGTGGGGACGCACGCGGGCGATGTGGCCGATGCTTTTTGGTTTGGCTTGTTGTGCTATTGAAATGATGGCTGCCCAAGCCTCCGATTATGATATGAGCCGTTTCGGGATGGAGCTTATGCGCCCCAGCCCGCGCCAATCTGATTTGATGATCGTTGCCGGACGCGTGAGTCGAAAAATGGCTCCTGTCTTGCGCCATCTTTACGATCAGATGGCAGAGCCAAAATGGGTTATCGCAATGGGGGATTGTGCATCTTGTGGTGGCGTTTTCAATAATTACGCTGTCGTGCAAGGCGTTGATGAAATTGTTCCTGTTGATATTTACATCTCTGGCTGCCCGCCGCGACCAGAAGCATTGATTGGCGGTGTGATGGCTTTACATGAGAAAGTAGAGAAGCTAAAGATCAGAGACGTATTATAGTAAAGACACTCTAAAATAAAAGACAGAACTATTTATGGATAAAAAACTCCAACCGATCGTTCAAACCTTAGAAAAGGATTTTGGCGCAGAAGCGAGAGAAATATTCGGAGAAGTAGAAGTTGTGCTTTCCTCCGAAAATATTATTGCTGCTGGTCAAAAATTGCGCGATGATTTTGATTTTGCGCTCCTTTCCACAATAACGGCCGTCGATTACTTCCCTGAAGAATCTCCGCGCTTTCATATTGTGTATGTATTCAATTCCCTCAGCAAGAATTTGCAACTCACTTTGCGGGTTCCTGTCGCAGGAGAAAACCCCACGATTCCTACATTGACTGGTGTTTATAAAAACGCTAATTGGCGTGAACGTGAACTCTGGGACATGTTTGGTATCAAGGTTGAAGGACATCCCGACTTGCGTCGCATCCTAATGCCAGATGATTGGGATGGCCACCCCCTGCGTAAAGATTATCCTTTGGGCTATGAAGAGCCGCAATTCACCTTCAATTTTGAAGAAATTGATCTTAGCAAACCAAAAGGAGAGATGTAATGGCTACTCCTTATGCTCTTCCCGAAGTTACCTTAGATCAAATTAAGCACCTTGTTTCTCAACGCGCGCTTGATGGTGAAACCGTCCTCCTTAATATGGGTCCTCAACACCCCAGTACGCATGGTGTTTTGCGACTTTTACTTGAGTTAGATGGCGAAACGATTATTACTTGTGTTCCTGATGTTGGATTTTTACACACAGGTATTGAGAAAAATATGGAATCCAAAACCTATTTGAAAGCCGAAGTGATGACAGATCGCCTCGACTATCTCAATACGGTTGGAAATAACTTTGCCTATTGCTTGGCAGTTGAAAAGATGATTAATGTGGATGTTCCGCCTCGCGCGCAAGCCATCCGCGTTATCCTCGCTGAGCTACAACGTATCGCATCACATCTGATTTGGCTGGCTACCTCTTCGTTGGACGTTGCTGCGATGTCAGTATTCCTTTACGCATTCCGCGAGAGAGAAATTATTCTTGATATTCTTGAGTTGGTTTCTGGCCAACGGATGATGACCACCTATATCCGCCCAGGCGGCCTTTGGCGGGATGTCCCTGTCGAGTTCGATGATGCTGTTCGCAATGTTTTGAACACTTTCCCGAAACGAATTGATGAATATGAAGCCTTGCTAACGAAAAACCCCCTTTTCCTGGACCGCACGTTGGGTATCGGCAAAATGACCGCAGAAGAAGCGATTCAGTGGGGGGTTACGGGATCCACTCTTCGTGGCTCCGGCCCAGATTGGGACTTGAGAAAGAAACGTCCGTACTCAGGCTATGAGCAGTATGATTTTGAAGTCCCCACAGAGACAGAGGGCGATGTTTACGCTCGGTATTTAGTTCGCATTAAAGAAATGCGCGAATCATTGAAGATCATCGAGCAAGCCTTAAATAAACTTCCGCTCGGACCTGTTCGTTCGAATGATCGTAAGATTGTCCCACCCCCACGCTCTGAGATCGGCACAAGCATGGAATCGCTCATTCACCACTTCAAGTTGTGGACAGATGGTTTTGATGTGCCCAAAGGTAGCCTTTATGCCGCAGTCGAATCTCCTCGTGGTGAGCTGGGCGTATTTATTGAAAGTGACGGTGGCCCGAAGCCTTATCGTGTTCACTGGCGAACGCCTTCCTATAATAACCTGGAGGCTTTGCCTGATATGACAGAGGGTCTTTTGATTGCCGATTTGGTTGCAATTATCGGTAGCATTGATATTGTTCTGGGAGATGTGGATCGATGAGCCTAGCTGAAAAATATCCACAAGAAATTGAGAAAATTCTGGCAAAATATCCGCCAGAGCATAAGCGTTCGGCTGTGATGGCATTGCTCTATATGGCACAACGCGAAGAAGGCTATGTCAGCAAAGCAGATAAAGCCGATATTGCCCAAATTTTGGATATGACAACCACCGAAATTTCAGCGATTGTTGGTTTTTACTCTTTGTATCACGACGAAAAAGCCGGACAGTATCGTATTCAAGTTTGCACTGACATTGGTTGTGCGCTTAAAGGTGCAGATCAATATCTTGCCGATCTATGTGAAAAACTGGATGTAAAACCCGGTGAAACCACAGAAGATGGTTTGATTACTATCGAAGAAGTGAAATGCTTGGCAGCTTGCGATAAAGCTCCGATGTTCCAAGTGCAGAGTCCTAAAGGCATCAAATATCACGAAAAGATGACTGTTGACACCACAATGGAGTTGATCGAAGAACTTCGCAAAGATGTGCAGGAGACAAAATAATGGACTATATGCTTCTCCGTCATCGTGATATTCCGAAACTCAACCAGATTGATGTCTTCATGAAAGAAGATGGTTTTGAAGGCCTAAAGAAAGCCCTCAAGATGGATACTGCTGATGTGACCAACGAAGTCAAAGCGGCTGGATTACGCGGTCGTGGCGGCGCAGGTTTTCCCGCTGGCGTGAAATGGTCCTTTATGGACAATAACAACTGGCCCCATTATGTTGTCGCCAACGCCGATGAATCTGAGCCTGGAACTTTCAAAGATCGCGAGATCATGGAAAGCAATCCTTTCCAATTCCTTGAAGGGATAGCAATTGCGTCTTATGCCGTTGGTGCAAACGCAGCTTATATCTATTTGCGTGGTGAATTCTGGGAAGTAGCGCATTTTCTCGATGAAAAGATCGAAGAAATGGAAAAAGCTGGTTTCTTGGGTGAAAATATTCAGGGCACAGATTGTTCCTTGAAAATTTACACCCATCTCGGTGCAGGTGCATATATCTGCGGCGAAGAGACAGCTTTGCTTGAATCAATGGAAGGCAAACGTGGACAACCGCGTGTGCGCCCGCCTTTCCCGCCTTCGCAGGGTTTGTATAATAAACCGACTGTTGTGAACAATGTTGAAACTCTGACAAGTGTTCCCTATATTATTAATAACGGTGCATATGGCTATAGAAAATTTGGCACCGAAAAAAGCCCTGGTACAAAGATTTTCTCCCTTTCGGGAAATGTGAATAAACCGGGCAACTATGAGCTTCCTTTAGGAACTACTTTCCGTGAGTTGATTTTTACACATGGTGGCGGTATTCCTGATGGGAAATCCATCAAGGCGATCATGCCTGCTGGCGCATCCTCTTCGATGGTTGTGGCAAATGATGAAGCCCTCGATACTCCGTTGACTTACGAGGATGTCCCTAATGTCGGCGGCGATCTCGGCTCTGCATCTGTGATAGTAGTGGATGATTCGGTCAGCCTCGACTGGCTCATTAGAAAGACAATGGACTTCTTCCATCACGAATCTTGTGGTAAATGTACCCCTTGCCGTGAAGGATCCTATTGGATGAAAAAGCTCACTGAGCGTATTCATAGCGGCGAAGGGACAGAAGAAGATGTGGCATTGCTCAAAGACGTTGCCACGCAGATGCAAGGTACAACGCTATGCGCTCTCGGCGAATTTTCAACGATGGCTGTTGTGAGTTCCATTGAGCGTTTCCCTGAAGATTTTGCATAATACGAAATACTTAAAGGTATTTTTATGACCAAAGAAGTTACTCTCACGATTGATGGAAAAGAAGTAAGCGTTCCCGCTGGTAGTTTGGTGGTGGATGCTGCCAAAAAAGCTGGAATTGATATTCCTGTCTTCTGTTACCATCCTAAAATGGAACCGGTTGGCATGTGCCGCCAGTGTCTCGTTGAAATCGGCAGACCCGCTTTTGACCGTGCGACTGGTGAAGCAGTCTTGGAAGAAGATGGTTCCCCCAAGATCAATTGGGGCTGGAAGCTTGAAACATCTTGTACCAACCCCGTTTCAGAAGGAATGGTCGTCAAGACCACCAGCGAAAAAGCTGTCAAAGGGCAAAACGATATGCTCGAATTCCAGCTTTCATCGCACCCCTTGGATTGCCCCGTTTGTGATAAAGGCGGCGAATGTCTCTTGCAGGATTTGACCCTTGCTCATGGAAGTGCGGAAAGTCGTTTCAACTTTAACGAAAAACGTCATTCTGAGAAACATTTCCCGCTTGGCGATTTGATCTGGCTAGATAGAGAACGCTGTATCCAATGTGGACGTTGTGTCCGCTTTCAGGATGAAGTTGTTGGCGAAGCCGTTCTCGGATTTGAAGAGCGTGGTAGCAAAACCCAAATCATGACAACCTCGGATCCTGGCTTTGATTCCGTTTTTGCAGGAAATACCACCGATATTTGTCCTGTGGGTGCGTTAACCACTGCTCAATTCCGTTTTGGTGCGCGACCCTGGGAAATGGAAGCAACTGCCTCTGTCTGTGGCGAATGTCCCGTTGGCTGTAATACTGTTCTCAACACGCGCCGCGATGCAAAAAGCGGTGGCAAGATTATTGTAAAACGTGTTATGCCCCGCCAGAATGAAGCTGTCAACGAAACCTGGATCTGTGATAAAGGTAGGTTTGCTGATTTTAGCGCAGAAGGTCGTCTTCTTGCACCGAAGCCAGAAGAATGGACAGAAGCCGTTGCCAAAGCCGCCGAAAAATTGAGCGCAGCCAAAGGTGACGCTGTCTTTTTGGTTGACGGCAGTCTCTCTAATGAAGAGCTTTTCAATATGAAATCTCTCGCCGATGAAGTTGGTGGCAAAGCACTTTGCTACAGCGAAGTTGGCGGTGGTGCATTGACCACAAAATCTGGTTCTTATAGTAAATCAGGTGCTGGTGATGCGATTTTGGTTATTGGCGGTGATCTTTATGCTGAAGCACCGATCTTTTGGCTGCGTGCAAAACAAGCGGCTGATCGTGGCGCAAAACTAATCGTGGCTACTGAAGCTGAAACCCGTTTAGATGCTTTTGCAACGACAGTTGTGCGTGATGTTAGAAAAGGTTTAGAGATTGCAGAAGAAGTTTTTGCTAATGCTGAAAATACTGTTGTTTTATATAGCGGAGATGATGCTCTTGCGCAATTTTGTGCCGCGCTGAACCCGACCAGCTTGATCGGTGTTTGGGCAGAGGCGAATACACAAGGCGCATGGGAAATGGGCTATGAAGCCATTTCCGATCTCTCTGCATTAAAGGGCAAAACAGTGTACGTTGCTGGAAAAGATGCTTTGGTAGCGTCTGCTGTTGAAGCGGCAGATTTTGTTGTTGCGCAAACTGTATCCATGACGGAGGCAAGTGAAAAGGCGGGCGTGACGCTCGCATCCCAGATTGCTGCAGAAGCTGAGGGGACTTTCACATCTGCTGAACGACGTGTACAACGTTTCTTCTCCGCTGTCCAGCCGATAGGCGATGCCTTGCCCGGTTATGTGATCACGGCGCAAGTTGCCGAGAAAATGGGCGTAACTTTGGATATTGATGCAGAAGATGTTTTTTCAGCTTTTTCTGATTTGAACTATGCAGATTTGGCAAAAGTGAGCGCAGAAGAGAGCCTACTCATTGGCGGCACTTGCTACGAAAATAAGCAGGGTTTGGGCGTAACGCTCCCTGCTAAGGCGTAAAAGGATCTTTTATGGACTCTGCTTTGTTTTGGGAAATGGTCATCAAATCACTGATTTTGATCTTGGTGCTTTTGACGGGGTTTGCCTACCTAACTTATTATGAACGACGCGGATTGGCTCGTATTCAATCTCGTGTGGGACCGAATCGTGCGGGACCTGCGGGACTTTTACAGCCTGTTGCCGATGCGGTTAAGCTGATCTTCAAAGAAGAGTTTATCCCCGGCCAAGCGTACAGACTTGTTTTTATCTTGGCTCCGATTATCACCGTTGTACCGGCTATTTTGATCACAGCGACTGTCCCGTGGGGTGGTATCGTGACAATTGGCGGGCGTGAGGTCATGCTGAGCATTGCAGACGTAAACGTAGGCGTTCTTTATATTATGTCTGTAGCTTCGATTGCGGTCTACGGCATTGTTTTGGGCGGCTGGGCGAGCAATAATAAATACGCCATGATGGGCGGGTTACGCTCTACGGCTCAGATGGTTAGCTACGAATTGGCTATGGGTCTTTCTTTTGTTGGTGTTATTTTGCTAGCAAATTCGATGAGAATGAGCGAGATCGTTGAAGCACAACGTGGATTATGGTTTGTATTTCTGCAACCTGTAGGGGCAGTTGTGTTTTTCTTCGCGACTTTGGCGGAGTTGAATCGCGGTCCCTTCGATATGCCCGAAGCCGAGCAAGAACTTTCTGCTGGTTTTAACGTGGAATATTCCGGAATGAAATTTGCGCTCTTCTTCATGGCTGAATATACGAAGATGGTTTCGATGTCTGCGATCATTGCGACGCTTTTTTGGGGCGGTTATCGCGGCCCTGGTATAGACGTATATTGGTGGTTGGGTCCGATTTATATGTTCGTTAAGATTGTCATTATTCTTGGATTGATGATCTGGGTGCGAGCTTCCTGGCCTCGTATTCGTTATGATCGTCTAATGGATCTGGGTTGGAAGATTTTGCTCCCCCTTGCTTTGGCTTTGGTATTTATTGCTGCGACCGGTATTCTTTTGGAGATGATGTGGCTTGTACCACTTCTTTCCATTGGTGCTGGTGCAATCGCAGTTCATACAATAAATCTTTCTCTAAGGAGGAAGGCAAATGCTCGTTGAGTTGCTCCGTGGTTTAAAGACCACGTTCAAGATGATGATAGCAAAACCGGTTACGATCCAGTATCCGGAAGTGAAGCGACCCGTTCGCCCACGCTATAAAGGTCGTCATGAACTGAAACGTTATGATAATGGTTTAGAAAAGTGCATCGGCTGTGCTCTTTGTGCAGCAGCCTGCCCCGCGGATGCGATCTTTGTGGAAGCCTCAGAGAATACCGATGAAGAACGTTATTCTCCTGGTGACCGCTATGCAAGTACTTACGAGATTAATTTCTTGCGCTGTATCTACTGTGGCTACTGTGAAGATGCTTGTCCAACGGAAGCGATTGTTTTGGAACATGAGTATGATGTCAACTTCACCAGCCGCTTTGAGGCAATTTTTCCCAAAGAAAAGCTGATCGTTCCTGTACCTTCAAATGGGAAAACTACGCCGCAGAAAACAGAACCGGGTACTTTCGACCGTTCTATTCCTGAGATGAAAGATCCGATGGATTATTAGGTGAACTATGACTACTGATCTTATTCTCTTCCTAATTCTTGCTGCTGTAGCGATTGCTACGGCCGTGGGCATGTTACTTAGCCGAAATGCTGTATATTCGGCTTTGTTCCTTGTGCTTAATTTTTCGACTGTCGCTGTTTTTTATCTGCTTTTAGGTGCGCCTTTTATCGCTATCACGCAAGTTACCGTTTATGCGGGTGCGATCATGGTGCTTTTCCTTTTCGTTATCATGCTTTTAGGCACGGATGAGTTGCCTGAGCGGACTGTGCTCCCATGGCAGAAACCAATGGCAGTTTTTCTTGCCGTTGTTTTGATGGTTGAAGGTGTTTACTTGATACTTACCCAAAAAACACCAGGTTTAATTAACAATGCCCCAACTGAAAGCACTGGGAGTCCTCAAGCTATTGGCAATCTTCTTTTTGACCAATACTTACTTCCTTTTGAAGTGACATCTATTTTGCTTTTGGTCGCCATGGTTGGTGCTATTGTGCTGACAAATAAAGAGAAAAAAGGAGGGCAAAGCTAATGGAAGGTGTTTCTGTAAACTATTACATCGGGCTTTCTGCAATCCTCTTCATTATCGGTGTTTTGGGCGTACTCGTACGTCGTAATGCGCTTGTTATCTTTATGTCTATTGAGTTGATGCTAAATGCAGCAAATCTTGCATTCGTCGCTTTCTCCAGCGTAAATAATAGCTTGGATGGACAAATTTTTGTCTTCTTTATTATGACCGTCGCTGCCGCAGAAGTAGCAGTTGGGCTGGCTTTGATCGTTGCTATCTTCCGCACGAAGAAAAGCATTGATGTTGACCAGATCAACTTGTTGAAAGGATAAGCCAATATGAATTTTTCTGAAGCTGCAAATACTGGCTATTTCTTCTTAGCACCTTGGCTCGTTTTCTTTCCCGTGATTGGCTTGTTGTTCAACATGATCTTCGGTGGGAAAATGAGCGAGAAAGCTATCGGAACGGTAGCAAGCCTTGCATCCGGGATGGCTTTCGTCGTCTCGGTTTTGCTGGCATATTCTCTTTCTGCCACACACGGCCATACTGTCACCGTCCCCTTTGCAGAGTGGATTCACATTGGTGAACTCCAACTTGATTGGACTTTCCGTATAGATACCCTCTCTACGGTGATGATGCTCGTCGTATCCGGTGTTGGTACGCTCATCCATATTTATGCCATCGGCTATATGCACGAAGATGTGCGTTTCAAGGATGATGTAAAACGCTTCCGCCGCTTCTTCGTTTTCCTGAACCTTTTCATCGCCATGATGATGATCTTGGTCAGCGGCGATTCCTATCTGATGCTCTTCGTCGGTTGGGAAGGCGTGGGACTTTGCTCCTTCTTGCTGATCGGTTTCTGGTACGATTTCGACACCCTCGGACAAAAAAGCACCGCAAATGCTGAAGCTGGCAAAAAAGCCTTTATCGCCAACCGCGTTGGGGATTTCGGTTTCCTGCTCGCGATCTTCACCACTTTCTGGCATTTCGGCAGCCTCCAATTTGATGCTGTTTTCAAAGCCGCCGAAGCGCACCCGGATCCCATCGTGATCTCGGCGATTACCCTTTTCATGCTCATCGGCGTGACCGGTAAATCTGCTCAAGTTCCGCTCTATGTCTGGCTCCCGGACGCGATGGCTGGCCCTACCCCCGTTTCTGCGCTCATTCATGCAGCCACAATGGTCACGGCTGGCGTTTATTTGGTCGTTCGTTCTGCACCGCTTTATAACTTGGTGCATGGTGCTTCGTATATTGTCGCCATGATCGGCGCGGTCACGGCTCTTTTCGCCGCGACAATTGCTGTTGGGCAATACGATATTAAGAAAGTTTTGGCATATTCCACCATCAGTCAGCTTGGTTTCATGGTCGCTGCTGTTGGTATGGGTGCTTACGTTGCTGGTATTTTCCACCTTGCCACACACGCTTTCTTCAAAGCTTTACTCTTCCTTTCTGCAGGCTCGATTATTCTCGGTATGGAACGTGGACATCATCACCTTGCGCACGGACACGACGATCACGGCGATGCTGATGCCCATCATGATGAGGAAGAAGAAGTTTTCGATCCCGGCGACATGCGCAACATGGGTAATCTCCGCAAACAAATGCCGGTCACTTTCTGGCTTTATATGGCTGGTACGCTGGCCCTTGCAGGTATTTTCCCCTTCGCGGGTTTCTGGTCAAAGGATGAAATTCTGCTAGATGCAAAACTTCACGCTGAGCATTTCCCCGGCGTTTACTGGCTGCTTTCCATTGCCGCATTCCTGACTGCTTTCTATATGGGACGACAGATCTGGATGGTCTTCTTCGGAAAAGAACGCACCGAAGTTGCTAAACATGCCGAAGAAAGTCCTCCTGTAATGACCGTTCCCTTGATGGTTTTAGCTGTACTTGCTGTTTTGGGCGGTGCGATGAATTTGCCTTTTGACGGCTTCCATAACCTTGGGCATTGGCTAGAGCACACGCTTGGTCATGTTGAAGGTTTGCCGCTTGATCTTGGTGTTGCTGGTATTTCCACCATTTTGGCATTGCTTGCAATTTTCTTCTCATGGCTGATTTACGGCAAAAATCCGCTCAAAGATGGGCAGCCAGATCCGCTCAAGAAACCGCTTGGCTTCCTCTTCACGGGCATGGAAAATAAATGGTTTGTCGATGAAGGCTATGGTGCCCTCGTTATTAAACCATTTGAAAAACTGGCTAAATTCCTTTCAGTTACCGTTGATTGGAACTTCTGGCACGATTGGTTCCACGACAGTGTTATCTACGCTGGTTTCAAGGGATTAGCCCGCTTCTTATCTGAGCCCGTCGATATGGGCATTATCAATGCCATCGCCGATAAATTGGCCGACATGACCAAACGCTCATCCGAAGGCTTGAGCCGTCTCCAAAATGGTTTTGTACGCTCTTACGCTCTCTCTGTATTACTCGGCGTAGTTGCGATTTTAGGCTATTTGCTATTCAAATAATATAGCTCTCACAAGAGCAGATTTTAAAGAAAAAAACGAGGACCGACTATGGACTTTGAGCTTCTTCCCAATCTAGTCACATTTTTCCCACTGGTAGGTGTGCTGATTCTTTTCTTCATCAAGCCAGAAAATAAAGTACTCATCCGCTGGGTTTCATTGCTGACAGCTTTAGCAACCTTTGGCATTTCCCTTGTGTTGTTGCAGCAATTTGACGCTAATAATCCTGCCTTGCAGATGGTCACCAACCTGCCTTGGATCACAGTAGCGGATTGGAATATCTCCTACTATATGGGCGTGGATGGATTGAGCATTTTGCTTATCCTCCTGACCACCTTCCTGACCCCGATCTCTCTCCTTTCCACTTGGTCGGCGATCGAAGAACGTGAAAAAGACTTCAACATCTTCTTCCTCATGCTCGAAGTCGGGATGCTCGGCGTATTCATGGCGCAGGATCTCTTCCTCTTCTACGTCTTCTGGGAATTCACCCTTGTCCCGATGTATTTCCTCATCGGTATTTGGGGTGGCCCGCAACGCATCTACGCCTCCATCAAATTCTTCCTCTACACAATGGCTGGCTCCTTGTTGATGCTCCTCGCTATTCTGTGGCTCGGAATCAATCAAGGCACCTTTGCCGTTCCTGATTTGATTGCATTAGGCGGTATCCCCGCTGGCATCCAGACGTGGCTTTTCCTTGCTTTTGCAATTGCTTTTGCGATCAAAGTCCCGATGTGGCCCCTCCACTCCTGGTTGCCCGACGCTCACGTTCAGGCACCCACCGCTGGTTCAGTCATTCTTGCTGGTGTTCTCCTAAAGATGGGTACTTACGGCTTTGTCCGTTTTAATTTGCCTCTCTTTCCTGAAGCGGCGGTCAAATTTGCGCCCATGATGGCTGGTCTTGCTGTTGTCGGTATCATTTATGGCGCGATCGTTTCTTATTACCAGAGAGACATCAAAAAACTGGTTGCTTATTCCTCCATCAGTCACCTTGGCTTCGTGATGCTCGGTCTTTTTGCCCTCAATTCACAAGGTATTCAAGGCGGTATCTTGCAGATGATCAACCACGGTCTTAGCACTGGCGCATTATTTCTCTTGGTCGGTATGATCTACGAACAGACCCACACCCGTAACTTTGATGTTTACGGTGGTTTGTGGAAGATCATGCCTGTTTACGGGACCGTTATGCTCGTCGTGACGCTCTCATCCATGGGCTTGCCCGGACTCAACGGCTTTGTCGGTGAATTCACCATTTTGCTCGGTGCTTGGGGTGCTGGTATGCCCGGTGAAGTATTGGGTTCTTACTGGTATGCTGGTCTTTCCGCCATCGGCGTGATCCTTGCCGCAATCTACATGCTCTACATGTACCAGAAGATATTCCTCGGCCCTGAAGGCTCGATCGTCCAAACCGTCAAAGAGCATGGACACGTTCTCCGAGACCTCAGCGTCCGAGAAATCATTACCATTGTTCCGCTTTTGGTCTTCATTTTCTGGATCGGTCTCTATCCGAAACCTTTCTTTGCGCTAATTGCCCCGACTGTTGACAACCTTGTGAAAGTCTTGCAAGCAGCAATGATGCACTAGAAACAAAGCAAAGTAGCGTAGCCGCTGATTGAGTAGAATGACAGCTTTATCGTCATTCGTATCGAAATCAAGGCGGGGCGATATTATCGTCGTTCTTAGTTTCGATACGGTGAAAAGCATCGCCTACTCAACCGGCGAACGATAAAATGATTTTCTCACTGTAGTTTAGAAGAGAATAATATATGAACCAAGCCGATTTTCAAACACTTTTGCCCGTCATTGTGCTTACCGTCTGGGCAGCGCTTCTCCTTATAGTGGATCTATTCATTGATAAGGAGAAAAAAGGGATTACTGCTATCCTTGCTGCTGTAGGTTTAGCTTTAACGATGGGAATTAGCCTCTCTCAAACAGGGCAGACAAGCCTTGGCTTTAGTGAGATGGTTGTCCTCGATGGGTTTTCAACCTTTGTTAGCATTCTCTTGCTTTTCTCTGGGTTGATGGGTATCTCCATTGCCTATGGCTATCTTAAACGCATGGGCATTGAGCGTGGTGAATACTACTCATTGATCTTATTCAGCATCGTTGGCATGATGTTAATGACACAAGCAGCTGACCTGATCGTGGTTTTCATCGCCCTCGAGTTGCTCTCCATTCCCCTCTATGTTTTAGCTGCCTTTGCGAATACAAACGCTTCCTCTGAAGAATCGGGCATCAAATACTTCCTCTTGGGAGCCTTTTCTGGCAGCTTCGTTGTTTATGGCATTGCCCTTGTCTTTGGCGCAACTGGAACTACAGCCATTGCAGGGATTGCAGCCACAGCCGCTGCTGGCACAGCAAATGTCCCGTTGATGTTGGCTGGTTCTGCGCTGATATTGGTCGGTTTTGGCTTCAAAGTTGCCGCTGTTCCTTTCCAGATGTGGACCCCGGATGTTTATCAGGGTGCACCAACTTCCGTCACCGCTTTTATGGCGGCTGGCGCCAAGATCGCTGGTTTTGCTGCACTAATGCGTGTTTTCTCAACCGCTTTCCCCTCCATCGCTACTGATTTGACACCCGTCCTCGCTGTTCTTGCAGCCCTGACCATGATCGTTGGTAATGTCGCTGCGATTGCACAGAAGAATATCAAGAGAATGTTGGCTTATTCCAGTATCGCTCACGCAGGCTATATCCTAATGGCATTTGTTGCCTTTGGCAACCCCGCCCTCGTGGATGACGCTATCTCTGCTGCCATTTTCTACCTTGTCGCTTATGCTGTGACCAACTTCGGCTCTTGGGCAATCGTTATCTCTCTTGAAGAGAAAGAAGGCAAAGGCTTGGCATTGGATGACTACGCCGGGCTTTGGAGGTCGAATCCGCTGATGGCAGTCGCCATGGCCGTTTTCATGCTCTCTCTCACCGGTATTCCCCCGACATTGGGCTTGATCGGCAAAATTTATCTTTTCCGCGTTGTTGTCGAAGGTGGTTTCATCTGGTTGGCAATTATCGGTGTGCTTACTTCGCTTATTTCTGCTTTCTACTATTTGCGCCTGATTGTCATCATGTTTATGAAAGATGGTGAGCCAAAGACCACGCCTGAAGGCTGGCTTGATCTCACTTGGGGCGCGATGGCAATTGCCACAGTTGTCTTTAGCTTCATCCCCATGTCGCTTTTCGCATGGGCATCCGAAGCCTTGATGAAATAGTATTAGACAAGTAGAAAATCAAACTCTTTTATGCTCCTGCTAAGATTTCTTGGCAGGAGTGTTTTTTTACTGAATACCGAACACTGCCCACTGGATTTCCTATGCTAAAAGCCCTGATATTTGATTTTGACGGTCTTATCCTCGACACCGAGACTCCCGAATTTGACGTTCTCCAAGATATTTATGCTGAATACAATGCAGAACTTTCCATTCAGAAATGGGGACAGATCATCGGTGGGAGCGGCGCAACAGAATTTGATCCGATTCTAGATTTGGAAAATCTCGCAGGTGTGGAAATCCCCCGTGGAGAAATAAAAAAACGCTGGCGCAAGGAAGCAAATGAACGGATCGTTCTTAACCCCATCTTGCCCGGTGTTCTCGAACTTCTTGATGGAGCCAAAGATCGTGCCGTTAAACTGGCGATTGCATCCAGCTCGCCGCACGAGTGGGTGGATACCCACCTTCAACGCCTCGGCATTTTTGACAGATTCGAATATATTGTCTGCGCAGACGATGTAACGCGCACCAAGCCCTCGCCAGAACTATTTTTACTGGCACTGAGCAAGTTGAAATTAAGAGCGGACCAAGCCATCATCTTTGAAGATTCTCCCAATGGTGTGAAAGCAGCTAACTCCGCAGGCATCCCCGTTGTCGTGGTTCCCAATCCGGTTACTTCCCAGTTGAGTTTTTCTGGTGAGTTTATGAGGCTTAATTCCTTATCAGATTTTCTTTTAGGTAAGTTTTTATAGTCTCATCTCTGGTTATTTGGTAGTGCCTTCGTAGAGATTTACAATCCAGGAGATAGCGAGGATTTGCATGGGGACAAGCCCCGCTAGTGCAAAACGCCAGAGCGATGCGCCCATGATAAGTGGTATAAATATTCGCGTTGTGGTAATGACAAAAACAAATAACCAGAGCGTTGAGGGTTTTCTGTATATGGAAAAGAAAATAGCGGAGAGCATTGCCCAAACAATATAAGGGTATATTTTAAAATAAAAAACAGGTAATAAAGCGTTGATTTTTCTTTGAAGCTTGATCAAAAAAGGAATACTAAGTTTTTCAAGATCGTAGTAGTATTCTTTTGTTGTGCCTGGATCATGGAGTTCGCTAGGAAGGGGGAAGGTTTGGATGTGGGTAACGAAGGGACTTAGCCCATCTACTATTTTGATTTCGAGAAGTTTGAAAGTAAGTTCCCAATCATTTGTGATCGAATCGAGTACTGCATCTGTATAGAGCTGCATGATCTCATCATCTGTGTATCCAGCTTTTTTAAGACTTACAGCAGTTTCTATGCTTGTTGGTACATTGCTATTATCTGTTGCTTCTGCCGGATAAATTTCTCTTGCAGCATTGATCTCTTGAATAGCTTCTGAGTTTTGGTTGGAGAAGCTGAGCTTGCTGGCATCTCCAAAATAAATCCAGCCATCATAAAAAACTGCTCCGGCGTAGTTGCTGAGTCCAAAGAAACCATGAAGCTTTTGGTTATGAAGTGCTGATAGGAGTAAGGGGATTATTGCTATGACCAAAGATATGCTAGCAGCATTAATAATGGCTAAAGTTTTTCTCTGTATTTTGAGACTTTTCTCTTTTTTCCAGGTTTTGAGATCAAAAACTTTTATAGCTTCCCAAAGAATAAAAAAGAGACCGATTGGAAGAAGAGTCATGTTTTCTGTTCTGAAAAGCGTTGCCATTGCACCAATTAGCATTGAGACCAAGATACGAAAAAAGGTCGGTTTTCTTAGCGAAGACAGTAGTGCTGTTGTAAATATCAATACTGCTGTCAGATTGATCAAGTCAGACCAGAGGTAGTTTGCATATAGCATAATATCTGGTGTTAGCATGGCAACAAAGCCTGCAAGGAAAGCAACTTTCGTTTTTTGTGTAAGTTGCCATCCAATTTTATAAGCAAGTGGAACACAGGAAATTGCAAAAAGGTGAAGAAGGATTTTCATCCCCCATGGGTTCCTCCCGAAGAGAAAAAGAATAGGTGTGAATAGGAAAGTAGAGCCTATTCCGCGTGCAGCATGTGTGCCATCGAGAGTTCCAAATTTTAGCCAATGGACAGCCCCTGACAAATAGGATGGGGTATCTACATCAAGAATTAGGGGTGTTGTAAGGCTATTAAACAAGTGCAGGATAAGGGTTGCACTTAATAGGACGAGAAGATTTTTGCGGTGATTAGCAGAAGCTTTTGTTGTAGATTCTGATACAGACATGCCCCTCTCTTGGATGAGCAATAAAAGAAGTATGATGCTGCTGAAGAAGGCTATATCAGAGAGGGCTAAAAGAGGAGAGAATAGCCAATTGGGGATAACACGATATTGACTTATAAGCCTAAGCGTTGTGTGCCCTCGGTCTTGACGGTAGGTGCTGATCTCACCTATTTCTTTGCCTAAAAATGCTTCTATTTCCCCGCCTTCATGAAAAGCACTTAGCAGGATAATAACAGGTGTATTTGCTTTAGATTTGAAAGAAATTTTTAGTGGCTGAGAATTTTCTGTCGCAATAATTAACTCGCCATCTCTTTTCCAATTTGCTTCTGAGATTTCATTATCTCTAATTTCTAATACACTTTTATCTGCCTTGACTTCCACTAATTCTATGCGTTCAGTTCCTTCGAGAGATGGAATAATTTCCAGAAGATGATATGCCTCAGGGCTACGATAGAATTTTAAGCTAAATAGAGAGCCGACGATAAGAGCAGAAGCAATAAGAAGATAGAAACGTTTTTTGCCGCTTTTCTCTACTTGCGGTGATATCCATTTTCCAAAGAAAAATAGACCCATAGTATAAAGAGGTGCAAAAAAGAGAAATAACAAGAGCATCTTTATTACTGGTTGCTCCCAGAAGTTAAGTAGGTGATGTCCTGAGCCTAAAAAGATGAGGATACCGAAGATGGCATAAGGAGATAAAGGGATATATTTTTGGAGTGTGTTTTTCATAAATATCTCGGAAGTTTTTTTCGTACAGATCTCATAAAGAAAAAATACAACTTGAAAAAATCTGACTTTGATTATCTAGATAATTACTCTATTCACTTTTTTGAAGTTCAACATCAATAAAACTGCTTAGTTGGGGGATTTTTTTACTGAGCCAAAGATCTGTTTTGCTTGCAAAGTGGAATAGTGGGCCAGATAGAAGGTTCCATTTTTTTAACCCACCTGAAAGCCAATATCGAAATGGGGTGTGAGGAGTTAGCTTATCTATTTTTAGTGATGGATAAAGCTCTTCAAATAAGGCCCTGTCTCGATAAAAAATGATCCAGCATAGGGCTCCATTTGCGCCAGAAAGAGGCCCTGAAGTTTCAAAAGCCCACTCTTTTGCTTGAGGATTATAATTTTCGTGGTGCAGGTACTTTAAGATTATTTTGCTTATCCAACCGTGATATTGGTCAATGATGAAAACTCTACCACCTGGCCTAAGGCATCTTTCGACTTCTTTAAAAAAGGAGACTGTATCGGGAATATGATGTAAGGTATTCAACAAAAAAAGAGACTTTATGCTATTGTCTTCAAAGGGTAGCTTAGTTGCATCCAGCGCTAATTCTATGGTCTCGTAGAGGAGGATATCAGTTGTAATTACCTTAGGGAGTATATCTTTTATGAAACCAGCTCCAGAACCTATTTCAACTGAAATCCCATCTTTGGGACACTTTTTTAGTGAAAGTTCATATTTCTTATAAAATTCACAATAAAGTCTGTATAGGCTCTTTTTTCCTTTTATTTTTTCTCTGAGTCCTTTTGCTCGAATATGGCTGTCAAGATCTATCATCGCCTCTTTCCCATTAGTACTCGGAAAAATCCGATTGTTGTCATGCGGGAAAGTTCTATACCATTGTGAAAACGGCTGATATTTGTTTCTCCATAGGTTCGTGCACGATATTGAACGGGGATATCAATGACACCAAGTGCTAACTCGGATGCTGCAAAAAGCATTTCAAAATCACCAAATGGATCAAAGTCGCCAAATTTATTTCGCCAAAGAATAAATCTTTTATAATCATGAAGTGGATAGAATTTTGTGCCACATAAAGAATCACTAATAGGCAAGCCCAATACCCATGATAAAACTTTGCTAAAAAAGATATTCCCCAAGCGATTTAGAGAGCGCATTGCTTCATTTTCCATTGGATACACAAGGCGGCTGCCGTTAATAAAGTCTCCTAGACCCTGATTATAAGCATTGTAGAAACGCGGCAGCATCTCAGGCGGGGTTGTTAGATCTGCATCCAGTATTGTGACAAGTTCTCCTGTGGCGTTGTCAAAACCAACGCGAACGGCATCGTTTTTCCCTTTACCGGGTTGCTTGAATGCCTTGATGGCAAAAGACTCTCTTGGGTTTTTGACCTGTTCTTGGATACGCTCCCAAGTGTCGTCGGTTGAATTTCCTTCGACAAATATGATTTCGATATCAGTATTGGGAAATTCTGGTATTCTTTTTATCGCATCTTCTATATTCCCGCTTTCATTACGAGCGGGAATAATAATTGACAAGGAAGGGGTGTCTTCTTCAGGGATAATGGGCCGCAATACAACCAACCAGACCAGAGATAATTTTCTTATTAGCGGTATTATGGAAAGGAAGCTATTGAGAAAATCAGAAATAAGAGGAATATAGAAGGGAAGGAAAACAGTAGGTCTTGTGCGGACAATTTCATATTTCGCTAGTTTTGTAAAGGTGTTTAAATCTTTTTCAGTTATATAAACATTAGGTTTGGGGGCTTTACGAATTCCCAACCAACTTGCGAGGTTATAAAAGAATCCAAAAAAGGGATTGTAGATAACAAGGAAGAGGCGTGAATGACGTGAAAGATTCTTGTGCAACTTTTGCAATTGAGCCTGAATATCTGATAGATAATTGAAATTTCCATTGATCAGGAAAGTGTAGCGTTTTTTCTTCTCTTGGCGGTGTTCTTCAATTTCACTGATGTCGTTCACTAATGACTTGGATTGGCATGTGATTGCCTCAAACAATAATCCAGTATCATGTTTTTCCGGTGCAATTTGAACGCATTCATCAGAAAACTCTGTTGTGGTTGATATTTCGGCTCCGATCAACTTGTAGACATATTTTTTCCAATGGCTGCGATATTCTACAGCCCATTTCTTTATGTTTTTTTGTAAGTTCTCTTCCATTTTGCCTGTATTTTCCTTTTCTGGTTTTGATAACCCTATGGATGTGTTTTGCGCCGCCCAATTTTACCCTATTCGAGATGAGTTATATCTTTTTGACGGGGAAGATTTTACGAAAAGCTGCTCCTCGTCATATCTGTTTTTTCTTAAATCCTCAGCAAGCGAAAAAAAAGTGCGCAGCGGTATGCTATCCAGGAAAAGACAAGGTAAAATAGCTTTGTGAAAAAAATCTGATTAGGAGAACATCTATGAATATGAGTCGTTTTGACGGGGTGGATTGGCGGAGCATTATCAAGAAATATCAGCCCGACGCGTGGCGTAGTATTTGGCAAATTGTGAATACTGTTGTACCCTATATTGCGCTTTGGGCGATTATGTTTTGGAGCGTAGGGGTTTCGTATTGGCTCACTTTGTTACTTTCTATCCCCACAGCGGGATTTATGGTGCGTACCTTCATCATTTTCCATGATTGTGGGCACGGCTCTTTCTTCAAATCGAAACACGCAAATTTAATTGTGGGCATTATCACTGGTATTTTGACCTATACGCCATGGCAACTTTGGTGGCACGAACATAATGTTCACCATGCAAATGCGGGTAACCTTGATAAGCGTGGTATTGGTGATGTAGATACCTGGACAGTAGAAGAATATCTTGCCGCTCCCTTTTGGAAAAAAGTTTGGTATCGTATCATGCGCCATCCTTTGGTAATGTTTACAATTGGTGCAATGACTGTTTTTGCAATTGTGAAGCGTATCCCCTTGCCTTCGCATGGTAAAAAGGAACGTGCGAGTATTTGGTGGACAAATCTTGCGTTACTTCTGATTGTTTCAGGGTTGATTTGGTTGGTAGGTTGGAAAACTTACCTGCTTGTGCAATTACCTGTTTTGTTATTTGGTACTTCGGCAGGCGTGTGGATGTTCTACGTGCAGCATAATTACGAAGGCGTTTACTGGGAACGACAAGAAAACTGGGATTTCTATAAAGCTGCAATGAACGGTAGTTCGCTTTATGAGCTACCTGCTATTTTGCAGTGGTTCACAGGGAATATCGGATACCATCATATCCATCATTTGGGATCGCGGATCCCGAACTATAAATTGCAGGAATGCTTTGAAGAGAATCCGCTCTTTCAGGTCAGGTCGCTCAATATTTGGAGTAGCTTGAAGACCTTGCGTTTGCGTTTATGGGATGAATCAAACAAGAAAATGGTTGGCTGGGAAGCCTTGAAGAAATATCACAAAGAAACAAAGATGGCTTAGAACCTGTCCGAAAATTGAGCCAAAGTGCGTTGCACCTAAAACGATGGACACCAGTCTTTTGATGGGCACAGTGCCTAGGACTAGCGTTTCATTTGTTCGAGTTGGTGCGATACACTTCTATTTCTTGGGTAGTTTCTAATGCAAAAAAACGCCGCTGAAATTTCAGCGGCGTTTTTTATAAAATGGGCTCTATTTAGCCTTTTATATACTTTGATCCCGGAACATTACAGATTGGGCATTTTTCAGGGGGCGCACCAAATTCGATATGTCCACAGATAGGGCAGAGGAAAAAGTCTGTGTCGATGTCTTTACCTTCTTTAACAGCTTCAAGAGCCTTTCCATAAAGCTCTGCATGGACTTCTTCAGCTTCGACAGCATATTTGAACATGCGTTTGGCTTTATGTCCTTCAGCTTCGGCCTGTTCAAGCATGGGTGGGTACATGCTTTCGGCTTCATAGGTTTCGCCGTCAATAGCTGCTTGCAGGTTATCCGCAGTAGAGCCAACGCCGTCGAGAGCTTTTAAATGCCCAGCTGCATGAATTTGTTCGGCTTGGGCTGTTAAGCGAAAAAGGCGGGCAATGTTTGCAAAACCATCTTTTTCGGCTTTGGCAGCAAAAGCGGTATATTTTTGGAATGCCTGGCTTTCACCGGCAAAGGCTTCTTTCAGATTTTCAGTTGTTGTGGTCATTTTTATCTCCTTATTTATTGTCTAACTATATCGAAAAGGGGAAAATCAGGCTTGTGGGAGATGTCACTACTTTTATGTGAAAGAACACCTTGTTAAAGATCAGAAAATTATCTTTTTGGTTTCTTTGTGCCTTCCCTGCGCTGCGTATACTTATTCCCCTTGGGCGTTTTCTTTTTTGCCGGGCGCGGCTCGCCACCGCCGGGTGGCAGGAGTTTTGCATTTTCTGTGGCAAGCCAAATAAAGCGCGAATTTCTTTGTGTCCCTGCATAGGCTGGAACTTTGTAGCGCCGCACATGGAAATGGCAACTCATCAAAAGCTGTTCAAATTCTTTGCTTGGCTCAGCCGACCAAATAGCCAGGCATCCCTTGTCGCGGAGCGCGCGCCTGCAATTTTCCATGCCAGCACGCGTATAAAGCTGATCATTTCCCAAATCCGTTATCGCGCTGGGACCATTATCAATATCGAGCAAAACTGCATCGAAGCTGTCTACTGAGTTAGCGAGTAAGAGGTTTATATCGCCAATTTTGATCTCGGTGCGTTCATCTTTCAGAGATTTCCCATTAAGTTCTTTGAGAAAAGTACCGTTCCATTCGACCACTTCGGGCAAAAGCTCACTCACGATCACTTTTCCGTCTGTGCCGAGCATTTCCAGTGTTTGGCGCAGGGTATAGCCCATTCCCAAACCGCCGATCAAGACGCACGACGCTTTGCGGGCAGAAAGATGGGCGCATCCCAAACGTGCCAGTGCCAATTCAGATTCGTGTTGCCTGCTGCTCATTAATTGCTGGCCATTGACCTTGATCGCAAAATCCTGGTCATGCTGATAAAGTCCCATTTCCCCGCCGTCGGGTGTTTTGGTTGTTGTTAATTTAATTTGTGGTTTCATCTCTTTTCCTGATCGGTAGATCTTTGTCTTTGCTCATCTTGCGTTTTAATCTATTTAGCCTGTGCGATAATTCATCTTCCCAGTGGTTTCGCTCGTAATCCTGAAGCTGGCTCACGTTGACCAAACTGAGTGCCCGGTGAGTGGCATCTTCCGCTAAATCGTAATCCCGAGCGCGGTGCTCGTAATATTTTGCCAACTCAACATGAGCGTAAATATGCCCCTCGCCTGCTGCCTGCTCCCACCACCTGACAGCTTCGGCAATATCTCCGCGTCTTCGTTGCAATACTGCCAATCTTTTCACTGCTTTGGCGAAATCCTTTTCCGGGAGTGTCTGCTGTAAGCCATGCTCGTAGAGCTTTGCAGCATCATCCCATTTTTTCATATCTTCAAAAAGCTTGGCGATGGCGATGACATCCAAGCCGTGTTGAACGCTTTTTCCAAAGGGATCGGAGAGCATCGCCGCGGCGTGATTGAGCAGGGCTGCTAGAGAAAGGATATCTATCTCGTTGTGGTAAAAAACGCCTTTTATTGGGGTCGCGTCTTTATCACGGAGATAGTCGAAATATAGATAGGGGATTTCATATCCGGGCACTTCTTCAGATGTGCGCTCCACGCCGAGAATATGTTCTTCTATGGATTGTAGTGCGCGCGAGGTGAGTCTGTCTCTCCACAAGCGGCGTGCGAGATGCAGAAGATCAAGATGCGCATAACCTTCGAAAGGGATGGGCATTGCATGCAATTTATAGCGTGTTTGCAAAAGTGGCGCATCGAAGGATTTGCCATTATAGCTAACGAGAATTTCACAAGGTGCAATGAATTCTGCCAGTGATTCCAGCATGGCTGGCTCTTCAGCGGGGTCGCGCAGGAAGAATTGAGCTAGGACGAATTCACCCCCTTCGAAACGCCCTGCCCCAACCATAAAGGCATATGTGCCTGTGCCGCCTGATAAGCCGCTGGTTTCTGTGTCGAAGAAGAGAAATTTCTCGATGGGCATGTTGCTGATGTGTTCATCTTTAGCCCATTCTGCCAAAACTTTTGGGAAGGCTATCGGGCGCAAAGAGATATGTCCATGCGGATGATTTAGCGGAAAACGTTGCTCGTAAACAAAGCTCTCTCCATAGTGTGTTTGGCGGTAGTCGCCTTTTAACACCTGCTCGATGGGGACACGCGCAGCAAGTTTGGGCTGAGGGCGTTCCGATACTCCCTTTTTTACACCCAGTGCTTTTAGTTTATCTGCGAGGGTTTTTTTTGGCGGTGATTCCATAAATCCTAATAAAATGATTTTCGTTTGATGAGCAGGATGGTGAGCAAGATTAGGTCGAGGAGGAGAGTGAGCAAGTCGGGCAATCCAAACTGGTCGGTAAAAGTCAGGAGGATGTTGACGAGCAATACTGCCAGCGCAAAGAAATAGAAGGGCTTGCGTTTTTTGCTCAAGAGCCAGCCAGAGAGGAGCATTGTGCCCGCGTTGCCCAGCATCATGATGCCAATGATGAGCATGATGGTTTTTTGCTGTGGGGAGGTTTGGTTAAGGCGCAGCAGGGTAAGGATAGCAAGTATTGCCCAAATTAGGGCGTTGAGCGAGAAGAGGCTTTGTGCGAGTTTATGCGGTGTTATTTTCTCTGACATAAATTTAAAGCTCTTTCTTGAAGAAATAACGTTGATGCCCTGGGGGGAAATCGGTTAGTTCGCCAAAGACTTCGTAGCCGTGATCTTTGTAAAAATCAGGAACTTGGAAACTGAAGGTGTCGAGGTAGGCGTGTTTTGCGCCGCGTTGACGGGCTTCTTCTTCGAGCTTGCTAAGGAGCTTATGACCGTGGCCTTGACCGCGTAGCTCGTCTTTGACCCAGAGTAAGTCGACATAGAGCCAGCCCCAATAAATCTCGCCAAGGATGCCGCCAACGATTTCATCGCTTTCGTTTTGGATGGCGTAGCAAAGGCGTTCAAACTTATTGTCGCCAGCTTTTTCTATATTATATGTGGAAAGCCCGCCGCCGATGATACCCCAGGCGGATTCTTCAGGTTTTTCAATGTGAACGAGTTTGTATTCTTTGGTCATTTTTTATTCCTATAATAGCAATTCTAATAAGCCATCTGGGTATAGGGGAAATTTTCCTGCTTGAAAATCAGCGATTGGCATCCATTTTGCTTCAAAGCTCTCACCATTATCTTCTTTGCCGATAATCAGGTCTTTATTATAGAAGCTTTTATCTGCAAAGTCACCTTCATAGACAAAAACCGCTTCATGCCCGGGTTTGTCATAGGCGGTAAAGATATTTTCGAAGGTCTGCACGTAGCGCAAGTTGGCTAGCTCTGCATTTATTTCTTCGCGGAATTCGCGCCGGAGCGCATCGAGGCTGTACTCGCCGAATTCGATCTGCCCACCCAATGGCCGATAGAAGGTCTGTGACCGAGTGGGATCGTAGCCTTCGAAGACGAGAATCGCATCGCCTTTTCGGATGATGCAGATGGTTATGACGCGGATTTGTTTGGGGGGCATTATTTTTCCTAATAATATGATAGCAGCCTAACAGTTTGCATTATTAGCAGTTGCGTGATTATCCTATTGCTCATCTTTACCTGTCGTATCTGTTTTTATGAATTCGCATAAATTCACACCCAAACCAGTAAGCCTAAAATATTCTCCTAAACTTACTCCACTTTTATCGCTATGTGTGCGTGGTTTTATGAGATTTTTTTCAACTAGACCGCGTTCGTGCAATTCAACTAACTCGCTATCTACCAAATCAGATTTTTCAGTTACTATTTTGAGCCATTCATTTGCTGAAGTATTATTCGGTGGCAAAACTGCCTTCTCTTCTGCTAATTGGGAAACGGCTAGTAAAACAAGTACTTCTCCTGAGCTAAGAGAGCGGGCTATTTTCATATATTGTTGTGGAATTGCGCTATCTCGATTTGATATTGTTTCAGACGCAGCTGTAAAAAATATTTGTTTCAGAACGGTAAATCTAGTTTGGTCAGGTACGTCTCCATCAAGAAAATCTAATAATTCTTGTAAACACTCTTTATGCTGGTCGGTGAACAAATAATCGTCTTTTACTTGACCTTTTTCTCGATAAGCATCCCATTCATTCTTAAAAGTCTCAAGAAATCTGCCACTACGTATTCTTTGTAATAGAAAACCAACGGAGCGTAGCCATTCTGTTTTCTCAGATGCAGCAATCCCTGTAATGCCTTCTGCTACGCTCATAATAGTTTGGTCGATAACACTTGAAGTGTCAGGCTCGTTTTTTTGTATAGAAGTGTTTTTGGGTTCTTTTTTCATCATAATAAGTGTTTTTCCTGTCTATTTATTAGCACCAAATTTTGAGACCTGTATTGAGTGTTGCCTTATGAGGACAACAAAGCAATCGCGTCTAACGCGGAAGAAAACCATTAGACCGCTCGCTTTGAAATTGGATGATCGTCATTCAATTCCAGTAAATCCCAAAGATTTCCGTATAGATCTTCAAAGACTGCCACCGTGCCATATTCTTCTTTCTTTGGCTCTCGGATAAATTTTATCCCTTTGGCTTTCATCGCATTATAGTCGCGCCAAAAATCATCGGTGTTCAGGAAGAGAAAAACGCGACCACCAGTTTGATCGCCAATAAAAGCTTCTTGCTCAGGTTTCGATGCTTTCGCCAAGAGAAGTGTCGCACCATTGGTTTTAGGAGGCGCGATGACGACCCAGCGTTTATCCTGTTCGGGTTGGTAAGTATCTTCGAGCAATTCGAAATTCAGTTTTTTGGTATAGAAAGCGATTGCTTCATCATAGTCTCGGACGACTAATGCGATATGTACGATAGATTGTTTCATGGACATTACCTGAGTTCTGTTTAGCAATTTTCGGCGGACTTAAGTCCTGCCTCAGCTCGTGAAAGCCCCTCTGGGGCTAAAAACACCCAGCCCGCAGGGCTTCCATGTACTAAGGAAGGGCTTTTAGCCCGTGTGTATCTGTTGGACATCCATCAGATTATTAGATAATAATCGCAATTAAAAACACGGCGATAAAGACAAAGATCATCACGCCTAAAACAACCGAATAATTCTTTGGCTCAATTTCTCCCCTTTTGTCCATTTTTTTGATTAGTGGGAATAATCGCCAGAAAAAGGATAAAGTTGCGATAGCTAAAGCCAAAAGGCTCATGCGCTGCGTGCTTATATCGGCAAATATGACTATCACTATTAAGAGTAAAAGGAAAATTAATTTTGCTCCGGCCACCCAACTTACAAGATATCTAATGAAGTCATGGAGTTCTGGATATTGCTTTGATTTTTCCCAAGCGGTAAATACGCCAACGGCGTTTGCCATCTTGGAACCAGGGGCGAAATATAGCATTAAAACATTCGCTAGCTCTAATAAAATAAACCCCAGAATTACAATTTTAACGAAGGTCATACTTGCCTTACTCCTAATAAGTTTCAGATGGATATTTTGACTTAGGAAGTTTGGTTCACTTACAATAATTCCAATAATCTATCAGGGTATAAAGGAAGCTGTTCATTTCGAAAGTCAAGAATAGATTTCCACATGGCTTTGAAATCATTACCATTATCTTCTTTACCAATAATTATATCCTTGCTATAGAATGATTCGTCAGCGAAATCGCCTTTGTATATAATGACGATCTCGTGTCCAGAATTTCCCTCAAAGGTGAATGTGTTTTCAAATGTGTTCATGTAGCGCAAATTAATAAGCTCAGCACCAAGTTCTTCTCGGAATTCACGCAGTATTGCCTCCGAACTATGTTCGCCGTACTCAACCCCTCCCCCCAAGGGACGATAGAAGATTTGGTCTTTGACGCGATCATAGCCCTCAAAGACGAGAATGGAATCGCCTTTTCGAATAATGCAGATAGTGATCACACGGATTTGTAGAGAACTCATTAGATTTCCCTTTTCTTTTTATGACTTTCCTAGGATTCTCTACCGTACAAACAGGATAAAAAATCAGTCAAAAGGTTACACTTAGGTTACGAAGCCAGAAAGTGGAGCCAAATGACTGATCGCTACAAAGTATACACAAAAGTATTGAAAAGCATCAAAGC